>Ga0137394_10000618_pt1 | contig 24871 bp, 17 predicted proteins | sample czobulk116metaG_FD_108278 | JGI IMG/M metagenome (GOLD analysis project Ga0137394, IMG submission 108278) | Vadose zone soil microbial communities from Angelo Coast Range Reserve, California, USA - czobulk1.16 metaG | ecosystem: Environmental > Terrestrial > Soil > Vadose zone | place: USA...
ACGGCGACAACATCGTCTGGGGCACTGCTGGTGTCGATGGCGACAACATCGTGTGGGGCACGGCTGACGGCGACAACATCGTGTGGGGCACCGACGCGGATACGGTTCTCGCGTGGACCAATTCCACCGACGGCACACCGGTTCTTGCCGGCGGTCTGGTCGGGCTCAGCGACGAACAGGTATTCACGCTGCTCAGCCAGGTGCCGACGACAACGCCGCCGGATTCTGACCCGCCGGAGCCGGTCGTCCCGGTCGACCCACCGATCATCGTGCCGACCGACCCGACGATGATCGTCCCGATGCCTGCACCGCCGAGCATCATGCCTCTCGAGCCAACGATTATTCCGGTGCCTGCGCCGCTGATCGTCCCGATGCCCTCGACTATCGTGCCGCCGCCCGACCCCACGGTGATCGTGCCAACGACGATAGCTGTGAGCCCGATTCTTCCTGGTGGAGTCTTCTAATCATGGAAAAGATGCCTTACCAGGTCCGGTTGGACGTCATGCCGGTTCAGGCTTCGGTTCAGCCTTCCGCAGGCTCGGTCACGAGCAGCGACTGGCGAGAGGGCCTGCCGACGCTCCGCGGCCGCCAGGTCGTGTTGCGCGAGCTGCGCGCGTCGGATGCGCCGTCGCTCTTCGCGCTGCTCACGACCGAAGAAGTCGCGCGGTTCATCTCACCGCCGCCCACCACGGTTGAGGGCTTCGAACGCTTCATTGCATGGACGGCTCGGCAGCGCGTCGCGGGCACGTATGCGTGCTTCGCGGTGACGCTGCGCGGGTTCGACACCGCGATCGGGGTCTTCCAGGTGCGCGAGACCGAGTCCGCCTTCCGAATGGCGGAGTGGGGCTTCGCCATCGGATCCACATTCTGGGGCACCGGCGTGTTTCAGGAAAGCGCGGAGCTGGTGCTCGAGTTCGCGTTCAACACGGTCGGCGTGGAGCGGCTGGAAGCGCGCGCGGCGGTCCTGAACGGCCGCGGCAACGGCGCGCTGCAGAAGATCGGCGCCGTCCAGGAGTGCGTGCTGCGCAAGTCGCTCCTGCGGAATGGGCAGTATCTGGATCAGGTGCTCTACGCGGTGCTCGACATCGACTGGCGCGAGTCGCGGCGCACGGTGACGGCGCCCGTGCGGGTGCACTGACCCCTTCGCCTCTTTGTTCCCTCGTTCGTTGCCCCGGGGTCGGCCGTATGTGCCGGCCCTTTTGTTTCTTGAGATCAGATGGCGACCTGCGCTGCTGGCAAGGCGCTTCACTGACCGGCCAGTTCGCTCGATGCGCTTCGATAGTCGATAGATCGTGTGCACGCTGAACCCGCCCGGGTCTCCAATACCCACCATTTTGATCTCACCGCACCGGTTCAAGAATTTGACGCACGCACACAATCCTAGATACGTAAACACCTTACAGTCATTGGTCGGCGCCACAGTCGAGATGGTCAGCCATTTGCTCGCTGCGATACGCCATGACTCTGACAAACCGTGCTTCGACGCTGCGACGAAAGGCCGACTGGAGGCCGAAACGCATCCTTGCAGCGGTTCTCCTCATCTTTGGACTGGCGCTGAACGCCAACGCGGAAGGACGCCACAGACGCGAGGCCCGCAAGGCGCAGGCGGGGCAGCCTAATTCTCACGTCACGGCGTACAAGCTCGATGGCGAGCTGACGTTCCGCGCGGCCAACCGCCACACCCAGACGACTCGCGTGATCGTGGAGCTGCAGCCCGGCGCGACGCTCCCCCGCGAGTTGGCGAGCCATGCCAGGGGGAAGGGCAAGCTCGGGATCATCAACAGCCACGTCGTCGATCTGCCGAATCGCCTGCTGCGCCAGATGTCGCAGCATCCGTCGGTGCTTCGCATTCACCACGATCGACCCACGGCCAGGTTCAACTACCGCACGTCTCTGACGATCGGCACGGGCGCGATCCGGCAGATGCTCGGCCTCACCGGCGCGGGCGTCAGCATCGCCATCATCGATTCGGGCATCGCGGCCTTTCACGACGACCTCACGAACAACTCCTCGACGTTGTATCCCTACGGGAATCAGCGCGTCACCAGGTTCGTGGACTTCATCAACGGCCAGACGTCTCCGTACGACGACAACGGCCACGGCACGCACGTCGCCGGCATCATCGCGGGGAACGGCTACGACTCGAACGGGCAGAAAAGCGGCGCGGCGCCCGACGCGAGCCTGATCCTGCTGAAGGTGCTCGACGCCAACGGTCTTGGCACCGTCAGCGGGATCATCGCGGCGCTCGACTGGGTGCTCGCGAATCACACCGAATACAACATTCGCGTCGTCAATATGTCGGTCGGCTCGGCGATCCACGAGTCGGCCTGGACCGATCCGCTGACGCTGGCCGCCAAGCGTGTGGTGGACGCGGGCGTCGTCGTCGTCGGCGCGGCCGGCAACTTCGGCAAGAACGCCGCGGGTCTCCCGCAGTACGGGGGCATCAGCGCACCGGGCAACGCGCCCTGGGTGCTCACCGTCGGCGCGTCGAGCACGCAGGGCACGGCGAAGCGCACCGACGACGTCGTCGGCAGCTTCAGCTCGCGCGGCCCGACCTACATCGACTGGTCGGCGAAGCCGGATCTGGTTGCGCCCGGCACCGGCACGGTCTCGCTGGCTGCTCCGGGGAGCCACTTCTCCTTGACGAAGATGTCGTCGCTCCTTCCCGGATCGATTCCAACAGCGTCATTGCCGTATCTGAGCTTGAGCGGCACGAGCATGGCGGCACCCGTTGTCGCCGGCACGGTCGCGCTGATGCTGCAGGCGAATCCTTCGCTGACGCCCAACGCGATTAAGGCGATCCTGCAATACACCGCACAGCAGCATCCGAAATACAACGGGCTCACGCAGGGCGCGGGGTTCCTCAATGCCGTCGGCGCCGTGCGCCTCGCGCGCTTCTATGCAAACGCGCAGCCTGGCGACACCGTTCCGGTCCAGAAGATGTGGAGCAAGCACATCGTCTGGGGCAACCATCGCCTTGGGAGGGGCACGTTGAATCCGGCGTCCAATGCCTTCCGCGTCGGCACGAACTGGGGCGTCGCGAAGACCGACAATGGCGACAACATCGTCTGGGGTACGGCCTGCGACACATCGGACTGCGACAACATTGTCCGGGGCACGAACGACGGCGACAACATCGTGTGGGGCACTGCGGATGATGGCGACAACATCGTGTGGGGCACCGACGATGGCGACAACATCGTCTGGGGCACCGACTGTGGCGGCGCCGACTGCGACAACATCGTGTGGGGCACCGCGGATGATGGCGACAACATCGTGTGGGGCACTGCGGATGACGGCGACAACATCGTGTGGGGCACTGCGGATGATGGCGACAACATCGTGTGGGGCACTGCAGATGATGGCGACAACATCGTGTGGGGCACTGCAGATGACGGCGACAACATCGTCTGGGGCACCGCGGACGATGGCGACAACATTGTCTGGGGCACGGCTGGCTCCATGGACAACGTGTGGGTCTCTTCTCCGGACGGGGCGCAGACGAACCTGAGCGGCGCCGAAGCGTTCGACGCGCTCGATGACAGGCAACTGTTGAAGCTGCTCGAGTACGCGCCGCCGCCTGTCGTTCCCGCGCCGCCGATGCCGGTATTGCAACAGGATCCCCTGGCACCGGCGACGACGTCGCCGGTCGACGAGATGGCCGCCCCGATGGTTGACGCCCCCGTCATCACCGTGCAGCAACCGGTGACGATTGCTCCGCCGGATCCCGCGCTGACCGTGACGCCGGCGACGCGCGAACCCGCCGCGTTCATGGTCGCGCCGCCATTGCCGTCGACCACGACGACCATCACCAATCTCTCCGGAGGTTTCTAATCATGGAGAAGATGCCTCACCGGGTCGAGTTGGACGTCGTGCCGCTGCTGCCTGTGGATCCGTCTTCGACAGGCGCGACGACGAGCAGCGGCTGGCGGCAGAGCCTGCCGACGCTTCGCGGCCGCCAGGTCGTGTTGCGCGAGCCGCGCGCGTCCGATGCGCCGTCGCTCTTCGCGCTGCTCACGACCGAAGAAGTCGCGCGGTTCATCTCGCCGCCGCCCGCCACGGTTGAGGGCTTCGAGCGCTTCAACGCGTGGACGGCCCGACAGCGCGTCGCCGGCACGTCTGCGTGCTTCGCGGTGACGCTGCGCGGGTGCGACACCGCGATCGGGATCTTCCAGGTGCGTGAGACCGAGTCCGCCTTCCGAATGGCGGAGTGGGGCTTCGCCATCGGTTCCCGATTCTGGGGGACCGGCATGTTTCGGGAAGGCGCGGAGCTGGTGCTCGAGTTCGCGTTCGACACGGTCGGCGTGGAGCGGCTGGAAGCGCGCGCGGCGGTCCTGAACGGCCGCGGCAACGGCGCGCTGCAGAAGATCGGCGGCGTCCAGGAGTGCGTCCTGCGCAAGTCGTTACTCCGAAACGGCGAGTATGTGGACCAGGCGCTGTACGCAATCCTCGCCATCGACTGGCGCAATTCGCGGAGGCACACAACGGGCTCTGCCGCCTGCACTGATCCGCTCCGTTTCAAGTCGTGTGCAGCGTTCGCCTCCGCGTGAGCTTCCGGCTCCGCTCGAGCTTCCCGCCGACCGCCGCAGCCTTGGCGGAGGGGTCAGACGGACCGTCAATCGCCGCGCAGTACGCTGAGCGGATCGGTCTTCGCGGCGCGTGAGGCCGGCACATAGCAAGCGCTCGCGCCGACGGCCGCCAGCAGCATCGCGACGGCGACATAAGGACCGGTCTCCTCCGGTCTCACGTCGAAGAGCAGGCCGCGGATCGCCGCGGCCATTCCCGTCGCCCCAATCAACCCCGCCACAATTCCGACAACGACGGCCGCGAAGTCGGTCCTCAGCACGAGCGCGACCAGGGCGCGCGGCTGGGCGCCGAGCGCCGCCCGGATCCCGAGCTCGCGCGATCGCGCTGCGACGGCGTGCGCGCTCACGGCGTAGATACCGCACGCCGTCAACGCGAGCGCTGCGTAGCCGAAGAGCGCTACGATCCAGGCGTTGAAGCGCCGTACGGCGAGCGTCCCGTCGATCGCCTGCTCGAGCGATCGTACTGCCGCCGCCGGCACGTCGGAGTCGGCCTCTGCGAGCGCGGCGCGCGCCGCGGGCGCCACGGCGAGGGGATTGCCGGCCGTCCGCAGCACCCAGAATTGATTGTTCCGGATCCAGACGACGCTCGGCTCCGGCAGCTGCGCGAACGGGACGTAGAGGTCCAATGTCGGCGCGCCGTCGAGGCCGAAGTGCTTCACGTCGCCGACCACGCCGACGATTTCGACCACGTGATCGAGCACTCGATCGCCGGGCTCGATGCGAAGTCGCCCTCCGATGGGATCCTGCCGCGGCCAGAATCGATCGGCCAGCGCTTTGTTGATGATCGCGACGTCTTTGGTGGGTACGCGATCACGGTCCGCAAACGTTCGTCCCTTCAGCAGGCGGATGCCGATCGCGTCGAAGTACCCGGGCGACACCACCCGGTACTCCGCCTCGGGCACGTCGTCCGCGCGAAACGGCCGGCCGTCGACGACGAAGTCGACCGACGCGCGGAATCCGCTCAGCGGAATCAGGCTCGTCCCGCCGACACTCTCCACGCCGGGCAGGGCGCGCAGCCGCGACTCCAGCCGATCCTGAAACGCGAGGACGCTGGCGCGATCGGCATACCGCGCGCGGGAGAGCGACAGGCGCATCGACAGAACGTGCTCCGTCGCGAACCCCGGATCGATCTTCTGGACGCGCCGGAGGCTCTGGACGAAGAGCGCCGTGGCAACCGCGAGGACGAGTGAGATGGCGACCTCGGCGGCGACGAGGCCGCGGCGGATCGCAAGCGAGTGCCCACCATCACTTGCGCGTCCGAGTCCGCGCAGATCGCCCACGGCATCGACACGGCTCATCCGGATGGCCGGCCACAGGCCGACGGCGACGCCGGTCGCGAGGGTCGCGCCGATCGCGAACAGGACCACGAACGGGTCGAGCGAGACCTGGTCGGCGCGAGGCATGGCTGCGGGCGCCCAGGCGAGAAGCAGTCGCGATTCCCAAACGGCGAGCAGCAGCCCCGCTGCGCCGGCGATGACCGCCGGCAGCAGCGCTTCGATCAGCAACTGCAGGGCCAGTCGAGGCCGGCTGACGCCCAGCGCCGCGCGGACCGCGAGCTCGCGGTGCCGCGACGCAGTCCGCGCCAGCGACAGGCTCGCGAGGTTGGCGCACGCGAGCAGCAGGACCAGGAGCACGGCGCCGAGCAGCAGGCGCAGCGCCGCCGCGTAGTCGCCGACGATTTGGTCGTGCAGCGGCGTCAGTCGGATGCCGACCTTGCGCACATTCGTCTGCGGCCGCAATCTCCGGAGATCGCCCGCGATGGTCGCGAGCGCCTGCTCCGATTGCGCCAGCGTGACGCGCGGCTTCAGCCGCGCGATCAGGCGCAGAAAGTTCACGTCCCCCTCGACGCGCCGCGCCTCGGCGTCCACGATCGGCACGGCGAGCTCGGCGTCCCGGATGGGGAACACGAATGATTCCGGCAGCACGCCGACGACGGTGTAATTGGCGCTGTTCAGCGTGAGCACGCGGCCCACGACCGACGGATCGCCGCCGAAGCGCCGCGCCCACAACCCGTGTCCCAGCAGCACCGCCCGGCCGTCCGCTTCGTCAGCCGCGAGGAACGTGCGGCCGACGGCGGCATCCACCCGGAGGACCGCGAAGGCGTTGGCCGACGCGCGCATCCCCTGAAGACGCTCCGGCGTGCCGGCGCCCGTGAGGTTCGCGCTCCAGTTCGCGAAGGCACCGACGCGCTCGACGCCGAAATCGCGTTCGCGCAGATCGACGAAGTCCTGGATTGAAAACGCCGTGCGCGTGCCGTCGGGCCGCATCGATGAGAGCCACACCAGCTGTTGCGGCGCGCCGTACGGCAGCGGCCGCAGGACGACCGCGTTCAAGACGCTGAACATCGCGACCGAGGAACCGATGGCGATGGTCAGGACCGCCACCAGCAGCGCGGTGAAGATCGGCTGACGCCGCATCAGGCGGACGGCCCCGCGGAGCTCCGCGAGAAGCGAGGTCATGGCCGCACCTCCGTCATCCCCGGCCTGTCCGACGGCGCCTTCGCGAGGGGCAGCCGCGCGGCCTCGGCGGGTGAAAGTGTGAACCCGCGCCCCCACGGTGCTTCGAGCTCGTCCGCCCGCTGCAGCGAGCGCATCAGCCCCGCGGCCGTGTGCTGCGGCGTGCGAAGCAGGAAATGGCCGATCTCGTGAGCGACGACGCGGCCGACGACCCGGCCGACCATCTGATCGTGCCGGGCCGGAGGCGATGCCTTCCCAGCGGCACCCAGGCCCGGAGTCGCGGCGATCAATTGCAGGATGCCCGTCAGGAACACCGTGATGGTGGGCGACGGCGCGCCATCGGAGGCAAACGACATGGCGCCGAGCGGACGATGCCAGAACGCCGTCGCCCCGGACTGGCGTTCCCGGACGACGACGATCGTCAGGATCGTGCTGTCGTCGGGCGCAGCGCTGCACGGCGCCGCGGCGTCGATGGCCACGCCGTAGGGCGCCCACACCGCGGCCGCTTCGATCACGGCGGCCTTGAGCACGCCGGGAGGGAGGGCGGCCGGCGGGATCGCGAGAGTGACGTGGAGCAGCAGCGTCGTGAACATGCCTGACAGGCTACGCCTCGCAGATACATGAAGGAAATTCTTTGTCATCATCATGATGATGAAGTAATCTCATAGTCATGGATCTCGAGGTCCGCCATCTGCAGCTCGTGGCCGCCGTGGCCGACGTCGGCAGCCTCACGCGCGCCGGCGATCGCCTGCACCTCACGCAGTCGGCGCTCAGCCACCAGCTGCGCGACATCGAATCGCGTCTCGGCGCGGCGCTCTTTCTCCGCGTCGGCAAGCGCCTCGTCCTGACGCCGGCCGGCGAGCGGCTCCTCGCGTCGGCGAAAGACATCCTCGAGCGGCTGCGGCAGGCCGAGGACGACATCCGGCAGATGGGGAAGGAGCATGCGGGCGTGCTGCGCCTGACGACCGAGTGCTACACCTGCTATCACTGGCTGCCGCCGCTGCTGCTGCGATACCGGCGCAAGTTCCCGCGCGTCGAGGTCCGGATCGACGTTGCCGCCACGGGGCGGCCCCTCGACATGCTGCTCGCCGGCAAGATCGATCTGGCGATCGTCAGCACCCCCGTGAACGACCGGCGGCTCGTGTCGCGGCCGGTGTTCGAAGACGAGCTGGTCGTGGTGGCGTCGAAGCGGCATCGTTTCGCGCAGCAGACGCACGTTCGCCTGGCCGACATGCGGGACGAGACGCTGTTCGTCTACCCGCCGAAGGAAGAGAGCCGCGTGCTGCAGGAAGTGCTGCTCCCGGGCGGCGCCGCGCCGGCGCGCGTCGAGGAGGTGCTGTTGACGGAAGCGATCGCCGAGCTCGTGAAGGCGGGCCTCGGCGTCGCCGTGCTGGCCGGCTGGGCGGTCCAGCCGCTCGTCGACTCCGGCGCGATCGTCGCGCGCCCGCTCACCGCGCGCGGGTTGCACCGCGAGTGGTGCGCGGCGATGCCGAAAGATCTGGCGCGCGTCGATTATGTGACCGACTTCATCGATCTGCTGGAGAAGCACGCGCCCACGAGCCGGATCGGCAAACCGACGCTGGCGCGGTCCCGCTGACCCGATTCAGTAGGGTTCCGCACGTAGCGTCCGGCTCGAGCCGAACCGTGGTTTTGTTCCGCTGGTTCGGTGCGTCGTGTCCGTGCGGCCACTGGCAGTCGCCACCGACTCGAAGCCGTTCGCTGACTGCCAGTCCGCCAGATCGGTCAGCGAGTCGTTCGCATGCGTGACACGTCCTGAGTTATCGCGTTGACCTTCGATGAGCACCAGGCGGGGCGGATCGCCGCAAGGAAGTGGACGAAGCAGCGCGCCGTACGCAACGCCGAAGCTTACCGTCTTCGCGTCGACGTCCAGCGCGAGCGTCAGGAAGGCGACAGCGGCAAAACGGGGCCGGCCACCGAGTGCCCGCAGCGTGGTCTGACGTAGTTCATCATACGCGCTTCAGCTTCCACCGCCCGCGGCGAAACAGCCACGCGCTCACCACGGACATCGCTGAAAACGCGATCGCCATGGACCAGAATACGCCGGACGGGCCGTAACCAAGCGATCGCCCCAGCACGTACGCGAGCGGGATCTCGAACACCCAGAAGCAGCCCAGGTTGATCAGCGTGGGTGTGAGAGTATCGCCAGCGCCATTGAACGACTGGGTCAGCACGTAGCCCGCGGCGTAGAACGGAAAGCCGCTGCTGATGATGCGGAGCCCGCGGATGGCGATCGGGCCGACCTCCGGATCGTGCGTAAACCAGCCGACGACGACATCCGCAAAGACGACAAACAGCAGGCCGAGGACTCCGAGGACCACGACGTTGTAGAGACATGTGCGCCAGACCGAGGCTTCGGCGCGCTCCGGCTGCCCCGCTCCCAGGTTTTGTCCGACGAGCGTCGCCGCCGCGTTCGAGAGCCCCCACGACGGCAGCAGGACAAATATGATGATCCGGATCACGATCGTGCAGGCCGCGACCGAAACGCTGCCGAACGAGGCGAGGATCCGCATCACCCCCACGTAGCTCGTCGTTCCGATCAAGGTCTGGAACACGGCGCTGCCGGACAGGCGCAGCATGTTCACCATCACTCCCGGCTCGAGCCGCAGATGCTCGCGCCGGATGACGATGCGGCCCTTTCCGCGTGACAGCGCGTAGAGCTGCACGAGGACGCCGATGCCCCGCCCCGTGGTCGTCGCGACCGCTGCGCCGGTGACGCCCAGACGCGGAAACGGTCCCAGCCCGAAGATGAAGCACGGATCCAGCACGATGTTGAACGCGTTGGCGATCCACAGCACGCGCATCGCGATCGCCGGATCGCCCGCGCCGCGGAACACCGCGTTGACGAGGAACAGCATCAGGATGACGCCGTTGAAGGCGAAAAGGATGGCGGTGAACGACGAGTGCACGAGCACATCGGGCGATGCCCCCATCAGGCTCAGTAACGGTCGCGCGAACCAGGATCCGAGGGTGCCCACCGGGACCGCGACAAACAGACCGAGCGCGATCGCCTGCACCGCCGCCCGCGCCGCGCCGTCAGGGTCGCGCTCCCCGATGCGCCGGGCGACGGTGGCGGTCGCCCCGACGCCCAGCCCCATCGCGACCGCGTAGATGAAGGTCATCATCGCCTCGGTGAGGCCGACGGTAGCGACCGCGTCGGGGCCAAGACGCGACACGAAGAACACGTCCACGACCGCGAACACCGACTCGAGCACCAGCTCGAGCACCATCGGGATCGCGAGCAGGAGGATCGCGCGCCCGATCGGGCCGTCGGTGTACTCGCCGCGATGCGACCCGGCGATCGATTCGCGGATCGTGGTCCACAGGCTCGCTTCGGTGCGGGGCGCGGAGACTTCGGTTTCGCTCATTGGATCAACGTTCGCGTCCTGAGAGTCCTCGCCGATGGACTACGTCCAGAGCGAGCCTTTCAGTCTCCGAGGCGACGCTAAAAGGGCAGCCCGACAAGAGCAGCCACGGATGGTCAGGGTTTGTAGGCGATCGCGTCGATCTCTATGCACATCCCATCGCCCGGCAGCCCGGCGACCTGGACCGTGGTTCGCGCCGGACGATGATCGCCGAACATGCGCGCGTAGACGCCGTTCATCTTCTTGAACTCGCCCATGTCGATCAGGAACACGCCGCAGCGCAGCACGTGCTGCAGGCTCGAGCCGGCCGCTTCCAGGATCGTCTGCACGTTCCTGAGACACTGCTCGGTCTGTTGCTCCACATCGTCCGCGATTGTTCCGGTTGACGGATCGACGCCGCCCTGGCCGGAAACGAAGATCAGCCGATCGAAGCCCATGCCGGGAGAGTACGGACCGGCCGGCGCAGGCAGGTTGGCCGAGCGAACAGGAGTGTGAGACATAGAGCGCTATGTTAATCGGGCAATCGAGTAATTGGGAAATCGTGGAACTGATTGGAGGGATTGGTTGCGTTCGACTATCCGAGCTGCGTGGCGCGCCCGCTCACAGGCTGAATACACGCTACAACGAACGTAATCCGGGCAAAGGTGATTCCCCGCGCTCCACCGGCCGTGACGGATCGCTCGACCACTCGCTCCACGATCCGGCGTAGAGCTTCGCGCCTTTCATGCCGGCGTGTTCGAGCGCGAGGAGATTGTGACACGCGGTCACGCCGGAGCCGCAGTAGCACACGACGCGATCGGGCGCGACGTCGCCGAGTGATTCCTTCCATCGGGCACGAAGCTCCTCGGGTGAGCGAAACGTGGCGTCGTCGCAGACGTTGCCCTGGAAGAAGTGATTCGTCGCGCCGGGAATGTGCCCCGGCGTTCGGTCGAGCGGCTCGATTTCGCCGCGAAAGCGTTCCGGCGCGCGCGCGTCGACGAGGCGCCAGTCCGCCGCGCCGACGTGCGATGCGACGGCAGTGACGCCGACCGACATGTCCGCCCTCGCCGACGCGTGGAACTCGCGGGCCGCGCGCCGCTCCCTGCCGCTCGCCGTCGGCCGCCCTTCGGCCGTCCACTTTGCGAACCCGCCGTCGAGCACGGCGACCGTGTCGTGTCCGAGCCAGCGGAGCATCCACCACAGTCGGCTCGCGAACATGGCGTTGTCCTGGTCGTAGGCCACGACCTGCACGCCGCTCGTGATGCCGAGGCGGCTGAACGTCTGTGCAAGCGCAAGCGGATCCGGCAACGGATGACGGCCGTTCGTCCCACTTTTGGGACCAGAGAGATCGCGATTGAGGTCCGCGTACACGGCCCCGGGGATGTGCGCCGCCGCGTGCGCCCGCTCACCCCACCCCACATCGTCGAGCTTGGTGCGGCAGTCGATGATGGCAAAGGCCGGATCGTCCACGTGCAACGCGAGGACGGCGGTCGAAATCAGCGTCGTGAAGGCCATGCCGTACGATACCATTTGAGAGGCCACGTCCTCGCCAACCAACGCAGTCCAGAGTCCGTCTAAGTACGCCAGCCGCCATGATTGCCGCAGTCCTCGCGCTCGCGCTCACGACTGCGGCCGGCGCCACCGCGACCGCGCGCGTCGATGCCGTGGCGGTGCCCGCGTCGACGAAAGCCGTGCGCAGCGGCGGCGACCTGAGCGACGAGTTCTGGCAGACCGTGAAGCCCGCGGACGGGTTCGTCCAGCGCGAGCCGCACGACGCCGGCGCGCCGAGCCAGCGTACCGAGTTCCGCGTCGCCTACGACGCGACCACGCTGTTCGTGAGGGTTCTCGCCTACGACACCGAGCCCGGCAAGATCGTCACCTACCTCACGCGGCGCGATCTCGATTCGCCCTGCGACTGGATCCACGTCCTGATCGACTCGTATCACGATCACCGCACCGCGTATGAGTTCGCCGTGAACCCGTCGGGCGTGAAGATGGATCGCTACTGGTTCAACGACAACAACAACGACGACAGCTGGGACGCGGTGTGGGACGTCAGCGTGACGCGTGATGGTCAGGGCTGGACGGCGGAGTTCCGGATTCCGTTCTCGCAGCTGCGCTTCAACCCGGCGGCCGCCAGCACGTTCGGCTTCGCCGTGTCGCGCCAAATCGGCCGGCTGAACGAAACGTCGACGTGGCCGCTGCTTTCGCGCAGCGCGACCGGCTACGTGTCGTCGTTCGGCGAGCTCGGCGGCCTGTCGATGTCGGCGTCGCCCAAGAAGCTCGAGATCGTGCCGTACATGCTGGCCAACCTGACGAAGCAGCCGACCGCCGGCAATCCGCTCGTGAAGCGCTCGGCGCCAGAAGGCGCGCTCGGCATGGACATGAAGTACGCGTTGACGCCTGCCCTGACGCTCACGACGACCGTGAATCCCGATTTTGGACAGGTGGAGGCGGATCCGGCGGTCGTGAACCTGTCGGCGTTCGAAACGTACTTCAACGAGCGGCGACCGTTCTTCGTCGAGGGATCCGGCAACTTCAACTTCAATCTGGACTGCAACGACGGGGCGTGCAGCGGCATGTTCTACTCGCGCCGCGTGGGCCGCGCGCCCCACGGAACGGACAATCTGCCCAGCGGGGACAACGTCTACACGGACACGCCGTCCCAGACCAAGATTTTCGGCGCGGCCAAGCTGACGGGTCGGGTCGGTCGGTACTCGATCGGCGTCATGCAGGCGGTCACCGAGGAGGCGCAGGCGCGCGTGCAGAACGGGCCGCTGTTTTCGACGCAGGCCGTTGAGCCGCTGACCAGCTATTCGGTCGGCCGCGTGCGCCGCGAGTTCTCGAACCAGTCAGCGATCGGAGTCATGCTGACCGCGACGAAGCGGCAGACGCGCGACAGCCTTGTCGACGTGCTGCCGACGAGCGCAGCCACCGGCGGCGTCGACTGGGATCTGCGATTCAGGACCCGGTACTCGCTGAGAGGGTATTGGGCCGTCAGCACGGTCCGCGGTGATGCGGCAGCGATCGAGTCGTTGCAGGAAGACAGCCGCCACTATTTCCAGCGGCCCGATCTGAAGACCACGACCCTGGACGGGACGCGGACGTCGCTCTCGGGCGACGCGGCGATGATCGCCATCAGCAAGATCGGCGGCGAATACGTGCACTTCAACTCGAACGTCGGGTTCAAATCGCCGGGCTTCGACATCAACGACGTCGGGTTCCTGCGCCGCGCCGACACGCGCAACATCGGCAACTGGATCCAGTTCCGCAGCGACCATCCGAATCGGTGGTTTCGCAGCCGCATGATCAATTTCAACGAGTACGCCGGCTGGAACTCGGACGGGGACCGGCTGTACAGTGGCGGCAACATCAACGCGCACGCCGTCTTCACCAACAACTGGTCCACCGGTGGCGGGTACAACGTCAACGGGCTGAACTTTGACGATCGCGCCACACGAGGCGGCCCTGGCGTCTATATGGAAGGCGGCCGGGGCGTCTGGTACTACCTCAACTCCGACAATCGACGGGTCGTGTCGCTGGAGTATTTCGGCAGCTGGTTCGTCGACAGACACGGGTCCACTTCGCGCGACTTCAATCCTGAGTTCACCATTCGTCCGGTCCCGGCGCTGATGCTGACGACCGGGTTGCGTCTCGCCACGAACGTGGCTGATGCGCAATGGGTGGGAAAAGTCACCGATCCGGCGGACCACTACGTGTTCGGCCATCTCGATCAGACGACCGTGGCGCTGACCGAGCGGTTCAACTACACGCTGACGCCGAATCTTTCCATTCAGCTCTACGCGCAGCCGTTCGTCTCGGGCGGCACCTACAGCGCGTTCAAGGAGGTCGCGAACGGCCGCAGCCTCGACTACGCGCGGCGCTTCACGCCGTACACGTACGACATCGTCGCAAACGACGATCCCAACTTCAACGTGAAATCGTTCCGGACGACCAACGTCCTGCGGTGGGAGTACAAGCCGGGCTCGACGCTGTTCATCGTCTGGCAGCAGGCGCGCGAGAACGACGCCGTGCCCGGCGGGTTCCGCTTCGGCCGCGACGTCCACGACATCTTCGGCGTGCCCCCGCGGAACGTGTTCCTCGTGAAGCTGGCGTATTGGCTGAACTACTGACTAACCTGGGTTCAGTCAGTCCTTGTAAACCGTTCCGTTCTTCATCACGAACTTCACGCGCCGGAGCGCCGCGATATCCCTCGTCGGATCGCCGTCGAAGGCGACGAGATCCGCGTAAAGCCCCGGCTTCACTGACCCGATCTGGTTCTCCATGTGAAGCACGCGCGCGGCGGTGGACGAGGCGCTCTTGAGCGCATCGACGATCGGCATGCCGTACATCACCATCGCCTCGAGCTCGCGCGCGTTCTCCCCGTGCGGAAAGGTACCGACGTCGCTGCCGTTCAGGATCGTCACGCCCGCATCGCGCGCCGCCTTGAAGCTCGCCCGCTTTCGAACGACGGCTGGCGCATCGGGGCCCGAGGGCGGCCACGGACCGGCGCCCGCCGTCAGCGTCGGGCACAGTGCGACGTGGCGCTCGGCCATCAGCTTGAATGTCTCCGACGTACCCTCGCCGCCATGCTCGATCGTCTCCACGCCGGCCAGCACCGCGCGCCGCATGCCTTCGGCGGTGTTCGCATGGACGGCGATGGGCACGCCGGCGCTCTTCGCCGTTTCGACCGCGAGCTTCATTTCTTCCAGTGAGAACGTCGGATGCGAGCCTGGCAGCGGACCCCAACGGTAGTCGCCGTAGAGCTTGATCCAGTCGGCGCCCTTGCCGATCTGATCGCGCACGACGCGAGACAGGCTGTCGACGCCGTCGGCCTCTTCGGCGCCCTGCGGGATGTTCCACTCGAGCACGAATCGGGGCTGGTAGCTGCCCGTCGCGACAATCGCCTTCGTCGACACGAGCATGCGCGGGCCGGGAATGATGCCCTGATTCACGGCCTGCTTCAGCTCGACGTCCGCATACTGCGCGCCTTCCGTGCCGAGGTCTCTGATCGTGGTGAAGCCGGCCATGAGCGTCGCGCGGAGATGATTCGTCGCGCGGGCCACGCGCAGCGCGAGCCCCTCGCGCGAGACCTGATCGGTCCACGATGTCTCGTTGTACGCGTGGAGCAGCACGTGCGAGTGCCCTTCGACGAGGCCCGGCATGAGCGTGGTTCCCGGCAGATCGATGACCTTTGCGCCCACAGGTGCCACGCCGGCGTCCGGTCCGGCCGCGTCGATGCGTTCGCCTTTCACGCGCACCGCCCAGCCGTCGTGCATCGTGTCGCCGTCGAAGACGCGGTCAGGCTTGAGCACGGTGATTGCCGCGGCGGGCGCGTTCTGACCTTCGAGAGGCGCGAGCGCAGTCAGCACCACGGCGGCCGCGAGCACGAATCTCGTGTGTGGCATGCGGCATTATAGTTAACGGGGCTGTTGAGAGCGCGTGCTCAATCTGACCGATCGCGATCGGGCGATGCTGAACGGCGACCGCGGACCGGCCGCGCAGCTCGCGATGTCGATCGTGGTGCGGATGGCCGACGTCTACGGCGCCGGCGAGCTGATGGACATTTCGCAGGCGCACATCGACAGCACGATTTACCTCGGCGACGCGACGCTGGAGTTCGCGGAGCGTCTCGCCTCGCTTGGCGCGCGTGTGGCCGTGCCGACCAGCCTGAACGTGAGCGGCGTCGACGAGTGCGGCTGGAAGAATTGGGCCGTCCCGGCCGAGTGGGCGGCGAAGGCGGCGCGGCAGATGCTCGCGTACGAAACGATGGGCACCGTGCCGATGTGGACGTGCGCGCCGTATCAGACGCACATGCGGCCCGCATTCGGCCAGCAGATTGCCTGGGGCGAGTCGAACGCGATCGCGTTCGCGAATTCCGTGATTGGCGCCCGGACCGAGCGCTATCCGGACCTGCTCGACATCTGCTGCGCGATCACCGGCCGCGTGCCTGCGGTGGGCCTGCATCTCACGGAACACCGCGCCGGCCAGCTGTGGCTGCGCCTCGCCGGCGTCTCCGCTGCGCTGCAGCAGGACGATCAATTCTTCGCGGTGCTCGGGCACCTCGTCGGGAAGATCGCCGAGGATCGCCTTCCCGTGATCGACGGCATCGTCGTGCAGCCGGCGGAGGATCAGCTCAAAGCCTTCGCGGCAGCCGCAGCTTCGTCTGGCCGCGTGGCAATGTTTCACATGATCGGCGTCACGCCGGAGGCGCCGACGCTCGATGCCGCGTTTCAGGGCCGCATCCCGCCGGAGCACCGCGACCTGACCGTGGCGGATCTGCGCGCCGCCCGGAAGGAGCTGACCACGGCGGACGGCCAGGAGCTGGACATGGTGATCCTCGGCAGCCCGCATTTCTCGCTTGCCGAGTTCCGGCTGCTCGCGCCGCTCGTCGACGGCCGGCGCGCGCACCCGCGCGTGACGTTTCTCGTCACGTCGAGCCGGCTGATGAAGGAACAGGCCGACAAAGCCGGCGTCCTCGCGCCGATCGTCGCGTTCGGGGCGCAGATCACGCTCGACACCTGCATCCTCGCTTCGCCGATGCTGCCGCCGGCAATCAAAACGCTGATGACCAACTCGGCGAAGTACGCCTATTACGCGCCGAGCCTTCTCAACACCCGCGTGACGTTCGGCAGCCTGGCGGACTGCGTCCGCTCGGCGATCGAGGGACGCGTGGTGCGCGACGAGTCGGTGTGGCAGTGCGCGTGATCGCCGGCCGCGCGATCGTGTCGGGCGAGGCAGACGGCGAGGCGCTCGTCACGCGCGACGCCCTGTCGTTCTGGGGGGGCTACGACTTTCACACCGGCGAGATCATCGACCGGCATCATCCGCTCGCCGGCGTCCGCGCCGCGGGCCGGATTCTGGCGGTGCCCTTCAGCAAGGGTTCGTCGACGACCACTGCCGTGTTGCTCGAGGCCGTGCGCGCCGGCACCGCGCCGGCCGCGATCCTGACTACCGGCGTCGATCCTTTTTTCGCGCTCGCGTCCCTCGTGGCCGATGTGATGTACGGCAAGTCGTTTCCGGTCGTAGCGCTCGAGCCCGCCGACTTCGCGTCGCTGCGGTCGGGCGAGCGCCTCGTGGTGGAGCGGTCGGGGATTGTCAGACGGACATAGGAACGAACACGAAAAGCCGGGGTGCAAGCAGCGTGTCCACAATGCAACCATGAAGACACGAAGCTCCACGAAGATCTCGGAGAAGACTACCGGCTTTTCATCTTCGTGTTGCTTCGTGTCTTCGAGTCTCCGTGCCTTCGTGGCGCCGGCAAACGTGGTCGCCTTTGCCGGAGCGTGTTTTCGTGTTTTCGTGGTGCCCTTTGATACGATCGACCTCAGATGGCGAAGCAAGCTGAGCTCGAGAAGCTGACCGGCCTGGCGAGCCGTTTCGGTGCCTTTGTCATCGAGCAGCATCCCTTTGCGCTCGCCGACGCGCTCGACGCGTTCGAGGCCGCGACCGGTGGTCGCGATGTCCGGGACGAAGCCGCGATCGAAGCGCTCCGTCCTGCGCTCCATCGCGAGCTGACGCGGCGGCTCCAGACGCGCGCGATCCCGGAAGGTCTGCCCGACACGACACCGCGCACCTCCGCGTCCGCGCGCATGGAGCTCGCGTACGGCGAACTGCTCGACGCGTGCGACGGATTCCTCCGCCGCGCGGCGATCGAAGCCTCGCTCACACGCGAAGAACGCCTCGAGATCCTGCGCGGGATGGTGCTCACGCGCGCGACCGACAACCGTCTCAAAGCATTGTTCCTCGGCGGCGAGATCCGCTGCGGCGCGGCGACGATCCAGGGCAAGGGATTTCGATCCCTCGGACAGGAAGCGATTTACGGCGCGGCGATGCGCCTGCGCCGCGGTCCGAAGTACCGCGGCGATGGGCGCGCGAAGGCGACGAGGGACGCTGGCCCGAACGGCTTGGCCGGGCGATCGTCGTGGCACGGCGACGTCATCGGCCCCATGATTCGCGATCTCGGCATCACGCTGGCGATGCGGCCCGAGCCGGCCACCGTGCGCATGGTGATGAACTCGCAAATCGCGAAGGCCGGTCCGCCGACTGACGGCAAGGATTTTGGCTACGGCGACCTGGACTGGGGGATTCTCCTGCCGGCATCGCCGCTCACGATCGCCACGCTGACCTTGGCGGGCATGGCGATGGCATTCTGGCGCGAGGGCTCGCAGCGCGTCGTGGTGTCGCTCATCGGCGAGGGCGGATCGTCGCTGGGCGAGTGGCACGAAGCGATCAACCTCTGCGCGGCGCGGCGGCTGCCGGCGATCTTCTGCATCCAGAACAATCAGACCGCGTTGTCGACGCCGGTGAAGGATCAGTCGGCCGTCCGCACCTTCGCCGAGAAAGCGGTGGGTTACGGCGTGCCCGGCCTGACCATCGACGGGACCGATCCCGAAGCGATTGCGGGCGCGTTCGGCTGGGCGGCCGAGCGTGCCCGCGCCGGCCTCGGACCAACGCTCATCGAGCTGGTCGCGATGCGGTTGTGCGGCCACGCCCATCACGACGACATGTTGTATGTGGGCCGCGACCCGCAGACCTCGTGGGACATCCCGCCGCTCGGCGACCAGGGCTACGCGAATCGCGAGCTCTACGAGTACTGGGCTGCGCGCGATCCGATCCGACTCTACGCGGCGCGGTTGACGGCGGACGGCATCCTCGGACCCGGCGATCTCGACCGGTTCAAGGCCGGGGCGGAGGCGATCGTCGAGGCAGAAGCGCGCGCGATCATCGACGCGCCCTGGCCCGATCCCGCGCAGGCCGGCGTCGGCGTGTTCGCGAACGACAAGCCGCGCGTGCACGTCGAGGTCCTGGATCCAGCCATACGTCTGACCGCGGAACATCCCGAGCTCGCTGAGAACAATGACTCGGCGATCTCCGCGAGATCTGCGGTTGGTCGTGGACAGGTAGAAGCTGCGCCCGCATTCGATTCCAAGGGGCGCACGTTCCTCGACGCCGTGATGCTCGGCGTGGGCGACGCGCTGCGCGCCGATCCGCGCGTGTTCGTCTACGGCGAGGACGTCGGCGGCAATTACGGCAACGCGTTCTTGTTGCTGAGGCCGCTGCTCGAGGAATTCGGCGACCGCATCATCAATTCGCCGATCGCCGAGGGCGCCGTGCTTGGCGTCTGCGTGGGTGCGGCGCTCGCGGGCCAGCGGCCCATCGGCGAGATCCAGTTCAATGATTTCGTCGCGACGGGGTTCAATCAGCTCGTCAACAACGCGGCGAAGAACCGCTACCGCTGGGGCGGCGAGGTGCCGATGGTGGTGCGGATGCCGTGGGGCGGACTCCGGCATGCCGGGCCGTACCACTCCCAGAACACGGAGGCGTGGTTTTTCCGGACGGCCGGCCTGAAGATCGTCGTGCCATCGACGCCTCACGACGCGCGCGCGCTGATGGCCTCCGCGGTCGGCGATCCCGATCCGGTCCTTTACTACGAGCACATCGCGCTCTATCGTGACCCGCGGATCAAACAGAAGCTCAGCGTTGACGCGCCTGCGCCGATCCCGCTGGGTAAGGCTGCGCTGCGGCGTGCGGGCGACGACCTGGCAATCATTTCGTACGGCGCGTTCGTGCACGTCGGCCTGCGCGTGGCCGAGGCGCTCGCCAAGGACGGCATCGAAGCGAGCGTCCTCGATCTGCGCAGTCTGGTTCCCCTCGATCGCGGCGCGCTGCTGCGGGCCGCGCGTCATTGCCACAAGGTCCTGATCCTCCAGGAGGATTCGCGCACCGGGGGGATCGGCGAAAGCCTCGCCGCCGTCATTCAGGAAGAAGCCTTCGAATGGCTCGACGCGCCCGTCCGCATCGTCGGCGCGCTGGACACGCCGGTGCCGTACTCGCCGCCGCTCGAGGAGTTCTATCTGCCGAGCGAAGCCCAGATCGCACGCGCGGCGCGGCTGCTCGTCGAGTACTGATCGACGGCGCGTCGCCGTTCACTGCGAGCTACGCACATGACCGCGGCGTGCCATCGCTCGCGCGCGAAACGTCGTTTAGTGTTTTTGCACGCCGGGAACCCCATGGCTCGAAGCGTAGACTACGACAAAATAGCCAGAACGTACGACCGACGATACCGGGACAACGATTACTCTGGCGTCGAGGCCGCGCTGATTGCGTTCGTCGGCGAGCCCTTCGACCAACGTGTCCTCGAGGTTGGCTGCGGCACCGGCCATTGGCTTCGGTTCGTCGGCGGCAGTGGGATTCCCGTGACGGGTCTGGACGCCTCGGCTCAGATGCTGGCGCATGCGAAAACCCAGGCGCCGAGCGCCGCTCTCGCGCAGGGGTCCGCCGAACGTCTGCCGTGGGCAAGTGAATCGTTTGACAGAGTGTTTTGCATCAATGCCTTTCATCATTTTCAGGACAAGTTCGTATTTCTGACGGAGGCGATGCGCGTGTTGCGACCGGGCGGGCTGATGATGACCGTCGGTTTGGATCCGCATGCCGGCGTCGATCAGTGGTACATCTACGAGTACTTCGACAATGTTCTCGAGATCGACAGACGGCGGTATCCGGCAGCGGGCCAGATCCGAGAGTGGATGCGGGAAGCCGGGTTCGCCGACTGCGTCACGCGTGAGATCCAGCACTTGCCGGTCCGGCTCGCAGCACGGGCGGCATTGGAGCGGGGCCGCCTCGATAAGAGCGCGACTTCGCAGCTCGGCGTTCTCACTGACGAAGAATACCGTCAAGGCATCGACCGCGTGCGCGAGGCGGTTGAGTCTGCCGAGGTCCGGGGCGAGTCACTGTGTCTCAGTGCTGACCTGCGGCTGTATGCGACGTTCGGTGCCGTGCCTTCACGAGTCAGAGAAACGGCCAGCGTCTAATCAGAACGCAGACATGGCACCGTAAGAGATGGCGTTGAAACAGCGCTGGACGCTCGTCGCGATGGGCGCGTGGGTCGCCGGCACCGTCTGCATGTCCGTCGTGGCCACAGAGAATTTCTACACGATCGATCGGCTGCTCGCTGGCTCGCCGAACGGCGCATTCTCGCGAGCCGTGCAGCAGCTCGGGCAGCCGCAGGCACGCGAACTTCTGCGCTATCTGTCGTCGGAGCTGAATCGGTTGTACTTCCAGATATGGAACGTCGCGCAGATCGCGATCGCTGCGCTCGTGCTCTGGCTGCTCGCCGGGTCCAGAGAACAGGACCCGGCCGGCCGGCGCCGCGTGACGCGTGGTGTCCTCGCGATGCTCGCCAGCGTCGTGCTGATGCTCGGGTGGCTCACGCCGGCGATCGTCTCGCAGGGCCGGAGCCTCGATTTCGTCCCGCGCGATCCGGCGCCGCCCGGCTTGCAGCGCTTCTGGGTGCTGCACGCCGCGTACACGTCACTCGAGATGATCAAGCTGGTAATCGGGATCGTCGTGACGTGGTGGATTGCCAGGGACGGCGTCAGCCGGACCTGAGCGCGACGGTGGGTCCAGTCGCATCGCGCGCCGCGCTGACCGCGGCTGATGAACTTCGCCGCCGCTCCGGCGTCTAAGTGCCGTATGGACACGTTCCTCCAGGATCTGCGATACGCCGCCCGCACCCTCGTCAAGGACCCGGGATTTGCCGCGTTGACCATCGCATGCCTGGCGCTGGGCATCGGCGTCAACAGCACGATTTTCAGTGTGGTCGACACAATCGCGATTCGGCCATTGCCGTTCCGCGAACCCGACACTCTGGTCTCCCTTCACACCACGCACCAGGCGAACGGCATCGATCGCGGCAGCGCCTCGTTCCTCGACGTGCGGGACTGGAAGGCCCGCGCGCACGCGTTCGCCGACATCGCCACGGTGTCAGGGCGGAGCCTGACGCTGTCCGACAAAGACGAGCCGGAGCGCTTCGCCGGGGCGACGATCACGTGGAACATGTTTCCGATGATCGGCGTGCAGCCGATCCTCGGCCGGCAGATCCGCGAAGAAGAAGACACGCCGGGCGCTCCACGCGTGCTCCTCCTCAGCCATGGCGTCTGGCAGCGACGCTACGCCGGCAATCCGTCGGTCGTCGGACAAGTCATCACGGTCAACGGCAACCCGCACACGATCATCGGCGTGATGCCGCCGAAATTTCAGTTTCCGGAGCAGGCGCAACTCTGGGTTCCCCAGACGCCACTCGAGTACGCGAACCCGCGGAGCGCACGGAACCTGAGTGTGATGGCGCGGCTGAAGCCGGGCGTCTCCCTCGCCGAGGCGCGCCGGGACGTCGCGTCGATGGCCGAGCAGCTCGCGCGCGAGGAGCGCGACGATCAGGGCTGGGGCGCATCCGCCGCGTCGCTGCGCGATGACATGGTGCCGCCGAACATCCGCCTCGTGGTCTTCACGATGATGGGCGCGGTCAGCATCGTCCTGCTGATCGCGTGCGCGAACGTGGCCAATCTGCTGCTGTCGCGCGCCACGGTCCGCCAGCGCGAGATCGCGGTGCGGTCGGCGCTGGGCGCCGGACGTGGTCGCATCGTGCGGCAACTTCTGACCGAAAGCCTGTTGATCGCGCTGGCGGCCGCGCCGCTCGGCGTCGCGATCGCGTACATCGGGCTGCAGTGGCTGACGGCGTCGATCCCGCCGCAGAATCAGGCGCCGTACTACATCGACTGGAGCATGAACCCGCGCATCGTCGTGTACACGGGCGCCATCGCCGCGCTGACCGGGCTCGTCTTCGGCCTCGCGCCCGCGCTTCAGGCGGCGAAGACGAACCTGCACGAATCGCTCAAGGACGGCGGGCGTGGAAGCGCCGGCGGGGCCCGCAACAGGCTGCGCAGCGCGCTCGTCGTGGCCGAAATCGGGCTCTCGCTGGTACTGCTCGTCGGCGCAGCGCTCTTCATTCGCAGTTTTCTGAACCTGGAGGACTCGCGCGCCGGCCTCGACGCCGCGCCGCTGATGACGCTGCGCTTCTACATGTCCGGCGATCAGTACGAACCGCCCGACGCGATGATCCGCCGGGTAGACGATATCGTCCGCCGCGTGGAGGCGCTGCCGGGCATCGTCTCCGCAATGGCGTCGAACATGGTGCCGCTGAGCGGCGGCGGTTCAGGCGGCCCCGTGGTGCCGGAGGGCGTCGCGGTCGCCGCAGGCCAGGAGCCGAACGTGTCGTGGTACGCCGTTACGCCGCATCTGCTGAAAACGCTGAACGTGCCGCTGGTCGCCGGCCGCGACTTTACCGATGCCGAAGGCCAGGGACGATCCGGCGTGGCGATCGTGAACGGCGTCTTCGCCAAGCGCCTCTGGCCGAATCGCAACGACGTGATCGGCCAGCGGTTCCAGCTGCTCGGGGACAAGCAGAATCAGTGGATAGCGGTCATCGGCGTGGTCGGCGACTTCCGGCTGTTCTCGGTGCGTGACGGCAAGCCGTCGCCTTACGCGTTTCTGTCGTACCCGTACGAGCCGACGCGCAATACCGGCCTGACGCTTCGTGTGGCGGGCGGGTCGCCGGCGTCGATTACGAGCGCCGTGCGCCAGGAGATTCGGAAGTCGGACCCGACGCTGCCGCTCTTCAACATCCAGACCGGCGAGGCGGCGCGGCTGAACACGTTCTGGCAGTACCGGCTGTTCGGCTGGATGTTCTCGATTTTCGGCGCCGTCGCGCTGGTGCTCGCGTCGATCGGCGTGTACGGCGTGCTGTCGTACGCCGTCTCGCAGCGCACGCAGGAGATCGGCGTGCGCATGGCCCTCGGCGCCAGCCGGCGGAACGTTTTTGCGCTCATCGTCAGCGACGGCGCGCGGCTCGCGGGTGCGGGCATTCTGGTGGGCATGGCCGGCGCGTTCGCCATCACGCGCGTCGTGAAGAGCCTGCTCTACAACGTGACGGCGACCGATCCGCTGAGCTTCGTGGCGACCGCCACGTTCCTCGCGCTCATCGCGATCCTCGCAAGTTATCTGCCAGCCCGGCGCGCCACCGCCGTCGATCCGATGATCGCGCTGCGCGCTGAATAACAAGCAACCGCGGAGCACGCGGAGACCGCAGAGAAATCATGGCTCTGCGTGCGCGGCGTTCGCTGCGGTTGCTTTATGATCGGTCGGTGTCCTCCCTCGCCGCCGTCATCTTCGATTTCGACGGCATCGTCATCGACAGCGAGACGCCGGAATTCGAATCCCACCGGCGCATTTACGCGCGGTGCGGCGTGCCGCTCACGCCCGACGAGTGGTGCGATCAGATCGGGCTGTGGGCCGCGGGCCACGACGAGCGCTGGTTCACCGAGCTCTGCGCCCGATCGCCGGGCGCGCCCGGGCGTGACGCGTATCATGCCGAGAAGCGCCGGATCTTCGAGGAGGTCGTGCCCGCGGAGCCGATGCGCGGCATTCGCGAGCTGCTGGCCGCGCTGGCCGGCGCGCGCGTGCCGACCGCCATCGCGTCGACGTCGCCCGCGCGATGGGTCGTGCCGACGGCCGAGCGCATCGGTGTGCGCGCGTTGTTTGACGCGATCGTCACAGGCGACGAGGTCGCGCGACGCAAGCCGGCGCCCGACGTGTATCTCGAAGCGGCGCGGCGGCTCGGCGTGGATCC
>Ga0137394_10000619_pt1 | contig 24854 bp, 20 predicted proteins | sample czobulk116metaG_FD_108278 | JGI IMG/M metagenome (GOLD analysis project Ga0137394, IMG submission 108278) | Vadose zone soil microbial communities from Angelo Coast Range Reserve, California, USA - czobulk1.16 metaG | ecosystem: Environmental > Terrestrial > Soil > Vadose zone | place: USA...
ACGAGTAATCGCGCTTCTTCTTCGGCCTTGTGTCGAGCTTCTTCCACTGCCGAACGACGCCGCGATAGCTCGGCTGCAACCTGCATCAGGGTGTCCTGGTCCGCAAGGAGCCGTGCTTCCTCAGCGCGATGACGCTCCTCGGCCTCTCGGCGCACGAGTGCATCTTCAGCCGCGCGATGGGCCTCTTCCGCAGCACGGGCGCGAAGTTCTTCTTCCTCTCGAAGCTTTGCTTCCTCTTCAGCCCGGATGCGTGCTTCAACCGCGGCCCTCAGACGAGCTTCCTCTGTAGCGCGCGCCTGAGCTTCTTCCTCGATGCGCCGACGAATTTCTTCTTCTACGCGAAGCCGCACTTCCTGTTCCACCTTCCGGCGAACCTCTTCTTCCGCGCGTGCACGAATCTCTTCTTCCGCACGCCGCATTGCATCCTCTGCTGCTTTGCGGATGGCTTCCTCTTCGGCAAGCTTTCGAGCAACCTCAGCTTCCGATCGTTTCCGCGCGAGTTCTTCTGCGGCCTTTCGGAGTGTTTCAGCCTCCAACCTGAACTGAGCATCTTCTTCAGCGCGAAGGCGAGCTTCCTCTTCCGCTCGGCTTCGCGCCTCTTGTTCAGTTCTTACGCGAATCTCTTCCTCGGCCCTTTGGCTCGCTGCCTCTTCAACCATCCGTCTGCGTGCTTCTTCCTCAGCGCGGATGCGAGCTTCCACTTCCAGCCTGGCCTGCGCTTCTCTTTCTGACTTAGTCCGAGCTTCGTCTTCCGCAATTCTTCGCGCGGCCTCTGCTTCGAGCCGTTTCTGATCCAAAGCCACTGCGGCCTTCCTTAAGGCTTCTTCCTCCCGCCGCAACCTTTCTTCAGTCGCATCCAAAGTATTGTCTGCGTCATTATTCGGGGCGGGTATGACAGACGCAGGACCGCCTACGGCTTCCCGCTGTTCGAAGGAGCTGAGGTATTCGGCAAAGATCTCATGCTTTTGCTTTTTCGGACTCGCGGTTGCCGATCGCTCTTGCATTTTGAGATCTGTATTTGCCGCTGGCTTTGCTGCGACCGGAAGCGCTGGCGTTTGCTGCTTTACTGGGCTCTTCGCTTCAGTCACTGCGATCGAATTAATTGCGTGTCGAATCACAGCTTCGGGTAGTTGCCGACTTGTTTCCCGCAAAAGCAGTTCGTTGAGTGCCGGAATCGCAGCCGGATCTCCCAGTTGGCCCAGTGACTCAGTTGAAGCTCTACGGACTTCTGGAGCGCTATCATGGAGTGAGGCTAGAAGATGAGCAGTGGCCATAGGGCTGCGCACGACGCCCAGCTTGCGCGCCGCTGCAGCACGTTCTGCGGGAGAATCGCCAGTTCTTAATTGTTTTGTCGCTTCATCGAAATAACCGTGGTTAATGAATGCGCGGCGGCCATGTTCGTGCTGCTCGTGATGTCGGCCCCCGAGGGCGGCTAGCAACTGCGCTGCAATGATCTGCCGTGCTGCAGGATCTTTCGGATCGATGACGTTCTCATCATACGGGCTTCCGGAAAGCAGCTTTTTGACTTCGGCGTCGGGAGGGTTGAATGGAATGGGGGTAGCGGATAAGAGCGGTTCTGAAATCAAGGGTGTCGCCTCTGGGGAATTCCACGCACTAGCTGGAGCCCGACTTTCGGTAGCTTCTGAAGGTTGAGAAGGGTTTGGAACGAGAGTGAGGCTAGGTTCATGGTCACTGGTTCTTAGTATGGAAATCAATTCAAGTTTGTGCTCTGTGAGAGCATCGCGCAGGGGAGCTGTCAAGGTCCCCTTTGGCGCGTCGACGAGAAGACGTTCATTGTCGTCGGCTTTGAGCGTCAGCTTGATACCAAGCTCGGCACAACGCTGCATTAATGATTGAACTGTCATAGCTCGAAAACCTCGCGCTCCTGATCTTCATCGGCGGACGAACCTTTTGAAGGGCTGGTTGGAACCCACGCTTGATTCTGAGGTGCTGCGACTGCGGCCGATCGCGCCATTGCTGGTTTCGGAATACGCTTGCCACGCTCTGCATCCTCTTGAGTCTCGTTTGTTTGTCGACCGTTGGCCGAAGCAACTGGAACGGTCGATGGAGCCAGTTCGCTGGCCCTGGAAGGAGCAGGGTTTTCCTTAACGAAGTCTCTCGGCGCCATGCTGGAAACCGGCGAGTTAACTGGAGCGGCTGCCGCTGGACTATTCAGTGCGACATCAGCGGCGTCCTTTGGTTGCGCCAGAGGCGCACCCGTCCGCTTCGCCTTGACCCGCTTTTTGCGCCGGCTAAACAGAAGCGCGGCAAGAACCACCAGGATGCCCAGCAGGAGCATGCCACCGAGCAATGACTTTTGCCGATTCGCCGAAATCCATTGACGAGCAATGTCACTCCAGCTCTTCCGGTTTTGCGGGACACCTGATCCGGGAGACCTCACAACCGGTTGGGAGACGACAGGGGATGGGGGAGTAGTTGTCTCCAATCCCTGGTAGCCTGGAGAGGGTGACGGAACCACAGTCGTTGAAGGTTGGGGTTTGGAGAGGCTCAAGGAAGGTTCAGTCTTGGACACACTCGAAGACGTTTCACGTTTAGACACTCCCGGTGAAGAATCTGACTGGGACATGCCAGTATTTCCGGCCAGCCGGTTGCTGGCTCTTCCGTTTGAGTCTTGGCGAGGGTTAGTCACTCGAACACCATTCGGTGTTTGAGAGTCAGTTACTCTTCCGGCAACTCTTTCGCGAGTGACCTGGGGCGACCCGGGCGAGCCAGGGGGAATAGGCCCAGCCGCGTCACGATCCCGGTGCGGTAGAGCTTGCGGGTTTCTCAGTCGAACGATTCCATCCGTGGGGATATATGTCCCGCGATTAAACTCGGCGTTCGTGCGGTTGCCACGCGCTACCCTGTTCGGCGCGGAAAAAACTACCTCTAACCGATTTGAGTGTTGATCGACGCGAGCAGTGGCGCCTGGCTGTAACTTGAAGGAGACGACGACACTGTCTCCCACCTTTTGGACTTGTACATCTTCAAATCCATCTCCCCGGAAGTGAGGCTGCCCAGAGGTGAACTCGGCAAGGGGAATCCTTACATAGAATCGATCACCTCGCCGGAAGGCTTCGTAATCATTCAGAGCCGAGTCAGAAACAACTGTTACTCGCGACCCTTCGCTAGCTTCTCCAACTTGGATGGACGTGATGCGCTTCTGATTCCTTGATTGCGCGACACCTGATGTGAGCGCAAACCAGATCGAGATCATCAACGCCAGTAGCGCCACCGCGCAACGGCATTGGTTTTTGAAAGCTGCTGACTTGAGGAAGTTGACTTTCATTGGGGCAATGAAGGGGGAGTCTGCCAATGGTATTATCCGATCCCTTGGCGTTTGCAGTCCAGAGGATCACAATTCAAGTTCATTTTGGTGCGGCTGAACCTCAGCCTCGTCATCTTCCGGCTCGAGGTTAGGTCCGAACGAAAACTCTGGGATTTCCGTCTCAGCCATTTCCAACTCTGGGTCAGTATCAACGTCCAGAGGTTCGGCGGTTTCGTCTTCTTTCGGTTTCGCCAACTCCAACTTGTAGATCGCTTCGAGCAAAGCCGTCTTGACATCTTCGCGCATTCCGTCTTTTACGGCCAGCTCTCTTAACTGGCTATATACACCCGAATGACCGGTGCGCGACAACAAGTGCACAGCTTTTAGACGAACATCAATGCCAGGGTGAGTTAGAATGGCTTCCAAGATCGGTTCGTTCATATTTGCCTTAGACAACAAGCAAATGAGTGAAAACGTTTCGTAAGACTGGCGGTAATCGCTGTTTGTAAGTCGGTCCAGGTTTTGCGAGACGATTCCCGCTTGTATGCAGGCCTTGGCGACGTTCTGTATCGTCTCCTCATCACTGGTTTCAATTACTCGAACATAGGCGTCGGCACGATCGAAACTGAGCCGACTCAACGAACGTGCGGCGGAGGCGCGGACTTCGCGCGAGTCGGCTGCCATGCCAATCAGAACAGCCGGGAAAACTGATTCATGATTGATTAGCGCCAGGCTCGAGATCGCCAGGGAGCGAATATTCGGCTCGGAATCGTGACGGGCGACTTTGGCAATAGCCTCAACCGCACTTTGAACCCGAAACTGCACGAGGGTCTTCAATGCTTCCGCACGCATCTGGACATCACTACTTTCCACTAATGAAAGAGCCTGCGCTAGACGCTCATCATCGGAGCTTTCGGGCAGGTTTTCTACGGATTGAGCCGGTTCGAGGTGGGTAATTTCCTCAATCATGTTACCAAGTCCAGAGCCGAGCAACGAAGGTTCGGGCGACAATGCATCAAAAAAGTCTAATCCTTCAACTGAGCAGGCACTAAGCGTTCGACTCAAGAGCGCGCTGGGAACGTCCGGATGCATTCTGGCAATGTCGAGCAGCGCTCCAATGGCTGATGGAAGCTTCAATTCGCCGATACTCACCACAGCCTGGTTGCGAACGATCGATTCAGAGTCATAAAGACTTTCGAGCAGGAAAGGCAATGCAGCCGGCGACTTTATCTCGCCCAAAGAACGCGCTGCCGACGTGCGCTCGAAAGCATCAGCGGCGAGCAATAGTGCTGCACATTGACGCGCCACGAATCCATATTCTTCCAGCGCTTCGCGAGCTCTAAGCTGGGCCTCCTCATCAAAGCCAGGCGAATTAACCCCCTTGATCAGCGAAGCCTCTATGGCCCGCCGGTCATCGATGGCACGCGACGCCAGCACGTCTATTCGGTGGGGCTGGCCAAGCATTAGTTTCCCGACTTCTTGATCTATCCGATAGGCTCCAAATAACGAGGTTGGACCAGCGACCGGCAAACGAGCCGCCGATTGCCGGGATGATCCGTTTGTGGGAGAGGATTCGCCCGCTCGCACTAAACCCATTCCCTTTTCTGCGGATTGAGTGTTTCCTGCGTAGGCATTTGTTCCCTCAACTCCGCGGTATTCAACTAGCCCAGTCTTTTCTGAAGGCCCGTCGTCACTCTCCTCAAACGCTTGTCTCGAGGCAAGACTCCGCGAGACGAGCAGGCCAAACAATCCTAGAGAAATCACGATCAAAACTCCCGTGCCTGAGAAAACCGAAGCCAGCAGGCCATCATCTTCGCCTTGGACCTTTATCTCAGACGCGGAACCTTTAACACCATTTTCGCCTTGCTGATTTATCGAATTGGGACTGGTGAGCGACGGAGTCGCATTGTCTGCGCCGGGACTCGTGGAGGCCTGGCCGATGCCGGCGTCAGTTGGACCTGAATCACCGCTTGATGGAGGCGTGCGCGTCAAATTCTCATTTTGTGACCTATTTGGGTTCGAAGTAGATGCGGCCGAAGACCCGTAGGCCGTTGGCAGCCCTTCCAGCGCGCCATCGATCACGAAGTTTAGTTGGTTATGACCATGCTGCACGCTAACTCGCGTGCCGGGTTTTGTTTGCAGGAGGAGTTCCATGGAGTTGCCCACTCTACGAACTTTTACTCCTCGGCCTGTCCTTAGCGAATCGACCGGAACCGTGTTGGGAAGGACAACATGGTAGCCCTCATTGTCTTGCCAGGTTTGGGCGCTGCTTAGTGAGCCATCGGCTGCAATCGATACTACGCTTCCCTTGTCGGATCCCTGGGACGCGACATTAGAAACTTTGACGGGTGCATTCAACTTTTGACCTTGGCTAACCAGTAAGGGAACCACACCGATAGCAGAAAACAACAAGGTCAAGGCTGCCAGAAGCCTGAATCCAGCCACAGGCAAGCCAGTCTTTGCGGCAAAACTAAGAGTTCCGGCGGGTTTCAGAAGATTCTTCATGATGAAGGTGTCGCGGGAGATGTTAGGGCTCGTCGAGCCTTGTCGGGACTGGGAAGGAGCAGGGTCGGTTAAGTTAGAGACTACTATTGGCGTGGGGCGAGACGACGATGCAAAGCTATTGTTCGTCGCTGAACTTGTAGCCAATTCCCCAAACGGTCAAAACCATTTGAGGATTCTCCGGGTTCTCTTCGATCTTGGCTCGCAACCGGTTGATGTGTGAATCAATGGTCCGATCATAGCCTTCATAGGAGTAGTCCCAGATTTTCTCAAGCAGGTATTTGCGGGGAAAAACCCTACCCGGGTTCGCTGCGAAAAGCCGAAGGAGGTCAAACTCTTTTGGAGTTAAATCCACCTGACGGTCTCCGATAGTAATTTCACGTCTGGCCGGATCAATGCGAAGCCGACCACGAACGATGGGCGCCTCGTCTTTGGAGCCGTCGCTGCTTGAAGAAGTTCTACTTCGACGGAGCACAGACTTAATGCGGGCTTCCAGTTCGCGCAGGCTGAAGGGTTTGGTGATGTAATCATCTGCCCCCATTTCTAGGCCAAGCACTTTATCAACTACATCATCCTTTGCTGTAAGCATTAGAATCGGTAGGTAATTCACTTTTTCCCTGAGCTCTCTACAAACCGCCAAACCATCCATTTTTGGCAACATCAGGTCCAAAACAACAGCATCTGGAGGATCATCCAGCGCTGCTTTCACACCCATTAAGCCATCTTCTACGGTTTTCACGTTGTAACCCGCACGAGAGAAATACTCGCTAATAGCGCTCGAAATATTTTCGTCGTCTTCAACGACAAGAAGGGAAATCTTGCGCTCAGTTGGTTCGGACTGCAGACTATCTTTGGAAGTTTTCTGTCTGTCAGTAGCTGTAGTTGTCATCAGAATGACTCCTTGGAACTGACAAGCAGGGGATTCGGAGGTTCGGCGCCATTGGGTATGACGCCACTCGGGCGAAGGAATACTACAGGACTAGCCTTCTAAACTCAAGCCCTAAGTTTTTCAACCTCAACGCCGACGGCTTGAAAGCCCTCAAAAATGGCAGCTCGAGGCTCTGAATCCCGGAGAGTGAGCCGGTTCAGTCCAGGGCAGCATACAGTCGCGCTCACCAAGTTCAAATCTCGACCTATTCGCCCTACTCGCTTCCCCGACGTGCTACTTCGAGGGTGCGCTCACGCAGCTCGATTATGGCTTCGGCGTACCAGGACTGGCAGCCTCCGTGGTCACCTTTTGCAAGCGATCGCGAAACCCGGTAAGCATCTCAATCATCCGGGGATTAGTCGACGCGGACTGGCTTATTCGGTCGAGAACTGCGAGTCCTCGAGGATCACCCAAACCAATCAGTGCTTCGGCGGAAGCAACTCCGAGAGAGAAGTCTCCAGTGTCGAACGCCCTGGTCAGAGTATCTGATATCACACTGAACGCTCGGGGATTATCCTTGCCAACACTGCCCAGGAGGCGTAATGCGGCTGCCCTGACTGGAGGCAAGTTCCCTTTTTCCGCGTAGCGAAAGGCTATCTCTAGCGCTTGCTTATCCTGCAAGGCTCGGAGTCCCGACAAAGCCGACACTCTTATGTTATCCCGCCAGGATGGTACTTCAAGCAGCTTGGTTAACACATCATAAGCCTCCGGGGTTTTAGTCTCACCAAGCGCCGAGGCGGCCGCTCTGATTACGCCATAGCTCTGGTCGTTTAGGAACTGCCGATACAAATTAGCCAGCGAAGGATCTTTAGAGCTTGCCAGCGAGTTGATCGCCCGCGCTCGCACGCGAGCATTAGAATCCCGGCTAGCCGCAATCAAAGCGTCGCGACCACCGGAGTCTAATACGTTAGCGAGTGCGGTCGCCGCCTCTAACCGGACTCCCCAGAATTTATCCCGTGTTACCGCGCTTGCAAGTTCAGAGGCTACTTGTTGCTTCTCGGCAACTGCAGCGTTCTTAACCCGCTCCGAGAGTTGTTTTAACGCCCACACCCTCCCCAGCACGTCGTCGTCTTTCTTGAGCTGATAGACCAGCTCTTCGGTCGTTTTATCAAACTGCAGTTCCTTGATCAGGGTGCCGCGGTAATCGAAGTTTACGAGCAATGGGGCGGAGTCGGTTGAGAACGAAAAACTTTGTTCCTTCTGTGGCAGGATTTGCACACGCTCTAAGCGCATTCCCGATGCCGTACCAATCTCTATCTCCACCGGTGTTTGAAACATCGTCACCTGCGGAAACTGGGACGTGGGATCTACTGTCTGTAATTGTTCAACTGTGAGCTTCAGCACTTTGGTTGAAGGGTCGTAGTTTTGACTTACTCGAAAAATGGGATGACCCATTCGATAGAGCCACTCGTCGAAGAACCAATCCATAGCCTGGCCAGTAGACTCTTCGATAGCAATTCGAAATTGTTCCGTCTCGACCGGCTGATTGGCATACTTCCGAAGATAATAGTTGATCGCTCGCCACCAATTATCTTCACCGAGAGTTTTCCGCAACATGTGAAGGACCGCGCCACCTCGTGGATAAGCGTAGGTGTCGAAGACCGCATCCGGGTTGGCATAATTCTTCGTCACTATAGGGCGACGGTTACCCTGTTTCCAGGTATTGAAGTAAGCATCTTGATTTGATTTGACGTCCGAGTAGAGAAAATCATCAGCGCCCAATTTATTTTCATCCCACATTGCCTGAAAGTAGGTAGCAAAACTCTCATTCAGCCAAATGTCCGACCAGCTTCGACACGTCAAATAGTCTCCGAACCACTGATGCGCCAGCTCGTGTGACTGGAGACCGTCACTGGTCTGATCAAGTTCAGTGCGCGCATCATGAATCATATTGTCCGTTTGAGTTGTAGCGCTGATGTTCTCCATGCCTCCGCCGAAATCGCGCACCGTTGTTTGCGCATACTTCGCGTAGGGGTACTTCACTCCGGTCTTCTCCGAAAAGAATTTCACCATCTCAGGCAATCTGGCGGCGGTGACTTTTCCTTCCGCAAGCTCACCGGGGTAAACGTTCGTAATAATTGGGATGCCCTGGTAATCGCTAACAATCGGAGTGTACTCGCCAACGATAATTGAACTGAGATAACTTGCGTGCGGTTGTTCGATTTTCCAATGGAAAGTGCGTGTTCCATCCTGGTTGTCTTTGATGTCGAGGAGTTTTCCGTTTGAGACTACTTGCAGAGGTTTTTCCACCGTAGCCGTAAGTTCCGACGTGAAGAAATCATTTGGATGATCATAGACGGGAAACCAGAAGTGATTGTATTCGGATTCTCCTTGCGACCAGATCTGCTTCGGTCTTTTTGGATCTTCGGCGCTGGGCTTGATAAAACGTAGACCGCCGCCGGCAGATCTGGAACGACCGCTTTCGGGCCCATTGGTGTGATACTCGATAACCACGGTGAGTTCGTCAGGTGGCTGATAAACCTTGCCCAGTGCAATTTGCAGTTTCTCGTTTGGTATGTCTGACTCGTATTTAAGTGGGCCTCCGCCTAACAGCTTCACTGACGTAATCGTCATGTTGGCGGCGTCAAGCTCAATTGTCCGCAGATCCTTAACGAGCGGCTTAAAAACCATCGTTTCAATACCTATCAACTGCTCGTGTTCCCAGTCAAAGCGAAGGTCAAGTGCCACATGACGGGTGTCAAAGTCGTGATCGGGAATGTATCGTGTCGGTGGAAATGGATGGGGCACTCGTGGTGTTTGGTTGCGCTTAAGGTCGGGAGCAATTCGCCCAAACGCAGTCTGCAGCAGCACAAATACCAAGCACAAAGCCAAAAGGTTTCGCCGAAACAAATCAGAATCCATATAACCGTCACTCCTTGCAATACAATGGGTGCAAGCTCATTGGTAACAAAAGGAACGAGCAGGAATCCATCGATCACTTTTTGATTATCGCATTTCGTTATTCTTACATGGACAACCAATTGCGTGAAAGCGGTCGCGACCCAATGCAGCTTTGTTTTGCCCAAAGTTTTAGTTGGGCCGTGAACTTAAAACGGTGGCTTTCTTGACAAAGCTTTTGCCCGCGAGCAGAATCCCCGCTCACTGTTCACGCAAAAAAAATCTATCGAACTCAGCGACCTGTAGTCCAACAACGAAGATGACAAACGCCGCCGCACTCCTGCAAACGTCCCTTTCTGGTTTGCAGCTAGTAAGACGAGGAAAAGTGCGCGATGTCTATGCGGTCGACGATGATCACCTTTTGATCGTCGCTACCGATCGCATTTCGGCTTTCGACTGCATTTTGCCTACGGCGATTGCACGGAAAGGCGAAGTTTTAACCTCACTTTCAAGGTTCTGGTTCGGCAAGCTGGCTCATATTGTTTCGAATCATCTTGTCACGACCAACCTGGAAGAAATGCCTGGGTCGGTGGCGCGGGCTGAAAGTATTGCGGGTCGCTCTATGCTTGTGAGGAGAGCAGAGGTTTTTCCTGTTGAATGTGTTGTGAGGGGATATCTGGTCGGTTCCGGCTGGAAGGATTACCTGCGAAGCGGCGAAGTCTGTGGCCACAAACTCCCCGAGAACCTGCTTGAATCTGCCGAACTACGAGAGCCAATCTTTACGCCTTCCACAAAAGCTGAAATAGGACACGACGAGAATATTAGTGAAGAACAAGTACGTGGAATAGTCGGCAAAGAGACGACCGACCAATTGCGCGAAATCTCCCTAAGTCTTTATAAAGAAGCGAGAGATTACGCCCGCAGCCGCGGAATTATTATCGCCGATACCAAGTTTGAATTTGGACTTGATAAGAACGGTGAAATCATCCTGGTTGACGAGGTCTTAACTCCGGACTCGTCGCGGTTCTGGCCTGCAGAGAGTTACAGCCCTGGAAAATCGCAGCCGTCGTTTGATAAGCAGTTTGTCCGCGACTATCTCGAGACACTTGATTGGGACAAGCGGCCACCTGCTCCACCCCTTCCCGCTGAAGTGGCAGCAGCCACGACGGAGCGCTACCTGGAAGCCTACCGGCTTTTGACCGGTGAAGATCTCTGAGTTGGTACCTCCCTTGGACTGGAGTTAAAGGAATATGCGAGCTCGCCTCGAAGCACTGATTGAAGAAATGCTGGATGGTCAGATACTGCTCGCCGAGGCTCTGAGCGAATTTGAAAAGCTCTACATTAAGAAAGCTCTCGCCCGAAACAAACACCATCTTTCCAAAACTGCGAAGGCCCTCGGAGTTCACCGAAATACTATCTCTAAAAGGGTTGCAGCGTACCAAAAAGAGCCTCGACCACTTGCCCGGGCGGCTCGAGGCGGAACGCGTTAGTTTTGCCTGCCGTTCCCGATTTCCCGAGCACCAGATCCATCCAAACCCACCCTCCCGAAGTTGACAATAACCCCGGCATCGAATTATTCTTAGCACTCATCCGCACAGAGTGCTAATTGCAGGTCTGGCTGGATTCCTTAATCTGGTTAGTTCGTAATTTTACCGACGGAAACTGAAAGGAGAACTTCAAAGAATGGCGACAAATATTACACCTCTGCATGACCGCGTTATCCTGCGGCGCATTGAAGAGGGAGAGCAGGTTCGGGGGGGAATCATTATTCCCGACACGGCCAAGGAAAAGCCGCAGGAAGGCGAAGTAGTAGCGGCTGGTCAAGGCAAATACAAGGAAGATGGAACGAGACAGCCTCTCGACGTCAAAAAAGGCGATCGCGTGTTGTTTGGCAAATACAGTGGTTCTGAAATCAAGATTGACGGCGAAGAGCTGCTGATCATGCGCGAAGATGAAATCCTCGGGATCATCGAACGCGCGGGTGCGGCAAGCGGCACCAAGAAGGGCGGCAAGTAGTCAATCAGACTCGGCCGCGCTTTTTGTTTCTAAATCACATTCAAACATTTCAGCAGGAGAGAAGATAGAAATGGCAAAGCAAGTAGTTCATGGCGAGGAGTCGCGCGCGGCGATTTTGCGTGGGATCAATCAGCTCGCCGACGCAGTGAAGATCACGCTCGGTCCCAAGGGCCGCAACGTGGTAATAGATAAAAAGTTTGGCTCGCCAACAATAACCAAAGATGGCGTCACAGTCGCCAAGGAGATTGAACTCAAGGACTCCCTCGAGAACATGGGGGCGCAGATGGTTCGCGAAGTCGCTTCCAAAACATCTGATGTAGCAGGCGACGGAACGACTACGGCAACCGTGCTCGCGCAGGCAATCTTCCGTGAAGGCGTGAAGACTGTTGCTGCCGGGGCCAATCCCATGGCGCTCAAGAGGGGCATCGACAAAGCAGTGGAGCGCGCAACGGAAGAGATCCGGCGTCTGGCGAAGCCTGTTAAGGGCGATGCCATCGCACAAGTCGGAACTGTTTCGGCAAACGGCGACCAGACCATTGGCAACATCATTGCGGAGGCAATGAACAAGGTTGGCAAGGATGGTGTTATTACGGTCGAAGAGTCGAAAACAATGGACACGTCGCTCGAGGTTGTCGAAGGTATGCAGTTTGATCGCGGCTATCTCAGTCCCTACTTCGTCACTGACCCAGAGCGAATGGAAGCGGTGCTGGAGAATCCACTGATCCTTATTCACGAGAAGAAGATCAGCTCGATGAAAGACCTTCTGCCACTACTTGAACAAGTAGCGAAGATGGGCAAGCCAATGCTGATCATCGCCGAAGACGTCGAAGGCGAAGCGTTAGCTACATTGGTTGTTAACAAGCTCCGCGGCACCTTGAACATTGCCGCCGTTAAGGCTCCGGGGTTCGGCGATCGTCGTAAGGCGATGCTCGAGGACATTGCGATTCTTACCGGAGGCAAAGTCATCAGTGAAGATCTCGGGATCAAACTTGAGAACGTCAAGCTGGAGGATCTGGGTCGGGCCAAGAAAATCACTATCGACAAGGACAACACAACCATTGTCGAAGGGGCCGGAAAACAATCGGATATCGAGGGTCGCGTTAAAACCCTGCGTGCTCAGATTGAGGAGACGTCCTCTGACTATGATCGCGAGAAGCTACAAGAACGTCTCGCGAAGCTCGTCGGCGGCGTTGCGGTAATCAAGGTCGGCGCGGCCACTGAGACGGAAATGAAGGAGAAAAAGGCGCGAGTGGAAGATGCCATGCATGCGACACGCGCCGCTGTCGAGGAAGGCATCGTACCGGGTGGTGGTGTTGCCCTGGTTCGTGCAGCAAAGGTCCTCGAGAAGTTCCAGATCAACAAGGAAGGCGAGGGCGATTCGGACGAGCAGATTGGCGTAAATATCGTCCGCCGGGCGCTTGAGGAACCTCTTCGTCAGATCGTTCAAAACGCCGGCAAGGAAGGCGCCGTTGTAGTCGAGCGTGTTCGAGCAGAGAAGAACGACAGCTTCGGCTTCAATGCGCAAACTGAAGTTTACGAGGACCTTGTCAAAGCGGGTGTGATCGATCCTGCCAAGGTAACTCGGACGGCCTTGCAGAATGCGGCTTCAATCGCGGGTCTCATGCTGACAACGGAAGCAATGGTTTCCGAGATTCCCGAAGATGACAAAGGAAGTCCGGCTATGCCGGGCGGCATGGGCGGGATGAGTGGGATGGGGATGTAATCAGCTTCCCTTCCTTTGAACCGAACCAAGCGGCTTCGCTCCCAGTGAGCGGGGCCGCTTTTTTTCCTTACTCAAGAAGCGGGATTCCATTACTCCGCCATTCTCTGCGCCGTGTTTTAGCACTAGTCGCGGGTAGCTAAGAGCTTCCGTCTTAAGGCGCTTGATTGCCAGCTTACTTTCGATCTCGCGAATGTCCTTCTCTGAGCCTTCGATCTCCATAAATAGACCGAAGGGCAATTCGTCGATCACAATTTCCGTCTGCGCCAGCCGCCACGTCTCGCGACGTTTCTCGTAGACCAGGGCCGGAGCGAACCCTAACGCGTCCAGAATCAACTCCATGGCGTCAGGATCGTCCACCCGAGTTTCATCTTCGCGCCGGTGCTTCATGTCAAAGCGAGGAGGAAGGCTTTCCTTGTAAGTCAGGACACCACGATCGCCAATCCGGCGCAGGCGCAGCACCGAACGCGTTACATCAAGAGTGTCCCCTGTGTAGAGAGTGTTCACTTCAAAATCTTCGCCTTTGCGCTTTGCTCCGATTGCAGACAAACGGCCCAACACTTCCTGACGTTGCTTTTTAGTGAGTCGATACTTTTTTTCGATTTCGATAGACATCAAGGCGCCGCCCCATTTCGTTACGCAAAAACTTAGGCGAAGCATACGAGATGGGCGGCGCCTGAACAACCGTAATTACTCGTCAAGTCGAAACCACATTTTAAGCCTTCCTCTTAACAGACTATAAGCCTGTAACCTGTCGTTGTCCCGATCCATCCACATTCATCACCCAAATTTCCATCCGTCCGGTGCGATTGCTTTGGTATGCGATGCGCTTGCCGTCGGGAAACCATGATGGCGTCTCATCAACATAAGGCTGATCGTGAGCTGCGAGCTTCCGCGCCTCGCTTGTGACTGCATCCACTATCCAGATATGTGCACTGTTTTTCTGCTTGCGGTTGTTGACCTGGATGGCAAGCAGTCTTCCGTCCGGCGACCAGACCGGCCACTGCGCCCCTCCCTCGTCAGCCGCGATGTTGGTCACCTTATGGCGTTCAGCACCACCAGTATTCATTACAAAGATACCTAGTTCGCTTTTCGGATCATTCCGCCCCGTGAAGGCAATCCGTTCCCCATCAGGAGACCAATGGCTGTTCCAGGCGATTGAAGAGCCGTCGGTGATCTGTTGCGCATTTGAACCATCAATTGCCGAAACTACTAACCGCGTCGCGGTCCAGTCGCCGGTCATATAAACGAGTCGCTTTCCGTCAGGTGAAAGCATCGGAGCACGACCGGGAACACTGGCGATCTCCCGTTGGCTTTTTCCGTCAGGGCGAACTGCAAAAAGCCGGCTCGTGTTGTTCGCGAAAACAGAAAACAAGACCAGCTTGCCATCAGCCGTCCAACCAGCCGGACTCTCGTATTCGCTCGTATTGGTCAGTCGGACTTCGGCACGCCCATTCGCCGAAATGACAAACAGGTCGGGGGTGCCGTTGCGATCCGAAACAAAGGCGATGCGCTTGCCATCCGGTGAAACGTTTGGAAGTCCGCCTATGGTTATTGGTTTGGGCGTTGGCGCCGCCGTTTGTTTAGGCAGTGGCGACACCAGCACCCCGTTTTCTGTCGCAGGTTCCCTGGCCTCGATCGCGACAAAACAGAAAGTAGCGAGGATAACGCTGGCCACGCTTGCGAATAGAAGGATATTAGTCACTTTATTCATACGGTTCGCCCTTAAGGCTCAAGCGCTACTCAGACTTTTCGCGGGCACTGGCATTAGTCCGACCAATTTTCACGCTCAACTGAAATCGGTTACGCTCTCCGTCCACCGCTTCAACATGAACAGTACCATTCCAGGTCGCTCCCTTATCATCGGTGAACTGCCACCGACTTTGGAAAGAACTCTGGGGTGACTGGCCGCCTGTTCTGGTCCATTTCACTTGCGGTGGCCCATAGGTCTTGTTGCTGGCGATTGTGTTATTAACACTTTCGAGGATCTGTCCAGCCGAAGAATCGGTGGTTACCAACCATTTATTCTCCCATTGGTCCAATCCACCCTCCCGGCTAATCGATTTCCAACCGCCCGGAAGAACTTTCACATCATAGTTGAATCGAACGTGCTTATCTGCCAGGGCGGCGCGAACAAACTTTGATTCGGGATCCCAGTTGTATTCCATACCGAGCGCGGCCATTTGCGCGGCGCCTCTTCCCAGGAATCTTTCGATGACGTGAAGTGAACCATCAATTCCCGACGACAGTCCCGCCGTGGTGATGAACTTCCCGTTATCAACAAACCGGCGATCATCGACGACTCTCGTCTTCGGGGCCACTTCTCTCAACGCCGGGATCAAGCTAGCGGTCGTTGTCGCCTCGAGCCCATCGAGCAGACCTGCTTTAGCGAGAATGAAAGCACCGTTACAAACGGACATCACTACTTCTGCATCTTTAGATCTATCCTGAATCCATTTGATGACGTTCGCATTTGCCACCTGATCCTTAACTCCGCCACCAGGAATCACCAAAACGTCTGGCCGAGGGGCATTCTCGAAACTGTACTTCGGGGTGACGGTCATACCCATTGCGGTCGTAATGGAGCCGGCCTTCTCAGCCACTGTGTAGATGTTGAATGCTGGCCCATCGTCACTGTATGCATGGCCGAAGGTCTCGTAAGGACCTGTGTAGTCAATAATCTGTACATCATCGAAAATCAGGATCGCTAAGTTTCGCGGGACGGGCTTCTGCACTACCACTGCCGCACTCGGCGGTGCTGCTTTACCCTGAGTCGTTCCGAGAGCGTTAGCATCGTCCTTACAGGGCGCGGGCGGAAATTCCGCCGCGCTCTTCGCGCCGACGCCGGCGATTCCTAACGCTAGCGGAATGATAATCAAGGGAAGGAGGCGGAGCGCATTTCGTTTGAGAGTTTTCATGGGAATAATCCTTCCTGAATCTGGGAGCGTTTTCAAAAGGTCCTGAAAACAGTATCGACGCAAGGAGTCTAATCGGCTTTGTCTAAAATGCGAGCGGGTTTGCAGCGAATTGCGGAGAGGATGCCGTGAACGGTGGAAACGGGTGGTTAAAGTCGTCCTGACTTGAGCAGTGTCTGTAACTGTTCGCGTCGGCTGCGGCTGAGCTTCAGTTCAGTTCCATCCTGGAGCACTACTATATAGTCGCCGTTGAAGTGTTGCTGGAGTTCGCGGATTCGCTCGATGTTGACGATTGTGGAGCGATGGATTCGGAGGAACTTCGAGGGCTCAAGCTTGGCTTCAATCTCGTTCATGGTTTCGCGCAGCAAGTGGCCCTTACGACCCACCTGGAGCTTTACGTAGTAGTCCTCAGCCTGGACGTAATCGATCTCATCAGTTTTCAAAAAGAAGACTCGCCCGCTCGATTTGATTAGCAGCCTGGATACATAAGTATGCTTCTCGGAAGCGTCGAGAGATTGACTGTCGCGGCCCTCAAGAAGGGCCACCAGTCGCTGGCTAAGATCTTTCACCTCACGCTGTTCGATTTGACGCTTCGCTTGCCGCAATGCCTTCTCAAAGCGCGCATCATCAAAGGGCTTCAAGAGATAATCGAGTGCGTGAAACTCAAATGCCTTGAGCGCATAGTGATCGAAAGCCGTAACAAATATTATGACCGGCAGCTGCTCGGCATCAATGTGTTCCAAAACTCCGAAGCCATCCATCTCCGGCATCTGGATATCGAGAAAAACAAGATCGGGTGAGTGCCTGCGGATAAGGGCCAGCGCCTCGCGCCCACTCGAAGCCTCGCCGACGATTTCAACTTCAGCGTCGTCTTTTAGCAGCAGTCGGATATTGCGGCGCGCCAGCGGCTCATCATCGATGAGAACGGTACGAATCGTTTTCACAGGTGTCTTCACTCTTTCAATCCTTCACTCGAGGGTTGACCGAATAAACGGAATAACAAGGACGGCCTCGACTCCCCCACCTGCACGTTCTGACAATGTGAACTTCTGTCGCTCTCCGTAAAGTTGGATAAGTCGAGCCCGAGTGTTTGACAGACCCACGCCCTCGACCGCAACTGCACCGTCGTCGCGTTTCAACCCGGGACCATCGTCGAAGATCTGAATTCGCAACGAACCATTGTCTCGCCGGGCACTCACGCCTACGGTTCCGGAGGCAGCTCTGCGCGAAGTACCGTGGCGAATCGCATTCTCAACGAGAGGTTGGAGAATGAAATTGGGAACCAACGCGTCAAGGGTCTCGGGTTCGATCCGCATATCAACCTGCAACCGATCCGAGAAACGCATTTGTTGAATATCAAGGTACAGCTCAAGAAACTCCAACTCTTCTTTCAACGGCACTTCCTGCTTCCCCGCGTTTTCCAGTGTATAGCGCAAAAGGTCGCTGAGGCCTGCGAGCATGTTCACCGCCGCCTTGTTTCGGTTGTCCCGCACCAGCGCGGCGATGCCGTTCAGTGTATTGAAAAGAAAGTGCGGTTGAAGTTGCATCTTCAAAGTCTGCAACTGTGCGTGGGCGAGTTGCGATTCCAATTGCGAGGCTCGAAACTCCCGCTCGCGATAACGGAAGTAATAACTAACGGCATAACTCACGCCCAGCGTAGCGGCATATATCATCAGGTCCAGGTGAAACTGGCTCATCGCGCGTCCCAAAAACATTTCCCAAAACGGACGCGGATTCTCTGCCGGCCCAAAAGGTGAGAAGAGGATCCCGGCATACGTGAAGACGGCAAAGTGTGCGGCGCAGATAAAGACACAGGCCAGGAGATGAATCGGGAGCACTCTCCACCATGATCCGCGCTCTAACGGGAAGCGGCGCCCCATCCAAAGAACTATTGGTGTTGCCAGAATCCAGGGCCACCATCCAAACAAGTTCGTGGCGAACACACGCCACAAAGCTAAATGCAATCCCTCCATCCGCAGGCCCAGGTAAAGCTGGCTGGCATTTAGTAGTCCGAAAAAGGTCCAGAAGATGACGATAATGGCCCACTTCGCAAATGATTTGGTGGTCTCTTCGACCTCGGGGCCTTGCTGATCTGACTGGAGTGAAAGTGAAGATTGCATCGTTATACACGGGCGGTGCCAGGCTAACACTAAAGTATGACGAGCGAGTAAGACGGGCAGCGAAACGCGTTCAAGCTGCTGCGAGTTGAGGCTGGAATGCGGCCAAGTATGGCGGGAGCCAGGAGCGGGAGTCAGCGATGCTTGTGGGTTAACTGTGCTGTGCTAACTTTTTTCTGTGTGAAATTGCCCGGCAGCCCTTCCGTTCCGTGCTTCCGCCTACTGACCCGCTCCTGCGTACACCGCCTTGTTCCTAGCTCTGCTTGACCCAGCGCAGGACTTCGGGAATCGTGGCCTTCTTCCCATACATCAGCATACCGATGCGATAAATTCTGGATGCCAGCCAAAGCAGGAGAACAACCGTTACAATGCCAATCAGAAGAGAAAGCGCTATCTGCCAGAACGGCGGTGTCTGCGAGATTATCCTGACCATCATCGTTATGGGCGCGAAGAATGGAACCATCGAGACCCAGAAAGCGAAGGAGGAGTTTGGCGCACGAATTACGGGAAACGCCAGGTACAATCCAGCCACCAGGAGGAAGACAACCGGCATCGCCAGTTGGCCGCCCTCTTGTGCAGTCGTAACCATCGAGCCGACGAGCACATAGATCGCTGCATACATGAAGTATCCGAGTAAGAAGAATAAAAAGAAGTAGACAAAGAAAAACGGCGGCAAGTGGGGCAGGTTGATATCTTCAAACCCTTGCGCGGCCATGGCCGGCATGACATAAAGCGCAATCGCAGCAAAGGCCACGCCCCAAATCATCAGTTGCGTGAGCGCCATCAGGGAAACGCCAATCAGTTTCCCAAACATTATTTGGATTGGCCGTGTTGAGGAAAAAAGAATCTCCGCGATCCGCGTCTCCTTCTCCTCGATGATCGCTCCCAGAACCACCTGACCGTAAAGAAGGATGGTAATGTAAATGAGAAAAGCGATGATGAAAACCATCGCAAACCCGGCGCCTGAATCCTCCGCTCCTTCCTCGCCCTTTTCGTTCACCGGATACGTTGCTAAATCAACAGGTTCCGACAATGCATCCACGTCCTGATCTTTTACACCTTCCTTTATCAGCCGCTGTCTTCTAACAGCGCTATTGAGCCTGTCTTCGATCTGGCCGCGCGTGAAAACATCCCCAACATTGCGCCCGTAATAAGAAGCCTTGCTTTCGCTGTTACTAAGGATGTCAGGAGGAATAACCAGGTAACCATCCAACTCGTCCCGGCCGATGCGCGCGTTTAGCTCACGTTTTATCTCATCAAGCGATCGTCTGCCTGAATTTACCTGTTCGACCTGGAAGTTGCCGGTCATAGATTTTCCGGCTGTCTCCATTCGCTCCTTCGTAGTTCCGTTTGCGGTGTCCGCTATACCTGGTTGCTTGTTATTCTCCTGGTCGCGTTCAAGCTTGAGTAGTGAGTTACGAATCGAATCATACAGCTTCACCCCTTCGGTCTGGTCCACGATGGCGATGCGTGTATCCCCACCAGCTTTCATGCTAAAGAGAAGACCAGGCACAATGGTGAACACAACCAACATAAGAGGTCCCAGGATCGTCATGATGACGAAGAATTTCGTGCGCACTTTTTGGAGGTACTCGCGTTTGATGATCGCAACCAGTTTGTTCATACGTTCTCCGTGACCTTTTCAATGAAAATGTCGTGCAGGCTCGGCTCGATCATCTCGAACCTTTCAATCGTGGCGTCCGCGGCAAGCAGTTCTTTCAATAGCGTTTGCGGTGTTGCCCCTTCGGCGAGCAGTACCTCTACACCATCGCTGTGACGCTGAACATTGCTTATGAATGCGCGGTCTTCCAGGACCGATTCCCCTCCCACCAAACGCAAGGCCACCGCGTTGCGACTAAAACTCCGCTTTACTTCGCGGATGCTGCCCTCCAGGACTTTCCGTGAACGATTAATCAGACAGATGTCGTCGCAGATCTTTTCCGCGACCTCCATTTGATGGGTCGAGAAAATGATTGTCTTACCGGCGGCTTTCAGTTCGAGGATGATCTCTTTCAAGACTTCGACATTTACCGGATCCAAACCGGAAAAAGGCTCATCCAGAATCAGTAATTCCGGTTCGTGGATGATCGCAGTGATAAACTGAACCTTCTGTTGCATGCCTTTCGAGAGTTCGCTCGATTTCTTGCTTTTCCATTCCATCAACTTCAATCGGGTAAGCCAACGATCCACGCGCTGGTCGGCTTCCTTCCCAGTAACATTTTTTAAGGCCGCAAAAAATTTGAGCTGCTCACCCACCTTCATCTTCTTGTAGAGCCCACGCTCTTCCGGCAGGTAACCAATCCGATCCTGGAGCTCCGGTGTAATCTGTTGCCCGAAAACTGTGATCCAACCTGAATCGGGAGCGGTAATATTGACTATCATCCGGATGGTAGTGGTTTTTCCGGCCCCGTTTGGACCGAGGAGGCCGTAGATTCTCCCGGCGCGGACAGCCAGACTCAGATCGCTGACGGCCGTAAACTCGCCAAAACTCTTCGTAATGTGGTCAAGTACGACGGTGGCGGAATCGTTCGTCATTTGGCTGCTTTCCTTCGCGTGTTGAATTGCAAATCGTCCGGGCCGGATTGGGTATGTCAGGCATAGTACGAAGAAAGACACAGCAATGTTTTGCGGTTGCGCGCAAGCGATATCTGATACATAGTTACCCCAAGGGCTGTTCGCATATTAGTCGAGTCGAAAGCAAAGGTCCGGTTTCTCTGGCTGCGCTATAAGTTGATCCCGCAAGCGTCTCCCCAGAACTTGCTCGCAAAACCAGCAATAAAGAGTATGCCTCCGCTACGTGTGATCAAACTGGCTATGATTAGTGTCCTGGCCTGTGTACTCGCTTGTCCGCAAGGCTTCCAGGCACAGACGCTCGAACAATCGCCGCGGCAGGATCAATCCGATGTGTTGCGGGTCTACACCGAACTGGTGCAGACGGACGTAATGGTCTTCGACAAACAAGGCCGGTTCGTGCCCGGTCTTAAAAGGGAGGACTTTGAACTCCGAATCGACGGCAAACTCAAGCCCATTGAGTTTTTCGAAAAAGTTACCGCCGGAAGTGTTAACGAAGAAACGCAGCTGGCGAAGGCGCGTGGTTCGTCGGGCCCGATAAATACCATCAAGTCTGCTGACTCAATCCCTCTCGACCGCGGGCGGCCGGTTTTCTTCTACATTGACGATCTCCATCTTGATTTAGGCGGCTTAAAGTCAACTCGAGAATTGATCTCGCAATTCATCGAGAAGGAGATGGACCAGAATGATGAAGCCGCAATCTCATCTGCCAGCGGTCAGATAGGTTTTTTGCAACAACTTACGCCTGACAAGACCGTACTTCGCGCAGCTCTCAAACGACTCAACATTCGTCCTTACACCGTTCGTGATTCTGAGAGCCCACCGATGACCGAATACCAGGCTATGCTGGTCGAGAGTTATGATCGCGACCTCCTGGAGTATTTCATCGATGAGACGATTAGAAAGAACCCCGAAATTACTCGCGACATGGCTGAGGGCATGGTCAGAAGTCGGGCTCATGTATTGATGCAGCAGGCCGGGAACGTTACAACAAATACTTTGGCTGGACTTGAAGGATTGGTTAAATCGGCAAGGGAGCTTCCCGGACGCAAACTCGTGTTCTTCATCTCGGGTGGTTTCTTTCTCGGCGAACGAGACTCTGACACGATTGATAAGCTGCGACGAATTACGAGCGCAGCAGCGCGCAGCGGTGTTGTCATTTACTCGATGGATGCCCGAGGCTTAGTAGCAAGTCTTCAGGATGCAAGCACCGAGGCTCATTTTGACGTCAGCGGCCGAGTGCAACGCGCCCAGGGCGGTGAACTCATCGCCTCACAAGACCCCTTGAACGCTTTGGCTAGAGACACTGGCGGGAGGGCTTTTTTCAATACGAACGCGCTGGGACCGGGCCTTGAGCGGGCCTTGAAAGAAACTTCCGTCTATTACCTTCTGGCCTGGAAACCGGATGCAGAAGCACAACATGCCAGTAAATTTCGCCGCCTCGAAGTGAAAGTAATAAGTAAGCCCGAACTGACAGTGCAGGTGAGGCGAGGGTTCTTCGATGTCGACCCGGAGCCAAACGTCGCCAGGACGAAAAAAACGGAAAAACCAAACGCTCAGCGCCAAGTTGAGAAGTCGCCCGTGGCCGAGCTAAAGAAGGTGATATTTGCGCCCTATCCCAATCGTGATATTCCGGTTTCCTTAAGCCTGACCTATATTAAAACTCCGAGCAAGAAAACGATGCTTACCGCCTTCATTCAGGTGCCCAACGAGTTTCTCTCCTTCGTGCCTACGCCCGGAAAACAAACTGCTCTAGTTGATGTCGCGGGAACGGTACTTAACGACAAGGGTCAGGTAGGCGCAGATTTCAGCAATCGCCTAACGATAGATGCGCCTGCAAGTGAGGGCGCAAACGTCGGGAAGTACTCGGGTGAGGGCTATAACCTTTTTCTCGGACCCGGGCTTTATCAGGTTCGCGTAGGCGCTAGAGATGAGAAAAGCGGGCGTTCCGGTAGCGCACATGAATGGATCGAGATTCCGGATCTCGCTTCGGGGCATTTGGCGCTTAGCAGTCTAATCATCGGAGTGCCCGCCGTGTCGACCATTAGCAATGCCTCCGTAACTGATCAGAATCTTCAGGCCGCTACTCGGCTGCGTATGGCCCATCGGTTTTCGCCAAAAGAGTTCCTGCGATTCATGCTGTTTGTGTACAACGCGGCTCGCGCCCCCGCCGACTCGAAGCCTGACATCGGCCTTCAGGTGCAAGTGGTGCGAGATGATCAACCTGTCGTCACGGCCCCACTGAGAAAAGTTTCTGTGGAAGGGGTTGAAGATCTTGGCAGTATTCCTTTTGCCGCTGAGATATCGCTTGCCGGCCTACCCGCCGGACGTTATCTTTTGCAGATCACCGCTGTTGATCGCGTTTCGAAACAAAGCGCGTCGCAGCAATCCCGCTTCGAGATCGAGTAGCCATACAGTACCCATCTTATTTCCTAATCATTGGTCAAACCCTGGAAACCAACTAAGCAACAGCTAATCTCCGCTGAAGGTAAAACCGTCGCGGACGTAATTGCCCCACGTCTGCGAGTTCTCTTTTGCGGAATTAATCCCGGACTCTACACGGCCGCAGTCGGTCACCATTTTGCACGCCCCGGCAATCGATTTTGGCCCGCGCTGTACGCCGCCGGATTCACCGATCGCCTGGTTTCACCGTTTGATGAAAGAGAACTTCTAAAAAGCGGTTACGGAATAACGAATGTGGTTATGCGGGCGACGGCAACTGCCGACGGGTTGTCTCGGGAAGATCTGTACAAGGGCGGCCAGCTATTGGCCGCGAAAGTGCGGAGGTATCGCCCGCGGGTTCTGGCAATACTGGGCCTCGGTGCTTACCGCACCGCGTTTGAAAAACCAAAAGCCGTTGTCGGTCGCCAGGAAGAAATGATTGGTGAGACTGTTATTTGGGCGTTGCCTAATCCCAGCGGGTTGAATGCGCATTACCAGGCGAAAGACCTCGCTCAACTGTTTAGTCAATTATGGGTAGTAGTTGAGAGTCCTGAGCACTAGCCATGATAAGATTCGGCAAGCCAGACCACTTCGATTATCCGATGGAACGCCGAGTCGAATATATTGGCTAATGAGGATATGACAATGAGCACGACGCCTGAAACGACGACAACTTATGAGCATGTGCTACTCGACTCCAAAGGCGTACCAATGATCGTTGGCACGACTATGAAAGTCATTGAGCTGGTAATGGCTCAGATGGCCCATGGTTGGAGTCCTGAAGAGCTACTTTTCCAGCATCCCTATCTAACGCTTGGCCAAATACATTCCGCGCTAGCCTACTATTGGGATCATAAAGACGAACTCGACGCGGACATTGAAAGCCGCCGGCAATACGCCGAGGAAGAACGCCGCAAGGCAAGTCCCTCCCCACTCGCAGGTAAGCTTTACAAGCAAGAAACTTCCTCGTGACTGTTGCGCTGTACATGGACGAGCACGTGCACCGGGCGATCACCACCGGTTTGCGATTGAGAGGCGTAGATGTTTTGACCGCTCAAGATGATGGCCGACGTCAAGTGCCCGATGAAGTTCTGCTGGATCGCTCGTCGGATCTACGTCGTGTTTTGTTCTCGCAGGATGACGACCTCCTAGCCAAGGTACTCGCCGTCAAAGGGAGGGTATTCCCTTTTCTGGTCTCGTCTACGGCCATCAACTGAGCGTCACCATTGGCACTTGCATCCGCGATCTGGACCTAATTGCGAAAGTCGCCAGTCCGGAAGACCTTGCCAACCGTGTTGAGTATCTGCCGTTGTGAGTTGCCGTTAAGACTAGTGGCCCCAAATTTTGAGAGATCTATTTGCAGATCATCGGTTCACAACAACGACATTACGTTAGTATATTGCGATACAGATGCTGAGTCTAAAATACACTAAGAAGCGTCTTAGAAATGGTTGGAATTACGGTCTCTCTAGGTCGGAATTCAATCGATTCAACTCATCTCTTCTTGATTTAGGCAATATCTCCGCGGCTGGCGAAG
>Ga0137394_10000620_pt1 | contig 24824 bp, 32 predicted proteins | sample czobulk116metaG_FD_108278 | JGI IMG/M metagenome (GOLD analysis project Ga0137394, IMG submission 108278) | Vadose zone soil microbial communities from Angelo Coast Range Reserve, California, USA - czobulk1.16 metaG | ecosystem: Environmental > Terrestrial > Soil > Vadose zone | place: USA...
ATGTCATCATCATTTTAGGTCCTCATCTCGATTCAATCCATGATCCTTTGCGAGGAGCCGTACTTGAACGAACCTGGATGGGCCACCAGCTCCGGAACGCCACAATCCAATGCCTGTACGTTGCCCGTTAATTATACACCATTCCTGTCCGACTGAACGAGCCATATCAGATTCTGCAAATATTCGTCGGATGGTAGTCAAAACTGCGGTACGTCCTCGTCTCGCATCTGGTTACTGGAACGTCCTGTGACGGTGCACTCGTGACAGATGCTTGGAAACTTGAAGAATCCTCCAGAACCGTTCGGAGATATTATCCGAACTCACTTCCGCTTAAAGGCTCAGTCCATCTCGGCACAGCTCGATCAGTGGCTATCGCACGACGATGGGTTACCCACGGCCAACGATGGTGCATCTACCGGTTGCTTACGTGGCGGCATAGGGGGCAGCGCAAATGGGCTGCAAGCAGACGTCGACGAACTGAAACGGTTGCTGAAACAACTGCAAGAAGGTGGCGGCCCTTCTGGCTCTGTGCCTCGACACCAGTCGTAGCAACCTTGGGACTTCTGCACGTTTTTTCACGAATTACATGAATACTTGTAGATAGCGGCAGTTTTGCAATTTTTTTGTGTTTTGTTTTTCAATGCCTCAAAGCGTGAGAAGTAGTTGCCGGATCGGATCATCTGACAGAGAAAGCTGTGTCATCGTAACGGGCAACCCGGGGCGGCTCCGCCAGCTGCGAACCCAATACGCTCTGCCCCGCTCTCGTTCCTCACCTTTTGACTCATTCAAACACCACTTCATATACCACCCTCGTTCCCATCCAAGTGATACAGCTCGTACCATGATGGCGTCATTCATGAGCTACTTCACCGGCAGGCGCGATTCTAAGCAGACCGCGCGCGACGCCATTGTCTCGCTGCGAGAACAACTCATGATGATCGAGAAGAAGGAGGAGCACCTTCAGCGTCAAATAACGCAGGACCTCGCGACGGCAAAAGCCAATGCCGTCTCCAACAAGAACGGTACGCACGCGCCCGCCTCCCTTCCCCTCCCATGGAACGGATTTCCTGACCTGGCAGATTGGGTCTTCGCTCTTCCCTTTTTATTCCATCGTTTATCGTTTGCCGTCGTTATTTTGAATTGGTGTGGTAGTGGCCACTGCTGCGCTCAGACGGAAAAAGATGCACCAGGCGGACCTCGATAAGCTCGCGGGGATGCGGCTGCAGCTCGAGGTGCAGGTCAACACGTTGGAATCTGCGAACATCAACGCCAACACGCTCGATGTGATGCGCAGAGGAGCCAGTGCTCTCAGAGACATTCACAACGGGCTGTGCGTCATCCTTCCTCCTACCACCTCTTTCTCCAGGTCTTTTCACATAGACTGACGGACTTTCTCACCCACCCTCTTCGGTCTCTTCTTTTGATCCGGTTCTGGATCTTTCTTGGCGCCTTTCAGTAATATGGATAAGGTCGATGCGACGATGAACTCTATCAACGAGCAGCGTGACATTGCGAACGAGATTTCGGAGGCTATATCCAGCACCGCCAACCTTGGCGTCGAAATCGACGAGGTGCGTATAGACAGACGGAAGGGTGTTCCGTCTCGTGACTTACTGGAATTCGATGGCTTCTAGGACGACCTCAAAGCCGAGCTTGGGGAACTCGAACAGGATAATCTCAACGAGCGACTTCTGGGCGCAGATCATGTACCAGTCCATACCCCAGCGGGTCCGAGCCGCGTCGAGGCACGGCAACAAATGGCAGATGAACACGAGGATGAGGAACTCAGGGCATTACAAGCTTCACTCGCAATGTCGTGATGGCCTTTCTCTTTAGCGGACCCCCCTTGCCTTGTTTCTTGTCCCTTCATAACCTTGTAATCTGATCATCATTGTCATATCATCTCTTCATTTCCCTTATCATGCTCTCTGGTACCATATTTTGTGTCACGACATAACCACGCGAATGGCCAGTTGATTGCAAAGCAGTACTTCTCTTCTTCCCTCTTTCTGAGATTGATAGGGATAATGTATTGGTTTCTGAGAACCGCAAGAAATTGTGGTATACAAGTACACATGTGAGGGATAAAGCAGGCGTTGCGTATATAGGCGTCTAGGCACAGACGCAGATGAGTTATAAAGTTATGAAAGCTTTGACAATGAATGCAGGACTGGGGAAGGGTGGATGTGAGATAATGCGAACTGCAACAAAAACTGCAAAGGCGAGGTAGAGGGGTGTCGGTGGGAAGCATCGGCAATATTAATGGTCATGAGTAGCCGCGAATACCGAGTACGCGTCGGACGTCGCTGGTAAAGCGTAATGAGTCCAGCACAGGGAGGAGGTCAAGCAATGCCTCGTCAGACGGATCATGCGTCCAGCCTTCGATCGGGATACCATTCACTGTGACGCGCCGTTGGTTTCCGATGACGAGCGGACAAAGACCCAAAGGAAGTACGCACTCTCGTTTTCGCTATAGCAAATCGGAGAATTGTCGACGAGGCAAATTCGCGAAAGATCTTGCTCAACAAGGGTGAGATTCTTGGCGTATGACCCGTTTGGTAACTGGGTACAGGACTGCATCCGAGAGATCAGGTGAGAGCGCCCTTTCAAGCAAGGACAATTAAATTATGCGACGTAGCACAAACCTCCCTAAAGAGCCGGCGTCTAAGGATGCCCTGTCCTGCATCGAGCCAATCGATGACCGGATCTGCGTACTCTTGCATCGAGGCAGTAAAAATCACGAGAGTATACCAAGCTGACACCTAGGCCAATCCGACGATTGTCAGCGCCCTTCCGCGCAGGTGGGAGTGGCCGACATTTGGCACACGCACCTTGCGCAGAAAAAAATCCACAAAGGGGCGTTTGTATACGTGGTAGAGCGTACTGCGACCGCCCAGGACTACTTCTACGGTGTGTGATGTTGCTCTGCGGGCGCCAAAGAGGCCGCGGATGCCAGCTGCGGGGAGAGGTCGGGAAGTCGAGTGGATGAGGGTCTCATCGAGGTCCAGAACGAGGGTCTTGGGTAAGTGGAATGGTGTCTTCCGAGGAGCAATCGGCAAGCCGGCGCTGGGAGAATACGTCGGAGTTGGCGTACGTGATGGTGGTGGCGTCGGCATCGGGACAGCGAAGGGTTGTGGTGGCTGGGCATACGCCAAATGAGGACGAGCGGAGGGGGTTGCATCTTCCGACGCATGTGGGTCGGTGGAGATGCGTGCGATGGAAAGGGAATTGACAGCCGATGATGGGGCATTAGCTGAGACAGGTGACTTGGCCACCGACTCTGTATGGGCGAGCGCTTGCTCGGCGCCAACTTGATGCGCAGGCATAGCGATGCCCTCTCGTTCCCCAGCGGAGGGTTCTTTCCCCACCACGGCGCTTTTGCGTCGAGGCCGGAGTCCGCGTAGATTCAATCTGCGTCCGTGCCATACGTCGTCCACGCGGAGGGAAGCCGCGGCAGTACAAAGGGCATGCCAGACCAGCTCGAGAATTCGAACGAGGAAGAGCCGACGAAACATGCTCTGGTTTGTCGATTGGGCTTTTGCCCGGATGGGAGGGCGAAGAGAAGGGCGCCGGCGGAGCATTGATGTGCGAGAGGGAGACGAGAGGGAACGGCGTGGAGGTGGGGACGGGGCAACGAGAGACTTGAGAGACCATGTTGTGTGTTCCGCGGCGCGGTGGGCTATATTGGAATCGCCCGGTGAGGAGGAGGGCTGTAGTGGTGGGTGGGCTACAACCTCGGTAGTTGGGGTATTGGGTAGGGTACGCGACGAAGCGAGCCCATCGAACTGGCGGGAAAGATAGGTGAGGGAGTTCATGGTAGTAGATGTCTAGCCAGCTCGAGAGAGAAGTGACGAGAGAGAGAAGTGAAGGGTGAGTGGAAAGAGAAAAGATTGAAAGGGCGTGTACGGTACAGTGACACGGTGGAAACGCAGGTATTAATATATTAATAATCGGACGGGGAACTAAGTTCCGATGAATCGATTCTCATTTTGGGGAGACCAATTACAGTCGCGAACCGTGCACGAACCGGACTCGGTCAGCGGTCAACTGGTCCAAACTGGTCACGCCCAACAGTTGCATCCCCAACACAATCTCCTCGCGCAAAACTATCGCCCCAAACAAAACATCAGAAACGGAGTACCTTTCAGGCATATTGCAACACTTACTGTCTATCACGCGCATACAACCCTCCTCACCCCACACGCTATTTGCATATAGGAATGCCCGTCCGAGCCCGACAGCCCTTGCTCCGAGGCAAAGTGCCTTGAGCACGTCCGTCCCTCGCGTGACGCCCCCGTCAATAAACACCTCGTGTTTGTCCAACAGGTCCGGTCGTAACTGTCGCATCTCGTACAGCACCGTCATCGGTGCCGGCGAACTATATCCACTCGCTGAGCTAGTTCGTTTCTATTTACCTGTGATCACACTTACTAGTCAAGCTCTCGGCCACCGTGATTGGATAGGATGATGCCGTCAACTTTGTACACTTCTAAAGCTCGCTCCGCGTCCTGCAAACGTGGTCTTCGCACATTGCTAAATGATATCGATGACGTGCGCTTACCTCAACACATTGGATGCCCTTGATAACAAGCGGAAGTTTCGTCAGGCTTCTGACCCAAGCAATATCATCCCCTGTTGAATAACCTCTCCATATCTTCAGTCCCTGGAACACGTCATATGACTTACAGCATACGTCCGGGTCTTGGTATCCTCCAATGGCCTTTTATTAAAACGTGTGAGTGTGTTATCGCTGTCCTGAGAGCGAACCACGCACGTGTGCGATTCCCTTACTCTCATCACTTGCCTTTCCGTTTGCCGCCGGTCCTTCCCAATCGCCCTTGCTGCGCTGATCGAGTTCCCGCTTTCCCGGCACGGCAGCGTCTACGGTAAGCATGATTGCGCTGAATCCATGGTTTTGTAACCCCTGGACAGCCCTTTCGGTCGCCGCACGATCTTTGTTCATGTACAATTGGAAGACCAGGTGTTGCGTTGGCTGCTTGACCAACATAATCTCCGCAACCGAGCAACTCGCGTTATTAGAAATCTATATTGCGATTCCGATAAGTCTCTCTTCCTAGTCCTGACCTCGTGACGTACACCTTGAAGGATTCCCGCCTTGCCGGCCGCGCGTACTAGGTTCATCTCCCCATTGGGGTGTCCGAGGCGTGCCAGCGCAGCTGGAGCGATGAATACTGGTAAAGAAGAGGGCATACCCAATACATTGGTCGCTGTCGAAACTCGGGAAACCTTGTTGAGTCTGCGATGACAACGGTTGGACATGTTCTGCCTTACAACCATGTGATCAAGTTTACTCACACGAGTGGACGAAACCAAAACCGGGAGAACGATTTGCGGTTCTCCGAGAATGCTGCCAATCGGTCAAAACGAGAGGTGCAGGAGCACCACGCATGACTCAACTGATCTCGTCGTCACCACCGGAACGGTAGTATGCCCAAGCCGGCTCGCTAAGCACGCTTTTTGCCAGTTTCTGATACAGGTTCAGTCATGATATCCCTTTGACCTGTAATAGTCCCTACCTCGATTTCTGACAAGTTCAACGCGCTTCGCGGATGTGGAAGTGCTGCCCTCGCTTTCGTAATACGGTTCTCCTCTGCCGTTGGCTCGTTCAAAGCGCGAGGAACCGTACCCAGGTCGATGGGTCCGATGTACGCTGAGCGCGGCAGCATGTCAAGGGCGTCGGGCGGGTGTATCGGCATAAACGCCTTGCTACACACCCATAGTCTGTCAGTACATTCAAACGTGCTTGCGGGGACGGTATATGCATACGTTGCGTCCTTCCCTGCATACTTCAATAACGGGCCGGTCCCTCCGGGGTGCGAAGAAAGTAGCGAGGTCACGTCGTACACGATCCCACTGATCAGCACCCACAACGAAGACCGGTTCGCGTGGCGCTGCAGCTCAGCGTAAGATACATAACGTCTTGGTCCGTCGATCGCATCCTCGACCACCTCTGTGTCAACCATATCAAGGTGAAATGGATTCAGGACAGCATGCGCAACCTATAGGTAGGTGGGGCGTCAGTAAGCTCATGTACTGATTTGATCTTTAAGCGGATGGAAATGGCCTTGTCTGCGAGAAGTCGAATGGCGATGGCAGTGCAGCCATGGCCTCGGAGATCGATATCTCTCGCGAAACAGAACAGGCGGTGTCAAACTCGGAGCGTGCATTTAATGTGCATCAAACACGCCGATAGATGAAAAGGAAGAAAAATATTCAGGTAAGAAGAGACAGGAGTACCGTGCCAAACAACCCTATAGAGACTGCTGTCAAGCACCATATCCTCATGTCTTGAGTGCCCGCGCGCGCGTTTTCTGCACCTTCAATGCGAGATGCGACAGCAGGGACACACAGCGCTCGCGACCGCGTTAGGGGTGCCACACGCCTGTTGCGCAGCAGAAAGGTGGGAACCCGAGATATCATGGCTGTCAGAGTGAAAGGTGGAGAGGAGGTGAAGAGAAAGGCTCACCGCGAGGCAGCGGTGAGGCGTTATCGTGTTAGCGAATGCCTCGCACCTGGCTCCACTGCGGCCCGAAGCCATCAGTTTTTTTGAGCCGCGTGCCAGCTTGTCATTCTCGCGGTCTTCACCCTCCACAGAATCTATGAGTCCATGATGTTTCAGGACGACAGATGGTTTGATAGTCGAGTAAGACACGCTCCAGGAGAGCCACTCAAACACCGTCCATGATAATTCTAGAACCTACATAATCTTATGCTTCTCCTCACACGACCCTTATACTGCCCAACGTTTGAAGCCATCTTATGTGGTACTAGCCTTCGATGGAATGGCCGTCACTGATCGAGAGAAAGAAATCGAACTGGCCGATCAAGAATTTGAGCAGAATTCTGCGTCTCTGAGCATATATTACACGAGGCACTCGAGAAGTAGAAGCTCGGAGCTTGAGCGCTCGGATTTGACTTACCTTGCAGAACCACGTTTTTCCACAAGGAAGAAAGGCCGGATGCAAGACCAATTTTACGATTAAGAAAAAAAAATGCTGCGCTCACCGCTCAGTTCTCCCACTCATCGTGGTCGAGAGGAGCGACGGTTTTGCAATCATCGATACATGTAGCGTTGAAGGCTCAGTACGCTTCTGGTCCAAGACGCAAAATAGGGGAGTGAGGGTTATCATACATACCTCGCTGTGCCACCACCAGTCCACCACCACCGCAGGTCGCTTTGGTAACTGAGGGATATTGACCCCCCGAATTTCCAATTTCGGAATTTTCGGATCTGAGTTGAACACGGCGGCAAGAACGTGCAACGAGAAACGTGTCTCCCGTTGATACGGTGCAATGGCATCGGAGAGCATTGAATTACCCGGACCACCTCGCAAAGAGCGGTATCCTGACAGAAGACAATGAGAGCAGCTGTATTCAAAGTTTCCAGACCTGCCCAGCCTTGAATCCCAGCTCCGCCAACACTCCCCCGACCTTCCCCTGGGAGTAATTTTTCCCGTATGGCCCAGCAACCGTAGCTACCATCCTGGTTATCGGTATCTGATCAGCAGGTGCGATCGGGGGAGAGGCCAAAGTGACGAACCGCTCAGGTCCACACACTAATACGAGCACGTTCTTCTTTCTGATATCGCTTTCCCCAGCATTTGGTTGTCTCGTCCAGAAGCTCGTAATCCAAGAAGACCATGACCGAGCTCCATCGGAGATTTCAAGGGCACCTGCGATGGATAATTTGTTTATTCTCCCGACTTTCAGATGTCTAGAGACACTCTCGTGCGCTGGTCCGATGTGCGGACTATCAACGAATAGTCTCAGGCGAAGGTGATCGGGATGGGCAACAGCAAAGTCGATCAGAGGTTGTAAAACGGGCAAGGGCGGGAGCTCTGCGGGACTCCGAGAAGCATGAAGCAGCGTGAAGCGGGTATTGGTTGAGACGTGGCCTTTGAGAACATGTCGAAACAATAACTGGTGGAAGGGCGAAAAACCCGTTCCTCCAGATATCTGTGAAGAGAGGAGTCAGTTAAAAAGTAGAAACCGGGTCGCGAAGGGGGAGACGGTGTTATACCATGACGACTTCGTCCCATTTTCCCACCTCGAATGGGAAAGTCTTCAACGGACCACGGATTTCAATGGTGTCCCCGGCTTTCTTGGAATGAAGCCATCTCCCTACTTCACCTCTTTGGTATCTCTTGACCCAGAGTTTGATGACCCCCTTCTCGTCAATCCCAAACAGCGGTGTATACGGCCGTTCGACCTGAATGTCGTCGTCCTTGATAAATATTGACCAGATTGGATCAAACGAAGATGAATTTTCATCGGAAGCATGAGAACCGGGGGGTATGGACAGCGTTAGAACGGCCAAGTCCGGTCCAGCTTGGGAGTTATCGGAAACGGTGACAGGGATGAAGTAACTCGGGGATAGTGGTTTGTGGCTGAGGGTCGGACGTCCGCGGTAGTTGGAAGGCCAAAGGAAATACGATGAGACGAGTACACCGGCAGACGTGAAGATTATCAGAGAGGAGAAGCGAAGGCGGGAGTGGGCGGGAGAGCCGGTTGAATGTGATGTTGAGAGCAGGCGTGCACAAAGGAGACGAGAGCGAATCATTTAAAGCGCATTCTTTCCGCTCGACGCCTGCCAAAAACACAACACTTTGACCAACCAACATCTCCGGTAGCGAAAACACACTATAGTTGCTCAACGACACAACACAGCATCGCTATGATTTCCACGATTTCCACGCCGCCAGCTCTTGCGCTTCAGACCTCGGTTTTTACCCCACTCCTACCCCCGCCCTTCGACGACAGCAATGGCCTGCAATCCAACGCCCGCATCACGTCCTACTCGGAAAACCCTAGCTCTCGCTCGGAAACGCAAATCGGCCTTGGCATTCTGCTTGGCGGCAGTAACCCTGACTTTTTGCCTCGTGCGGACAGCCCTGTGATTTCTGAGGATGAACCCTTCCTCGAGTACCCTCTGTTCCTATCGTCTCCTGCCGCGAACGCTCCTTCTCCTGATAAATATCTGCGCTTGCAATGCTCTCCCCCGGCTCCAGAAAATGGCAGTCAAGTCGTCCATGCGGTGGATTTCAATACGTCCTCTTCAGCGTTCTCGATCAGGGACTGGATAGTTGATCCCTCGTCTTCGCCAGCCCCTTCGGATGCCCTGTGTGGGTCGTCGACCGTCCCTCACAGATTCGAATCCGCACCTGATATTTTATCTCAGCCTTTGGACACACTCGCCAACATCAACTCTTTTCGCCTGGCTTTAATCTCTCCTGGAACATCATCAGCTGGTATCAATCCAGCCGTACTCGCTGCTCCACGGACGCGTTCACCACTCACAGACAAGGACGATGGCTGTCGTGGGTCGATGGGAACGGTCTTTCTCCAGGTTGTCGAACGCATATCTTTCAGTCGCAGTCCCGTGAGGGACTGTCTGTCCCCAAGCCAAAATTCGATTCCTAGAAAGGACTATGTGTCAGCATCAGTATCAGAATTTGCTGGTGCGCTGCCTAAGGATGGAATGCTCGCCGGATCCAGTTGTGGACCGAACTCCGGATGTTTGCTCGTTACTCCCTCAGGGGCATCAAGTGGGCTTGCGTCTAACAGGTTTCTGACTCTTGGCACCGCGTTTATGTCACCTCCAAACACTCTTTCTTCGAATGGTCATGCGAAGGGGCCTCTAGTCTCTCCCGATACGCCGGTGTTCAATATGCACGAAGGTATCAGCGAATATGACCTGCAACGCAGAGCTAATAAGTACCGGCGTCGATACCCTGGTCGGAGTCTCGATCGTCATTGGCTTTTGAAGTACGCCGGAAAGCTGAATAAAGACGGAAAGGCGATAGAGGATTATCGGTGTTACATCTCTGGCTGCGCTCAAGTCAACAAGAGAAGAGATCACATCATTGTCCACATATGTTCACACGTCAACGAGCGTCCCTTTGCCTGTCGCTACTGGTTGTTACACTTCCATTCATTTTTACTGGCGAACAGTAGGCTGACGACTTGTTTTGTAGCCATATGACGTTTTTGCGCCGAAATGAGTGCAAACGTCACGAAGCTGGTCATTCTGGTTTGAAACCCTTCGTTTGCCGACTCTGCCCACCACCGGCGGCTAGATTTTCCCGTCAGGACCTCCTAACTCGACATGCGAGGCGCACGCACGACGCGACTGCTCGGGAGCAGCGTGAAAAGCGCCAGCGGACTCCAGAGATGGCTGGGCGGTCTGGAGAAAAAGCACCTGTCCGGAAGAAAGCGCGTATGGCCGCTCTTCGTCAGTGGACCCCACGGGAAACTTATTTAGAATAGGAGTTATCTGTGCAATTGATTTGCGCCGATATGTCTGTTGAACAGACTTTGTGGTTTCACTTGGAGTGGCCTGTTTGACCAAAAATCGTCTTCGCAGTTCACACAGTACATAACCCCCGCCTCATGAGGGCAGGATGTGTGTATGATACGCGTGATTATTCTAACATCCTTAGCTTAAGTACAGAATAGAGAATCGTCGTATGGACTCACTTTGGGTTTCCCTGTCACGCCAATGATCAGTGTCAGGGCAATATTATTAAAACCCTGGATAGTAACACACTGGAAGAGACTCAAAAGGGGTGTTAAAGGTAAAATGCTAGATACTGTACAAAATACAATCATCAGAGACGATGCTTAAGGATAAACTCTGTAAATTCGGGAATAGAATCTTGTGAAAAAGGAGCAGAAATTTGGTTTTTGACCGTGTCATGAATGTCAGAAGACTTGTATCGAGAATATGCCCTATCCAAAACCTCATGACTTTCGAGTTGAGGCTGTAAGGTATGGAGAATGTAGGTATGCTCCAAAATGAGAATCAGGGCTATCTCAAAGTCAGAAATTGCGAATGCAGATGAGTAAGATGTACCGATTAGTATGTGATGTGTTTCATCATGAGATATCAAAAGCGTTGGCTAACAGGAGTTAGTAAACCAAAGATAGGAAGTCTTAAAGAAGAGGACTGTACATCGACAATAAGTGAGCCTATTTTGGAGAATACAGCCTGGCAAGAAGAGAAAGGAAGTGAGGATGCAGGGAACAAATAAATACAAGAAAAGGACCCACTTCCTGGCAAGCAAAGGGGAGATGAACATGTCAGCACACGGAAAATACATGGGTGTTCAAGTTACTGACGAGCTGGAGAGCGCATCGGGAGGGACAAGTAAGAACATAGAAAAAAAGCGAGCGAGCGAGCGAGGGGCACTCACGGACTGGAAAGCACAGAGGGAGGGAAAAGTGAGGACAGGAAAAAAAAGCGAGCGAGAAAGGGGCACTCACGGTCTGGGGAGTGCACAAGGAGGGACATGAGGACACGAAAAGAAAGCGGGAGAGCGAGGGGCACTCACATTCTGGAGAGCGCATCATGAGGGACAAATGAGGACATGGAGAGAAAGCGAGCGAGCGAGGAGCACTCACCAACTGGGGAGTACATCGGGAGAGACAAGTCAGGACATGGGAAGAAGGCGAGAGAGCGGGGCACACACTTTCTGGAGAGCGCATCGGGAGGGACAATTGAAGACAAAGAAGGAAAGCGAGAGAGAGCGAGGGGCACTCACGTCCTAGAGAGCGGGTTGGGGGGAACAAGTGAAAACTCAGAAGAAAGAGAGCGAGCGAGGTGCACTCACTCTCTGGAGAGCGCATCGGGAGGGACAAGTGAGAACACGGAAAGAAAGAGAACGAGCGAGCGAGAGGCACACACTTCCTAAAGAGCGCATTGGGAGGGACAAGTAACTACGGGAAAAGAAAGTGAGCGAGTAACAGGCACTCACCCACTGGAGAGCACATCGGAGGGACAAGTGAGGACACGAAAAGAAAGCGAGCGACCACGGGGCACTCACGAACTGGAGAGCGTATCGGGAGGGACAAGTAAGGACAGGGAAACAAAGCGAGTGAGCGAGGGGCACTCACTTCCTGGGGAGCGCATCGGGAGGAACAAGTGAGCATACGAAAAGAAAGCGAATGAGTTAGAGGCGCTTACTTCCTGGAGAGCGCATTCGGAGGGACAAGTGAGGAGACGGAAAGAAAGAAAGAGAGCGAGAGGCACTCACTCTCTGGAGAACGTGTCGGGAGGGAGAAGTGAGGACACTGAAAGAAAGCGAGCGAGGGGCACTCACTTCCTGGAGAGCGCGTCGGAGAAAGAAGTGAGGACTCGGACGCGGAAAGAAGGCGAGCGAGCAAGGGACACTCACTTCCTGCAGAGCGCAGAGCGAAGGACAATTGAGGACACAAAAAGAGAGCGAGCAAGGGACACTCACGGACTGGAGAGCGCAAAGCGAGGTACAATTGAGAGCACGGAAAGAAAGAAAGCGAGCAAGAGGCACTCACTAACTGGAGAGCGCAGAGCGAGGGACAATTGAGCACATGGAAAGAAGGCGAGTGATCGAGGGGCACTCACTCTCTGGAGAGCGCAAAGCGAGGGATAAGTAAGGATATGAAAGAAAGCGAGCAAGCGGGGGGCACTCACCAACTGGAGAGCGCAGAGCGAGGGACGAGTGAGGATACGAAAAGAAAGCGAGCGACGTGCACTCACACCCTGGAGAACGCATCGAGAGGGATATGTGAAGACACAGAAAGAGAGCGAACGAGTGAGGGGCACTCACCACCTGGAGATCGCATTGGGAGCGACAAATGAGGGTACTAAAAGGAAGCGAGCGAGCGAGGGCACTCACTCTCTGGAGAGCGTAGACCGAGGGATAAGTGAGGGCGCGGAAGGAGAGCGAGCGAGCGAAGGGCACTCACGGACTAGAGAGCGCATCACGAGGGACAAGTGAGGACACGGAAAGAGAGCGAGCGAGCGGAGGCACTCACTCTCTGGAAAGCGCATCGGAGGGACAGGTGGGGTCATGGAAGGAAAGCGAGCGAGCGAGGGGCACTCACATTCTGGAGAGCGTATCGGAAGGGACAAGTGAGGACATGGGAAGAAAGCAAGAGAGCGAGGGGTACTCACTTCCTGAAGAGCGCATCGGGAAGAATACGTGAGGAGACGAAAAGAAAGCGAAGGAGCGAGGGGCACCCACCGTCTAGGGAGCCCGTCGGGATGGATGAGTGAGGACACGGAAAGGGAGCCGGTGAGTGAGGGGCACTCACGAACTGGAGAGCATATTATCGGGAGGGACAAATGAGGACACGAAGAGAATGCGGGCGAGCGAGGGATACTCACATCCTGGAGAGTGCATCGTGAGGGACAAGTCAGGACGCAGACAGAAAGAAAGCGAAAGAGCGAGGGAACTCACATCCTGGAGGACGCATCGGGAGGGACAAGTGAGGATACTAAAAAAAAGAGAGCGAGGGAACTCACATTCTGGAGAGCGCATCGGGAGGGGGGGTGAGAAGACGAAAACAAAGTGAGCGAACGAACGAGGTGCACTCACTTCCTGGAGAGCGCATCGGGAGGGACAAATGATGACACAGATAGAAAGTAAGCAAGCGAAGGGTACTCACGTCCTGGTGAGCGCATCGGGTTGGACAAAGTGAGACACGGAAAGAAAGTGAGCGAGGGAGCACTCACCAACTGGAGAGCGCATCGGGAGGGACAAGTAAGGACAGGGAAACAAAGCGAGTGAGCGAGGGACTCACTTCCTGGGGAGCGCATCGGGAGGAACAAGTGAGCATACGAAAAGAAAGCGGATGAGCTAGAGGCGCTTACTTCCTGGAGAGCGCATTCGAGGGACAAGTGAGGAGACGGAAAGAAACAAAGCGAGAAAGTGATGGGAGCGTGGCACAAAATTTCAGCACGTTATGACACCATCAGCATAGGACTGACCCAATACTAAGTAGCAATCTTCTTTCAGCAAGAGCCAGTTCAGGACATGGATGTTACACATACCCAGTAGAATGGAAATGCCAATACGCATATTCTGATTAGTCTTTCGGTGCTTCCACGTCCTCGTTCGATCGCAGAAAGGGCCCTGTAATGGGAGTACGCTCTGCTCATTCTCATCCCACTATAAAGGAACTCACCATTTGATGGCTTGCGTTATGTTCAGCTCTAGATTGTCCTTCTGTACCGATAACAACATGAGACCAACGACGTTTCCAGAAAGTGCATCGGCGGTCTTTTCAAGAAGGGGCGTACAACGTTGGCCCGGCTTGTGCATTCCTGCAAGATAAGATTAGCGTGATCCATGCTAGCTGGTTCACACAGTCCTCACTTTCCAAACATACAAACGGTGGAGATACCTTAAAGTTGGCCAGATAATGATTCTTAAAAATTTCTTCCATCTCGGTGTTGAGGAGCGCTAGGTCGCATTTTTGATCCTCCAACTTCATCATGACTTCGCGCCTGAACTGCTCATATTTTGTGAACACCGCTATCACAGGAACTTGAAACATCCCTCGTGTCAATCACAACTCATGACGCCGCATTTCAACACACCATTCTTATCTGGACAAATATGCTCAAAATGCTTCAACTCAAGCTCTGGCCGGTTATTGTCCATAGGAATGCAGTACCTGAGAAGCAGCTCTGTGAAATTACGACTATAGATACCCAAAGGAACAAATACAAACCATATCGCGTGCAATCTATCCTTCAATCGCCTCTCCCGTGACTTGCGATGGACAAAATTTTGCACAATCTCCAGCTCCATTTTATTGCCACCTTCGAATCCGCGAGAGTCGTGGAAAACGTAACCAGCATGGCTCGTGAAGCTCAGTTCATGCTCGATGTCATGCTCGCCACGCTATACAAGTGGGATCCTTACGATCAGCTGTTACCAAGAAAAATAAGCCTGCCTTACCTCCTGGCTAGGACCGAGTTGTTGAACCTGATGAGATGATGAGATGAGAAGAACTACAGTGAACGAAAACGTACCCAACTGCGTACTCCCTCTGAATCAACGCTATAGATCTCTGGGCTCTCGGTGGTGTCGCAGACTCTTTGGAGAATTGATGTCTTCCCCGCATTCGCTCTTCCAATAATCAGGACTCGAAACTTGATATCGGAGGGTGCTCTGGAGACATTTTGCTGTGCACCCATAGCATGTTCCGACACCATATCGCTCCTAGACGCAGTATCACTCCTAGAAGACTTGCATAGGACCTGTCCCATTCTTTGATAAAAATAGTGGCGTTGGAAGGAAGAGTGGTCAAGCTGTTGCACACGCGAGTGTGGTGAGCAAGATACTTAGTTGGGATTTGATGTCTTTCCCACGTCCTCAGATTATGTGTCTGTGTCACACCCTGTCACATTCGTCGTGCAAAACTCTCAACTCAGCACCGAACACCTACCGTCTAACTTGAACGACAATGTCAACAAGGGGACGCTCAACCTCCCCACGGTCGCGCGATGTCGACGTAGACATGGACAAACAATCAGACGGAAAGCCAGACGCCAAGGTCATCGTCGTCACCCATCTCACGCGCAACGTCGTCGAGACACACCTCCAGACAATCTTTGCCTTCTACGGTGAAGTCATAAAAATCGAGCTCCCAATCTACGCAAAATGTGCGTTGCCCACATACTCGGCCTTTTCTTTTCTTTTCTTTCCCCGTGCTTCTCTTTCTTTTCTAACACATCCCGTTCTATGTAGCGGGCCAAAACAAAGGGAAAGCCTCGCTTGAATACGCGGACGCGGCCTCCGCTCAAACGGCCGTGTCCCACATGAACGGCGGACAACTCGACGGGGCCGCGCTCAAAGTAGAGTTATCCGACTTGCCCCTCCGAACGCGCTCACGCTCTCCCCCACCTCCCCCTTACCGCCCGCGAAACGGTCGCGACCGTGACCGTCCGCGCTCTCTCTCTCCCCCACGTTCGCGTTCGCCGCGGTACCAGCGTCGGGAGAGGGGCTACCCCGCCCGCGGATTCAACGACTCGTACCGCCGCCCGCCGCCCCCGCGCAGGCCCCCGCCACGGGACATATACCGTCCGCGCACGCGCACCCGTTCGCGTTCGCGGTCCCCGATTCGGCGCGTGGGTATACTGGGTCCCAGGAGGAGGTCTCCCAGCTACGAGCGCGGCGGGCACGGTCGCAGGGGTCGCTCAAGATCGTACAGCTCTTCTGCGCGCTCAAGCCGCTCTAGGTCCAGGACGCCCTCTCGGTCCAGATCCAGGTCCTGGACTCGTTCTCGTTCACGATCTTTCTCTCGCTCTCGTTCTCGTACACGATCCCGCTCGCGTTCGCGCTCCCCGTCGTACTCTTCGTATTCCAGGGGGCGCACTCGGTCCAGATCCTACAGCAGGGGCCGTCGGAGCCATAGTAGGGATGATATCAGGGACAGCAGATCTCGCTCGCCCCATCCCAAGGACTCATGATGGTCGAAGAAACTTAACTTCGCGCCCCTATATTTGCTACGCGTTGAAAATGTTTACTGGTTAATTACATATTGAGTTTGCCATCGTTTATAAATAAATGTCGTAAAACCCATGGGCCCATCATATCGTCTTTCGTCTATAATGCCCCTTCGAACAGTAACCGACGTGGTTTGCTGATTGCTGGCGCCGGAGAGTACAGTGCCGGCCTATGAAATGTGAGGTCAGGAAATAGCAAATCAAAACATCCACTCACATTGAGGTACCGCAGTTAGCGGCCGGGTTGCCCATGATAATACTCTCGGATACGCCAGCGATACTATCCGTCTTACCATAAGCCGCCGCATCGAACAGATGGTCCGTCGTCTTCTCGAAGGACGCCAGCATGAGCACGCTATCCTTCATTTTGGCCACGCCGAAACGTGTGATGCCCAGAACTTCGCCCTGTATCGAGAATGAGCTTGCGCCGTACGCGTTGCGAACGTGAAAGAGACGAACCTTGTACGTCATGACATCTCCGAGGAGCATCACATGGCGGGGATCTATGCTCATGCCATGCGCGGACATGGTGTGTTGGATTTCATTAATGATGGTTCTTCTAGCCGCTTCAATACCCAGGACCTGGGCAACTTCCATGATGTGATTCGATGACGTGTGTTCACCCACGATACCTAGGTTTTATGTAGTTCACAATTGGGCAGGCGTATCTCGTCCAAGCGAGCGTACCTTCTGTTGTCATGACTTTTTGTAGGCCATAGCCCTCGACTAGAAGTTCCTTGGCCCCTTTCTCGCCTCGGTCATCAACCTTGTCCTTGACATTGATCACCGCCCGGGATATAGATGGTACGCCCTACAAGCATTGTTGCAGGGCCTGCATTTCAGTGAAATCAAACCACACTAACCTTTACAACAACTTCGGGCAACGCGCGCTTCAGGTCTCTGAGGCGACTATACTTGTCCGGACCGTCAACGTATATCCGCAAACGATTTTTCTTCGGGATGATGATGATAGACTAGACAAAACAAGTCAGTTCCGGTAAATCCGCAAGACAATATCACGCTCACTTCTGGCTTGATTTTTAGCTTCTTGGCTCTTACAATAGCCCATTTTATATCGTCCAGCGTGAGCTCGAGCTAGGCAAGAAGAAAAGGATAAGGATACCATCGATTGAAAGGTGCGAATGGAACATACCTGAAGTTTCTGTATGCTCTGAACGTCCACAATAATTCCGACGTAAGTGTAATCGGGAGCCCAGGCCTCCTCGAGTACGGCGGCAACCTAGCAACAACATTACCATTGCGAAAACCACTCCGGACAGAAAACCGTACATCACCGAGGTGCGTCTTCTCCAATCGACCTTTGACAATACGAGCGGATGCCTCCGAATCGCTCGTGACAAGCTTGCAGCTAATGATGGGGGTGCTGATCAGTTTCGCAGCGTTGATGATCTCTTTTATTCGCGGCACTCCGAGCGTGACGTTCATGGAAGCGACACCGGCAAAGTGGAATGTCTTCAAAGTCATCTGAGTCCCCGGTTCGCCAATTGATTGAGCACCAACAGCCCCAACGGTTGACCCTTGGCTAGTGTAAGCTTCGAACAAGAACGTTGGCGACAAAGAAAAATTACCTGGTTCAATCTTTGCCTTGACGTACTTTGTCCAGCAGATGTTGAGAAACACTAACAGTTGTTCCTTAGTAACTTTGGCCTTATTATCGACGATAGCCTTGTCCGACTCTAAATGGTAGGTTGGTCCCAAAAGAATGATAATGCTTAACAGAGTACGATCAATCACCTGTTGCACCCATCGACAAATCGGTATCTTCGTCCCACTCTTCGCTTCGTTCCAGAGCCTCGAACATTCCTCGACTTTTCCGAACGATCGCTAGACGATGTGCAACGTGGTCATTGAGGAAAGTGCGAATGGTGGAGATATATGCTGGTGTGCACTCGGCAGCGAATCTCGGGAGTTCGCGATCCACGATTTCCACGATTTCATACGGCAGCAGCCCGCGCGCAGTTCTCGGACAAATGGCCTGAAGAATATCGTGAGATGCAGGACGGGCATGCCAGAGGTATCTGAAACCGTACAATTGCGTGACTCCATGCTCTCACGAATTCAATCGGCTGGGCGTCCCCCTCGAGGCAGGCAGGATCGAGGCCGTCGTCTCCAAAACAGAATTGGACGACACCACCTGTGCCATTCCGTACGGATAAGTCATACTGGGTAGTCAAGTCCTCAAGGGCCTTCATAAGACGACGTTGCATGTACCCAGTCTCAGCAGTTTTGACCGCCGTGTCGACTAGACCCTCACGTCCAGAAATGGCATGAAAAAGGAACTCGGTCGCAGTCAGGCCAGTAAAGAAGCTGTTGCGGACAAATCCCTTTGAAGGAGGTTCACGCGATTTTTTTGGGAAGTGTGGAAGCGAGCGATCTTGAAATCCATCTGGGACACGGTGTCCGGCGATGATCTGCTGACCAACACAAGCAACCATCTGAGAGACATTAATGACGGAACCTGTGAGGCAGATGAGACGCGTTAGAAACAAACGCTTCAGGAACATACCCTTGGATCCACACGTGGCCATGATCAAGGCCGCATTGTGCCTGCTGAGCTCTTTCATGCAAATCTCACCCACTTCATCACGGACCTTCGAGAGTTCGGAAGAGATCAGGGCTTCCAGCGTCTGTTCCTGGTCACAACCCGGCTTGTTCTCTAATTGACCCTTCTTTGCCTGAGAAATCAGATCCTGGCATTTCGCATACGCTGCCTCGACCAGGGTGTCCTTTTTCTTGGACAAGATAGGGCCTGGGATGACGTCGTTGATGCCCAATGAGAAGCCAAAATTCGCTGCAGTTTTGGCTCAGACGATATCCCGAGCGAACAAGACATGAAAAGACGCGCCTAACCAACGAGCGCAGAGTTTGGCCAATCGATTCATGGCTGAGGCTGCCTCGTGTGGTCCGTAATCGCGCATAATGACGCCGAACACCGATTTCTTTTTGCCACCACCAACTGTGGCCTTGTCCATGACGCCACACATAATCTCGCTATTTAAAATGACTAACCAGCCATCGTTGGGCGAGAGATCTGGGGCTGGGTCCATATGGGGCGAATAGCACGTTTTATCGGGTTTCTCTTCCTTGTTGCACTTTGACTCGACATTGATGAGGACATTTGATTGTTTGTTCGGCCGAATCAGTACGTTGAAGATCTGCTTACCGGTCCATAGGCGGACGGGTTTCCAAATCGTTGGGGGCGGAATATCGATCTGGAGGTTGGCGTCGGCGAAATATGAGCAAATCTGGGTGAACTGTCGCCTGTCTAAGAACTGATCTCGTTTTGACAGAAGGTATGAAGCAGTGATGAAATCTTGAATAGCAGCAATGACAGGTTCTCCATTTCGAGGTGTGACCATATTGTGCTTCACGCTCATCAGTTCAAGAGCTTCCGTACGCGCTTCCTCCGTCTGTGGGACGTCTAGTCACAGGATGGGTGGGCCAGACACCGGGGGTAACAAAGCAAGAAGACGCACGAAGATTCATTTCATCGCCATCGAAATCTGCATTATATGGGTTGCATACGCACTCGTTCAGCCGGAAGGAGCGCCATGGACGCACCTTGACCTGTACGCGAAGTCAACGAGATAAGAGGACCACGCCTTCTAGACTTACGCGGTGGCACATGATTGATAACTTGACATGCGTTAGCCTGAGAGGGCTTCGGGAACATAAATTATGACACTACATACCTTATGAAGACTAGGCTGACGATTGAAGAGTACGATATCGCCATCGACAATATGTCTCTCAACAATGTCACCATACTTAAGACCGTCTGTAATCGTCCCTCGGTTTCCGAACTTGAGGTACTTTTTAAAACCGTTGTTCCCGGCGGTAACGTAATTAGCACCAGGGTGTATGTCGCAGCCATTTCGTACAGCTTTGCGGAGTCTATCAATATTGAAGCTCGTCACACGCTCGGGATATGTTAGGATCTTTGCAACACGCTCCGGAACGGCAACCTCGTCTATGCGAAGATTCGGATCCGGAGAGATGACAGTACGCCCCGAGAAATCGACGCGCTTCCCTGAGAGATTACCACGAAAACGCCCCTGTTTTCCTTTCAAGCGCTGACAGAATCCTCGTATTGGTTTCTGGCCCACTTGCGAAGGCACACCAGGCAGCTCGGAATTGATGTACATGGCAACAGATAATTGAAGAAACTCCCATTGTTCCTGAAGCACGTGAGCCAAGAGGATAGGGACAAGAAGACTGGTAGTATACCATGAACTGCGCCGTCGGAGCTCCCTTTGCTATGCCTTGTTTTATGAGAGCATTCGTGAAGACAATTTCCGTGAGCTTAACAGTGAGGTCATCTTCGTTCGATGCGCCATCCTGAGCAACTGATGGCCGGATGCACACTGGCGGAACAGAGATGTACTGCCAGATAAACTTCTCTGGGCGACTATGTTCTGGACGCAAGCCAAGGATTTCGCAATCCTGATGATCGGGTCAACAGGGGGAGAACAATCTGTGAGGGAAAAGAAAAAGCACCTCGTTCGAGATACGCGTGAAGAGGTCCAGCACCTTCAATGGGTTTAGATCTTCATGGACTGCCTTGTTAATATACAGGCCCAGCTCCTTCTGTGCCTCGACGGCAGAGGCGAAGGTCCTTTTCCAGGCTTCCATCTCTACAGCCGTCCGTTTTGCACGAAATTTGTCGTGGATAATCTTCAGGGCTCCAGCCTTCTTCACCGCACCGTTCGTCGCGGAACAGTGAGGACAATATACGACCTTACGCGCAGCAGCATTCACAGCCTTGAATAGCGACTGGCGCTGAATATTTTCGAGGTTCGGGCGGCGGAACTTTTTGAGATGCGTCCGTCTTTCGGGCTCTTCCAGTAGCACGCGAGCGCATGTCTGAAGGAGGGATGTGAAGAAGAACACTACGGGTGGCAGGTGAAGACATACTTTACATATGCACTGCAGCATGGCAATCGTGTGTCTGAAATACCCGATGTGAAAGACAGGGACGACAAGCTTGATGTAGGCGTAGTGGCCGACGCAGTCGACGGCATTGAGCCCGCAGGTCTCACAGAATGCGTTCTTCTCCGACGTACCCTGGAGGAACGTAATTCACATCCGGTAGACCGGGCAGAGGGAGATATGAGCGTACCAAGCGTCGATCGAGTACGCCGTCCTTCACCGGGGCCCTGTCCGTCGTAGTGTATAGATCTCTGTGCGTGACCTGAAACTCTGAGATCCTGACGACATCTTGGGCGGTCAGAGTGCTGAACTGTAACTTCTTGCTAGACGCGTCGTCAACGGATTGTGAGTTGAGGAACGCAGAGACAAGGACAAACGTACATGACTTTGGGGGCATTTTGTAAAACGGTTTCCTTCATCTTGACTATAATTCTGGCCACATAGGTAGCGGTGGAGAAGAAGAGTGTGCGTTGAGTCGGTCGGGAGCTTCGGGATCAAATCTCAGATCCACGACGCGTCTCGCGCCGCGCACAACTGACCTCTTGAAGAGACACCGACAACATACTCATTGGGTTGGGATGACGTCTCATTCGTATGAGATCTCACTCTACGGGAGGTTTCAACAAGGCGATCTCAAGCCGGTTCTTAACAGGGTCGCCCTCCACAGCGAGTCGGCACACCAGATGCACTCTCGCGAGGTCGTGTTTGATCCTCCAGATGCCGCGCTACAGCTAGAAGCAAACCAGGAGCCTGCCCTGTTGAGGGCTAAAAAAGAGCATCTAGAGCCAGACGCCAAATGGTAGCGTTCAGTCCCTTTGATCTACATGATTAAAGCGGGATGCGTCTGAAGGTTCAAAACCTAGGGTATTGTATTCCTATTGGAAACCTGAATCTGCTCGTACTCGCCCCGAGGCAACCGTCCGCCCTTGGGCAACCGTCCAAGTGGTGGGAGATGCTCTAGGCTTTGCCTCCGCTCTGGGCTACATGTGAGTTCCCCTTCACGACATACGGGAAATCGTTTACAGATTGTACTACAGCAAAAGAAATCAAATATATAAACGGGGCTACGTCTTTCATCGAGGGCGGCTAGTTGTTCAAATCTTCCAGGAAGTGCAGGCACGTAGTCTGCGTATTCCCACCGCATTGGCACTAAGCGACCAAACAAACGTCTTCCAGGTTGACTCAAACACACAAGACCCAATTCCAACTCCCGAAGATACGCCTTGGCAGGTAATGGTCAAGACTGCCAACCCAGTTCGCGGCACACAGGAGGTACCTCTTGGCCGACACATCGAAGCCGTCCTTGAAGTTCAGGCTCTCATGAAGGGACTTTTAGATCTTCGTAGGCAAGACGCGTAACGCTAGCCTAGTTGGTCAACATCCCGTTCCGACGGAGTCAACTATCTTTGTCCGACTCTCCCCAGTCAACATCGTCATATTCTCCGTCTTCCCCATGCTGTCTTTGGGACTCCTGCACCATAGCCAATAACATTTCAGGATCAACTGCGGCGTCGAGTTCCTCGTCGTCGTCGTCTTCATCATCATCTTCCGCAGATCCATCTGTGTCTGCCTCTGACGTGGTTGCCTGCTCGTTTTCGGCGTCGCTTCCCGCGTAATCTCCCAACCTATTCAGTGCCGTGTCGGCCTCTTCGTCATCCTCGCTCCCATAACCTCCCAGCAGGCCTGCGATGGCTGCACGGCCTTTTGTGACATCAAGCTTTGGTCTTTTTGCCAAATTTTGCCCTCCTCGCGATTCGATTGCGCCGGCGTCATCAAGCAACACTCCACGGAATGCGCCTTCCTCCCAGACTTCAATCGTAGGGAATTCCACGAACTGCTTATTCCTTAGTAGCGCGGAAAGCTTTCGCTCGCCGTCCATCATGATGAATCCGAACTTCTCGCGTTGCCCCGGTAATAAGCCCAAAGGCGCGCGTATGAAGAATTGCGGAGGTGTGAATGCATCTGGGATGTCTGGGTGTGGTAGCGCGAGGGTTTTGACCCATGAGGGCAGATCTGTGCGGGCCTTTCCTTTTGTGCGTTGGAGTATTTGGGTCTGAAAGAGGTCACGAAGGGAGAGATCAAAATTATTGCGGTGGGTGAGCAGGGTGCACGGTTCTTCTTCGTTATTTGTACTGGCATCTATGGCGAGGGGAGAGTGAATAATATATTCGACCGTCAGAAAGACTGTCCTCTTCCTGCGGTAGGGAAGAATAAGACATTGTGTGAGCCGAATCTTTAATACCGAGGCAGCAGCTGGAATCACGCACTTCGGTTCCCAAGTCGAATGGTTGCGAGTCCGTCTCTCCATACCAACAGGGAGCAAGTCGATCTCAACGTCTCTCAATTCTAATTGCAATCTCAGCATGTCCCGCTTCTTCCTGGACATGCCGTCCCTTGTCTTATTCCCGCGTCCCATACCCCCTCTGCCGCGTCGGCTTTGAATAGTCTCGTAGCCGCCACGCGCAATATCTTGGCCCCACTCGCTCACTCCCCTGCTTATATTCTCGAGGAAAGCGTAGTCGTCCATCATGGTTCCATGCGTGTAGCGGTTCATCGGTACAAATTTCGCCTTGTCGCGCACACCTGAACAGCCCGTGCTCGTTTTGTGCGCGACGGTGCAGGGTAGGGAGCATGTCCGAGTTGCGCATCGCGGGCATTTGTAAACGGCGACACGGGACGAACAGACTATACACTGGGGAGAGACGGTCGTGGGATGCCCAGACTGGGAAGAAGGCGCATCGGTTGCGCCGGTCGTGGATAGAGCCATGAGTTTTGCTGTTCGGGTCTCGGGCAGCACCGGTGAGCGCTGATAAAATTAATCAATTTCAAGTCTGTCGCTTGGGGCCACAGGCTAGACCGCGCCACAGGTAATTTCGCACAATAATAAATCATTCACAGATACACATCTTCATAAGTACCGAAAAGGCTATCTAACTTGATGATACACCCGAATAACAACATGCTATCAGGAGTGGCGTAGGGAATTGCCCTGTGTCAATCAGATTCCACGTAGAACTATGGAGGCAACAAATCAAACGTCGTCCGTCTCAAGATCAATCTCCACCTTCTCTCCCGGATTGAAGGCGGGAAGGCCTGGACTCACGCCGATCAGCTCAATCCCGAGGAAATGAAAATAGTATAGAAAAAACGCACCCATGTATGGGCAGCTGGCGCATCGAAACGCGTCTCCCAAGAAGCAATTTCCACAGCTGCTCGTTGCCTTTGGCGCGGCTTTGGCCGCCCTGGACAATCTATCCTTCTCGGACAGCGCGACCTCGCTCGCACCCCCACCTTCGCTCCCATCCAGCAACACGACCTTTGCCAGCCCGTTCCGCAGCTCCGCTTCTTCCTCCTCGGCCAGGCCGCACGTACAACCTTTACACGCCTTCCTTCGCCGCGGTCCTCCGGCATTGAACGGCTCGCATGCCACGGGGCGTGCCCTGTCCGCATCCGTCAGCAGGCTCTCCGCGTCGATGGTTTCCCCACGTGGAGGCGCGAGGTCCCAGATGGCCTTCTTAACAGCCACGCTGCGGCGCGGAGAGGAGATCGAAGCGGAAGAGGAGATTTTGGTCTTCAGAGA
>Ga0137394_10000621_pt1 | contig 24816 bp, 17 predicted proteins | sample czobulk116metaG_FD_108278 | JGI IMG/M metagenome (GOLD analysis project Ga0137394, IMG submission 108278) | Vadose zone soil microbial communities from Angelo Coast Range Reserve, California, USA - czobulk1.16 metaG | ecosystem: Environmental > Terrestrial > Soil > Vadose zone | place: USA...
CGCTGCGGCTGCCGCGGCTCGACGGCGGCGTCGGAGCACTCGACGAGCATCGCGAGCGCCTCGTGATCGTCAACTTCTGGGCAACGTGGTGCGAGCCCTGCACCGCCGAGATGCCGACGCTCGAGGCGCTGTGGCGCCGGTACCGTGCGCGCGGGCTCGTCGTGCTCGGCGTCTCGGTGGACCGCGGCGCGCCGCGCGTCCTGCTCGAGCCCTACGTCGCGCGGCTCGGGCTCTCCTTCCCGATCCTCCTCGACGCCGACCTGAGTACCTCGCGCGCGTGGCGCGTCAACGGCCTGCCCGCGACGTTCGTGGTCCGGCCCGGCGGCGAGGCCGTCGGCATGGCGCTCGGCGCGCGCGAGTGGAACAGCGCCGAGATGCGCGCCCTCCTCGAGGGCTTTCTACCCGCGCACGCCCACGGACGGTGACCGAGGGGCGTCCCGGGTCACCCGGGGCGCCCCGAGCGTTGGGGGTCCGGGGGCCATTTCGGGGCCCCCGGTCTAGAAGACGAGCTTGTCGCCCGGCTGCATTACGTGGACCTTCGTCGGCGTCTGGCCGAGCGCCTTCACGTACTCCTCGGGCGTCCCGCGCAGCACCGGAAACGTGCCGTAGTGGATCGGGATCGCGTGCTTGGGCTTCAGGAAGTCGCGCGTGGCCACCGCGGCGTCCTGGGGATTCATCACGAAGTGCCCGCCGATGGGGATCAGGATCAGGTCGGGCTTGTAGTATTCGCCGATCCAGCGCATGTCGCCGAACAGCCCGGTGTCGCCCATGTGGTAGACCTTGAACCCGTTCTCGAACTCGATGATGAAGCCGCCCGGCTCGCCGCCGACGTGCGTCTCGTCCTTGCCGGTGGCCGGGTTCTTCCAGAGCAGCTCGCTCGAGTGCTCCGCGCGCGTCATCGTGATCTTGATGTCGGGACCGAGCGGCGTCACGGTCCCGCCCTTGTTCATGCGCGGCACGAGATTGGCGGGCAGCACGCCGAGCGTGAGCAGCGTCTGGTTGAGGCCGCCCGGCGCGAAGATCGGCACGTTGTGCTTCTTCGCGAGATCCGGCGCATCGCCGATGTGGTCGACGTGGGCGTGCGTGACGAGGATCAGGTCCACCTTGCCGAGCGCGTCGAGGTTCTTATACTGCGCGGGCGTCTTGGGGTTCTGGGTGAGGAACGGGTCGATCACGATCACCTTGCCGCTCACCGAGGTGAGCCTGGTGGCCGCCTGCCCGAGCCACTGCAGCTCGATCTTGCCCGGCTGCTGCGCGCCGGCCGGGCCGAGGCCCAGCGCCACGACGAGGAGCGCCGCCATCACCAGTTTCATCCGCATCGATCCCTCCCGGAGGTGCTCGCTGGCACCGAAGTTGCGATCACTCTACGCCCTGACTCGAACCGGAGGAGGGATTGCCATGGCCACCATCGAGCAATCGATCGAAGTCAACGCGCCGCTCCGCGCGGTCTACAACCAGTGGACGCAGTTCGAAGACTTCCCGCGCTTCATGGAGGGTGTCAAGGAGGTTCGCCAGCTCGACGACAAGCGCCTGCACTGGCGCGCCGTGATCGGAGGCAAGGAGAAGGAGTGGGACGCCGAGATCGTCGAGCAGCGGCCCGACGAGCGCATCGCGTGGACGAGCCGCGGCGGCGTCTGGAACGCCGGCGTCGTCACGTTTCACCGCATCGACGACCAGCGGACGAAGGTGATGCTGCAGGTCGACTACGAGCCGCAGGGCGTCGTGGAGAACGTCGCCGATGCGCTGGGGGTCGTGAGCGCGCGCGTCAAGGGCGACCTCGAGCGCTTCAAGGAGTTCATCGAGCGGCGCGGCCGCGAGACGGGCGCCTGGCGCGGCGAGATCCAGCACGGCCAGGTGGACCGGCGCAAGGTCTCCTGACGCGGCAAGCCCTGACGCGTTAAGCTCGCCCTTCGGGAGGGGAACCTCATGGCGAAGGGCGAGGTCGGCTTCATCGGACTGGGGCGGATGGGCTTGCCCATGGCGCGCAACCTGGCGGCGGCCGGGTGGACCGTGCAGGCGCACGACGTCTCGCCCGACGCCGCCAAGCGCGCCGCCGCCGTCGCCGGCGTCAGCGTGCAGCCGGCGCCGCGGGACATCGCCGCGCGCGTGAGCGTGCTGTTCAGCGCGCTGCCCAACGACGAGATCGTGCTCGACACCTATCTGGGCGCCGCCGGCGTGCTGGCCGGCGCGCGCGCCGGACTCGTGACCTGCGACTGCTCGACGGTGACGCCGGAGACCTCGCAGAAGATCCACGCGGCGGCGCGCGAGCGCGGCGTCGCCCACCTCGACACGCCGATGCTCGGCTCCTCGCCGCAGGCCGAGAGCGGTGAGGTCTTCTTCATGGTCGGGGGAGAGCGCGACACGCTCGCCACCGTGCAGCCCCTGCTCGAGGTGATCGGCCGTCTCACCATGTACGTGGGCCCCTCGGGCACCGGCAACCGCATCAAGCTCCTGCACAACGCGCTCGGCGCCGTGAACGCGGTGGCCGTCGCGGAGTCCCTCGCCCTCGCCGAGCGGCTCGGCGTGGATCCGCAGACCTACTACGACGTCGTCCGGCAGGGCGGCGGCATGGCGTACTCGACCTACTTCGATCGCCGCGTGATGCGCGTGGTCGAGGGCAACTTCGACGCGACGTTCACCGTGGAGCTGATGCACAAGGACGTCTCGCTCGCCGCGCGCATGGCCGGCGCGGACCTCGAACGCATGCCGATCCTGAAAGAGGCGCTGGCGGCGTACACTGCGGCCAGGGCGAAGTGGCCCGGCCAGGACTTCTCGGGGGTCACGCACGTCGTGGAAGAGCGATTCGGGCTGAAGATCTCGAAGTAGAACGCCAGCGAGGGCAGACATGGCTCACGACCTGATCATCAAGAACGGCATGATCCTCGACGGCAGCGGCTTCTCGCGCTATCGCGCCGACGTCGCGGTGCAGGACGGCGTGATCGTGGAGATCGGCCGCGTGACCGCCGCTGCGGAGCGGACCATCGACGCCGACGGTCTCTTCGTGGCGCCGGGCATCATCGACCTCCACACGCACTACGACGCCCAGCCCTTCTGGGACCGGCTCTGCACGTCCTCCGTCTGGCACGGCGTGACGACGGCGCTCATGGGCAACTGCGGGCTGACGCTGGCCCCGCTGCGCCCGGAGCATCGCGAGCCGATGCTGGCCACCTTCTGCTGCGTCGAGGACCTGCCCGTGCGCTCGCTGAGCGCCGTCCTGCCCTGGACGTGGCAGACGTTCGACGAATACCTGAAGGCCATCGACATCGGCCTCGGCATGAACCTGATGCCGCTCGTCGGCCACAATCCCCTGCGCCTGTCCGCCATGGACAAGGCCGCCTGGGACCGCGCCGCGACGCCCGACGAGATCGCCGTGATGCAGAACCTCCTGCGCGCCGCGATGGACGCCGGCGCGTGGGGCTGGAGCACGACCGATTCGCCGACCCACGCCGGCCCGAAGGGCGAGCCCGTGCCGACACGGCTGGCGGCGGACGAGGAGCGCGTCGCGCTCGGGCGCACGCTCGGCGAGTTCAACCGCGGCGTGATCGAGATCCTACCCAAGGGCGCCGGCGCGCCCACCGAGGCCGATCACGCCCACCTGGCCGACGTCGCACAGGCGAGCGGCCGGCCCGTCTTCTTCCTGACCTTCGACGCCGCGCCGCGCGCCCGCGTGGAGGCGTCCACGCGCGAGGGCGCGCAGATGTACGCGCTGCTGCGCGCGATCCCGTTCAATCCGCGGTTCACGCTGAAGAAGACGACCTTCTTCAGCAACCTCGACGTGTGGGACGTCACCATGGCCAAGCCGCTCGAGGAGCGCATGGCCGCGTTCGCCGACCCTGCGAAGCGCGCGGAGCTGCGCGAGTGGGCCGACAAGCGGCAGCGCCGCCGTCCCGGCGTGCCGGGACGATTCATCAAGTGGCAGTCGATCGTCGTGAAGCAGGCCGCGCTGGCGAAGAACCGTCCGCTCGAAAACCGCTCGCTGACGGACCTGGCGGCGGAGCAGGGCAAGCACGTGGCCGACGTCATGCTCGATCTCGCCCTGGAAGAGAAGCTGGACACCGAGTTCCAGCTGCAATCGCGACCGCCCGCGGAGGACGTCGAGCTGGCGGAGTTCGTGAAGACCGGCCACTGCATCCCGTCGCAGTCGGACGCCGGCGCGCACCTCAACACCAACTTCTGCACGGCCGGCGAGTCGAGCTACGTCCTCGCCGAGTGGGTACGCGAGCGGCAGCTCCTCACGCTCGAGGACGCCATTCGCCGGTACACGTTCCAGCCGGCGCGGATCATGGGCCTGCGCGATCGTGGGCTGGTCCGCGAGGGCTTGGCGGCGGACCTCATGGTCTTCGACGCCGCCACGATCGGCGTGAAGGACGACGAGGTCTCGCGCGATGGACCGTCCGGCACGCCGCGGCGCGTGCAGGGCGCGGACGGCGTGCACCACGTGATCGTCGGGGGCCAGGTCGTCCTGGATCACGGCCGGCACACCGGCGCGTTTCCCGGCCGCGTGCTGCGCGCCGGGCCCCGGTCGGGACGCGCCTGAAATCCCCGAAGGGCGCCGTCGGCCCCTGCCCGGCGCCACGAACAGCAACCCGACGCGGGGATCCAGCGTGATGTTGCCGAGGGTCTGGAACATGTTGTTGCCGGAGTAATCGGGGAACCGCAGCCGTCGGTCGCCGCGGAGAGTGCGGTCAGTGGACGCTGAGCGCGGTGCGAATGACCCAGATGAAGTCCGCGACGAGCGCGGCCACGAGAATCGCCCCCAGGATCTTGTACATGCGTTCCTCCTCGACCGATGCCGCTCCTTCGGCCCCGAGCCTACACCAACGCCGCCGGGTCGCGTCGTCCGCCGCCGCTGACCAAAATGGCACGTCGGGGGGTGACAGAATGGTGTGCGCCAGGCCGGGCCCCTCTTCGAACCAGCAAGGAATCACGCCTCTCGCGTCCCGTTCGCTCTGGCGCGGAACATGCTCATTCGGCACGATCCGGGCCCACGGCCCGACTCAGCGGAGGGGGCGACATGGCAAAGACGGCGGCGTTACACCACGACGGGATGGTCATCTTCACACTTCGCGCACCCGCAACGGTCAAGGCCGAACTGGCGTCCGCCGAAGCGCGACGGGCTCTGCTCGGCGAATTTCTCGGCAGTCTCCTCTTCGTCCTGCTCGGGGCCGGCACGGTGATCGTGACCGGCGGGGTGCTCGGCGAGAAGCTCGCGTCGGCGCGACTTCTCGTCATCGCGCTCGCCCACGGGCTGGCGTTCCTGCTCCTCGTCGCGGCGATGCTGCCGATCTCCGGCGGCCATCTGAATCCGGCCGTCACCTTCGCCGCGATGCTCGCGCGGAAGATCAACGTCACGAAGGGCATCATGTACATCGTGATGCAGTGCGCCGGGGCGGTGGCCGGCGCTCTCCTGCTGACGCTCATCATTCCGGACAGCACGCACGGCACCCTCGGGGCCAATGGACTCGGCGCCAAGGTCAGCGTCGCGGGCGGCCTCACCACCGAGATCGTGGTGACCTTCATGCTCGTGTCGGCGGTCTTGAGCACGACCATGGGCGCCTCCCGTCCGGCCGCGCTGGGACTGGCCGCCATCGGACTGACGACCATCCTCGGGTATCTCTTCGCCGTTCCCTTGACCGGGGCGTCGATGAATCCGGCCCGAAGCCTTGGGCCGGCCTTCGTGTCGGGCGTCTGGAAGGATCACTGGATCTTTTGGATCGGTCCGATGGTGGGCGGTGCGCTCGCGGCGTTGATGCACCAATCGCTGATCCGCGCCGATCGAAAGAGCGCCGCCACCCGGTAGCTCGGTCATCGCGGGAGCGGAACGGAGCCGACATGCCGACACTGACATTGGTCGCGGAACGGACGCCCATCAAGGCGTATGAGCTCAAGTCGCAGTCGGTCAACATCGGCCGCGGCGAGGACATGGATCTCGTCATCGACAACGTGTCCGTTTCGCGCCGGCAGGCGCGAATCCACCTGGCCGCGGACGGCCGGTGGATCGTCGAGGACCTCGGATCCGCGAACGGCACCTTCCTCAACGGCGCGCGTCTGGGCGCCGCGTCGCCCCTGTCGCGCGGCGATGAGATCTCGTTCGGAAAGTTTTCGCTGTTCTTCGACCGGACGCTCAAGGAGCCCGTGCAGCATCGCGAGGTCGGGGTGAATCCCGAGCTGCCCCGCCCGAGCGAGACGTTCCACATGGATCTCAAGGAGGTGGAACGGCTGCGGCAGACCGTGGCCTTGAAGCGCCGCGCGCATCTGAAGTGGGAGGCGCGCGGGAAGCACGACACGTTCTATCTCGAGCGGCTGGAGCGAAGCGCCGTGCTCGTCGGCCGGTCGTCGCTGTGCGACCTGCGCGTGCCCGCCGGTCCCAAGCAGCACGTCCTCGTGCTGCGCAATCGTACCGGCTACGAGGTGCGAAACCTGTCCTTCTGGTCTCGGATGCGCGTGAACGGTGAAGTCGTCGCGCAGGCGCCACTCAAGGGCGGCGACGTGATCGAAGCGCGCGGCCTGCGGCTCACGTTCTTCGACGAGATCGCCTGAGTACGCAGCGCGGACTCCGTCGGGGCTCGGACGGACCATGACGAGACCCACCTCCGCCGAGCCCGCCGTGGGCCCGAGCGCTCCGCCCCGGGTGCCGGAGCGGTACGAGGGGCTCGAGATCATCGGGCAGGGCGCGATGGGAGTCGTCTACAAGGCGCGGGACCGCGACCTGGACCGGATCGTCGCGATCAAGACCATCCATCCGAACCGCTCGGCGCGCGGGCAACTCTTCGACGCGATCGCCGCGCGCCTCTGCCGGGAGGCGATGGCCGCGGCGCGACTCGCGCACCCGGGGATCGTCGCCGTCTACGATGTCGGCCGGGTGTCGGAGACGCCGTACATCGTCATGGAGTACATCACCGGGCGGACACTCGCCGAGATTCTCGACGCAGGCCCGCTGCCGCCCGCGACGGCGGTCGAGGTCATCCTGCAGGTCTGTCGCGCGCTCGAGTACGCCCACGCCCAGGGCGTCGTACATCGCGACATCAAGACGAGCAACATCATGGTGGACGATCGGGGAAAAGCGAAGCTCGCCGATTTCGGCGTCGCCCGGATCATCGACAAGCCGACCAACGAGACGAGAATGATGATCGGTACGCCGGCCTACATGTCGCCGGAGCAGGCGCGCGGCGTTGCTGGCGATGCCCGCAGCGATCTCTTCGCCGTCGGCGTCGTGCTCTACGAGGCGCTGACGGGGGCGAAGGCGTTCCCGGGCGAGGACCTCGCCACGGTCCTCGATCAGGTCCTCCACGTCGATCCCGTGCCGGCGCGCGAGCGCAATTTTGCCGTCTCGCCGGCGTTGGACACCGTGGTCAGGCGGGCCATCGACAAGGAGCCCGACGACCGGTACCGAGATGCGGCGGCCTTCGCGGAGGCCCTCATGCAGGCCGCGGCGATCCCCGGCACGGGCACGGCCGTCGGCCGGCTGTTGTCACATACGCGCGGTCGGGGCGCCGTGCTCATCGGCGCCGCGATCCTCGTGGGTATCGGCGCCGGAGTGTTCGTGACGCCGTTGCTGCCGCGCGGCCAGGAGCACGCAGGCAGGGCCACCGAGCGCTCCATCGAGCCGGCATTGCCGGCCAAGCCGATCACCCCGACCGGCGACGCGTCGACTCCGTCGGACTCGACGCATGCCGTGGCCCGCGTCGAGCCGCCCGTCCCCGCCGCCAAGCGGGGATGCGTCAGCGTCAACGCCGTGCCGTTCGCGAAGGTCTACGTGGACGGGCAGTCCGTCGGAGAGACGCCGCAGGCCTGCGTCCGCGTCCGGCACGGCCAGCATCGGATCCAGTTCGAGTGGACCGGCGCGCGAAGCCCGGAGCACGTCGTCACGGTGGCGAAGGAGCATACGGCCGAGAACCCGTTACGAGCGAGCTATGACTTCAGGGCCGGCCGCTTTGTGTCAGGCACGGACTAGCCACCTGCTCGCCGTCGTCGCCGGTGTGCTGGCGGCAGCTGCCGGCTGCGCGACCGTCGAAAAGGCGTCCACCGACGCGAAGCTCGTTCTCGAGTCACGGATCACCAAGCCGGTGACCTATCGGTTTGCGGGCGTCGACCCGGCGCTGCGGACGAATCTCGATCGCGCTCGGAGCGAGCTGGCGGCTCGCAACTATCGGGCCGCCCTGCCGTTGCTGAACCGAGCGGTGTGGGACCTCGAGCGCATCCACCGGCGCGGGCTGCGTCTCGGCGAGCTCGTCATGGCCTACGATGGGCTCGCCCAGGCGCATGCGGCGATCGGAGCCGACGATCTCGCAAAAGAGCACCGGCGGCTCTCGCACGGTCTCAACGAGGCAGGGGCGCGGCCGCCCGCCAGCGGCGTGATCCAGGTCTTGACGAGGGCGAAGGAAGCGTATGTCTCCGCCCAGTTCCGCGAGGCCCTGCGAGGACTGCGGCAGGCGCTGATCGACCTCGAAGACATCGAGGACGTCGACACGCGGGTCCGTCAGCTCGCGAACGCACGGTGTTATCTGGCCTTCGCGTATTTCGCGACCGAGCAGCGGGAGCGCGTGCGGGACGAGCTCCGCCGGCTCTGGGCTCTGGACTCATCCCTGAACGCCTGCCGCCACGAGGCGCCACCGGGTGTCCGCGCGCTCATCGTCGAGGTCCAGCGAAGCCTGAAGGACCTGTGACATGGCCACCGTAACGAAGCGCCGGTCGACGATGGCACAGCTCAGCGCCTTGTTCGGGCTGCTCTGGAACGGCCGGCCATGCTTCTGGCGGCGGACCATGCTCAGCATCGTCGCCGCCAGCGACGTGGGCACCCTGCGCCAAAACAACGAGGACTACTTCTTGATCGCCGATCTCGCCCGGCCGACGCTGGCCGCGCACGGCAACGACGCGTTCGGCGACACGATCGCCGCGCGGCCGGTGCTGCTGGTCGCCGACGGCATGGGCGGTGCCGCCGGGGGTGAAGTGGCGAGCGCCATGGCCGCGACGATCATCTGGTCTCAACTGGCGCAGGCCTCACGCTCGCGACGCCTGCGGACGCCACAGTGGCTGAGGCGGAGTCTCCTCGAGGCCTTCCGTGTGGCGAACGACCGCATCCGTGCCTGCGCCGCCAAGTCTCCCGAGCTCACCGGCATGGGGACGACGGCGACGGCGGCGGTCGTCCTGAACAGCGAGCTGTACGTGGGTCACGTCGGCGACTGCCGCACGTATCTGGTCCGCGACGGCCGGGCACAGCGTCTCACCACGGACCATTCGGTCCTGCAATATCTCATCGACACAGGCGCAGCCGGCGAGGTCGACGCGACCGATGGGCGGGGCCATGCGCTGCTGCGCGCGCTCGGCCCCGAGGCCGACGTGCCCGTCGACGTCACGCGCGCGCGTCTGCGCCATGGCGACATCGTCGTGATGTGCTCCGACGGCGTGTGGTCCGCCGTCGCCGACGACGAGATCGCCGACGTCGTCAGCGCACGACGCGAGCTGCGCGCGGCGTGCGAGGCGCTGCTGACGCTGGCCAACGACCGGGGCGGTCGCGACAACGCCACCGTGCTCGTCGGCCGCTTCGAAGCCACGTCCTGGCGGCGCGACGAAACCGCGTTCGCCAGCTAGAACGAACACCGGACCCCAATGCCCCAGAGTGACTCTCGCCGGCGAAGGATCCTCGTGGTCGATGACGAGCCGGACATCATCGACATATTCGAGGAACATCTGGCGAAGGACTATGACGTCACGGCAGTCCGCAATGGCACGCGGGCACTCGAGCTGGTCCGCGCCACGCGCCCCGATCTCATCTTCCTCGACATCACCATGCAGGGCATCAATGGACTGGACGTCTTGAAGGCGGTGAAGGAGCTCGACCCCACCATCCCGGTCATCATGATCACCGCGAACGTGGACAACGCCCTCGCGGCCGAGGTCATCAAGCGCGGGGCCTTCAGTTATTTTCCGAAGCCGTTCGATCTCCGATACCTGGATCATCTCGCCGCGTCAGCCTTGAATCGCTGACGGAATCCGGACGAACAACGGGCCTTGCGGCGTGAACCGCAAGGCCCCGAAAATTGGAGCGGCCGACCGGATTCGAACCGGCGACGTCCAGCTTGGGAAGCTCACGACATGATGACAGCCTGTGACACCCGACGTCAATCCACGCGACAACGCGAACGGGATACGTCCGACTGACCGGCTGTGATTCCACCATTCCGCAGGAATTGGTTACTCGAATGGTTACTCTCGCTCCCGCTGACGGCCTTAGCCGCGGTCGCCCGTTACCTTCGAGCCGGGCAAGCGTGGCGGCAAGCCGTGCTGGTTACGATCCCGCGCGCGTGAGGCTGCTGTTCGATCAGAATCTCTCGCCCGAGCTGCTGGTCATCCTCGCCGATCTCTACGGTGCCGCGCGGGAGGGGTTCGTGATCGTGTCGAAGGATGCGGATTTCATCAACGCAGTTTCGTGCTCGGCGCTCCGCCGAAGGTGATCTGGATCCAGCGGGGCAGCTGCGCGACCGAGGAAATCGCGGTCCTCCTCCGCCAGCGTCACGCCGACGTGCTCGCGTTCGCGGAGAACCAGACCGCTTCTTTGAACCGCGTCCTCGCCATCGGAATCGGACGGCGCCTTCAGAGCTAGGTCGGCTACACCGTCCACGCCGTCCTTTAGCGCGCCGCCCGCTCCAGCCAGGTCGTCATCCCCATGCGCCGGAACGCCTGGCGGGCGGCCTCCATCTCCATCCCGGCGTCATCCTCGCGGCCCGCCCGGCGGCGCAGCATCGCGCGCGCGAACCGGCACCGCGCCACGAGGGACGCCATGCCGAGCGTCGACGCCAGCGCCAGGGCCTCCTCGTACCAGGAATCCGCCTCGGGCCCTGCCGCCCCGGCCGCCGCGATGTCGCCCCGGACCCGGAGCGCTTCGGCCTCCTGCCACCGCTGCTGGTGAGCGCGCGCCGCATCGAGGGCGTGCTGGCTTGCCGCCTGCGCGTCGGCCGGGCGGTCGCCCACGAGATAGGCCTCGGACAGCGCGGCCAGGGCTCCGGCGTGGATGAACTCGAGCCGGAGCCGGGCGCTTCGCTGCTCGGCGTCCTCGACGAGGGCGATGCCCTCGCGCGCGCGGCCGGTGAGGGCGTACGCCCAGCCGAGCAGTGTGGCCGTGACCGGCCACATGGCCATGTTGTCGAGCTTCGTGGAGATCTCGAGGGCCCGCTCGAGCGGCGGGATCGCCCCGAGCGGCTCGCCCTGGATCACGGCCAGCCACCCCGAACCCTGGAGCGCGAAGGCGCGGGTGTGCACGTGGTCCCGCAATTCCGCCAGCCGGACCGCCTGCTGCATGGCCTCGCCGGCCTCCGCGAACTCGCCCAGGAAACCCAGGCAGAGACCGAGATAGACCCGACACGCGACGGCGGGCACGTAGGGAATGCCCGAGCGGGCATCGACCGCCACGCCTTCGAGGAGCGCGACGGCATTGCGCTGCGCCTCGAGCGCGTCGTGGAAGCGCCCGAAGGCGATGGCCGTCTGGCCCAGGTGGTAGTTGGCTTCGACGGCGAGGACCCGGTCGTCCAGCTCGGACGCGATCGTCAGCGCGCGTCGGGCGCTCTCGACGCCGCGAGCCGGCTGGCCCATCCAGTGAAAGCAGTAGCTCATCAGCGCGCTGACGCGCGCCCCGCGGCGCGCGTCACCCAGCGTTGTCGCGAGACTTCGGGCCTCCTCCAGGGACCGGAGGATCCGCTCGACCTCTCCCAGCGGGGCGAGCGCCACGCGCAGGTCGAGCCGGAGATCGATGAGCTGCTCCAGGCGGGGCCGACCGGCCGGAAGCCGGTCCGCCGCCCCGAGCGCCCGCTCGAGCGACTGCGCCGCCTCGCGGCTGGCACCGCGGGCGGCGGCGTCGAGCCCCGCCTGGCGCAGGTACCGGGCGGCCTTGTCCCAGACTTCCCCGGCCTCGAAGTGGAGGCCGAGCGCGAGCGGCTCGATGCGCCCGCCGACCTGGGCCTCCAAGGCCTCGGCGACCCGCCGGTGCAGCAGTCGCCGCCGCGGGCCGAGGAGCGTCCCGTACACGACGTCTCGCACGCGGTCGTGCGCGAGCACGAGCCCCTCGCCGACCTCGCGCAGGAGCCGGCGCCGCACCAGCTCCTCGACGGCCGCGGCGGCCTCCGCCTCGCCAACAGCGGCCGCCTGCTGGAGGACCGCGAAGTCCACCTGGCGTCCGGCGACCGCTGCCCCCGCGAGGACGGCACGGCCGGCGTCGCTCACGCGGCGGAGGCGCCGCATGACCAGGTCGTGGATACGCTCGGGGAGCGCCAGCCGGGCCGCGGGCGCGTCCGGCTCAGCCCCAAACACATCCGGCTCGGCCCCGAACGCCCGGGTGGCCTCGACCGCCATGAGCGGATGCCCCTCGCTCACCGCCCACACGCGGTTGGCCAGCCGGCTCGTGGCCATCGCGTCCGCCCCGCGCCGGCCGAGAGCCGCGACCAGTCGCGTGGTGTCGGGCCGGGAGAGCGGCCCGAGCGACACCGTTGCCGCCGCCTCGGTGACGAGGTCGAGCACGCGCGCGCGCTCGGGCGTGTCGGCCAGCTCTTCCTCGCGCACGCTCGCCACGACGAGGACGGGCGCGTTTCCGAGACGCCGGCCAAGGGAGACCGCGAGCCGGAGGCTCGACTCGTCGGCCCAGTGGAGGTCCTCCAAGACCAGGACGAGGGGGCGTGACCGCGCCAGGGTGTCGGCAAACGCCGCCACGGCCTCGAAGAGGCGCCGGTGGTGCGCCGGACCTTCAGGCGGCGACGCCGCCGCGCCGCTCAGCTCGGGCACGAGTCGCGCCAGCTCGACCCGCCAGGCGGGGGCCAGGCCGGCCAGCTCGGGGCCGAGCTCGGCCAGCGCCGTCCGCAGGAGGTCGACCCAGGGGCCGAACGGCAGGGCCTGGTCGCTCTCGTGGCACTGGCCGACGAGGACCCGGCCCCCGCGGCGCACGGCCTCGGTGGCTCCCTCGGCAATCAGCCGACTCTTGCCGATCCCCGCCTCGCCCCGGACGAGGAAGAGTCGCGGCTGGCCGGTCCACGCCGTGTCGAGCGCCGCCTGCAGCAGATCGAACTCCGCCGCTCGACCCACGAGCGGCACCTCCGTGAGCGCTGGCGCCATCGGCTCGACGTCGCGACGCGGCGCCACGAGCGAGTCGGCTGCCATCGGGTCACGGTCGGGCCGGGACGGCCGACCGAGCCTCTCGCGCAGGATCTCCTGGTACAGCTGTCGCGTCTCCGCCTCGGGCTCCACCTCCAGCTCGCGCTCGAGCACGGCGACACACTCCCGGTACTGGCGGAGCGCGTCGCCACGCCGGCCGAGCCCCGCGTAGAGCCGCATGAGTGTCCGGTGGACGGGCTCCTGAAGCGGGTCGATGGCCAGGAGGCGGAGGGCGGTGTCCACGCCCGCCTCGAGGTGGCCCGACGCGCGCTGCCGGGCGATGAGCCGGGCCAGCCCCTCCAGCACGAGCTCGCGGAGCCGCTCACGCTCCGCGACGAGCCATTCCTCGAACGGCGGCTCGTCCAGCGTCAGGCCCGCGAGCAGGTCCCCCCGGTAGAGGGCGACCGCAGCCTCGAGCCCATCGTCGCTCCCCGGGCCGAGCGCCCGCTCCAGGCGGAGCGCGTCGACGTCGAGGTGCTGCGCGTCGAGGCCCGCGCGCTCGCTCTCCAGCACGAGGACGTCGGCGCTGTCGCCAAGGGCCTGCCGCAGGGTGAAGAGGGCCTGTCGCAGGCTGGCGCGCGCCCGGGTCTCGGGGACGCCACCCCAGAGCAGGGCGGTCAGCTTGTCCCGCGGCTGGACCTGGCCGGGGTGGAGGGCGAGATACGAGAGGAGCGCCCAGGCCTTGCGGGCGGAGAGGACCAGGGGCCGGCCGCCCTGCAGCCGCCCCTCGAACCCACCGAGCAGCGTGAGCGTGAGCCGTGCCATGGGTCGCCGTGGAGGCGAGGCTCATCCTACGCGGGTGGGAAGTACGCTGCCAAGCTCCCTCTATCCGGCGCGGCTTTGACGGATCGTTCACGGGCCGGGCGCAGGGTCGGCGCGTGAAGGCGACGCGGCGGCGCGACGGCTCGGTGGCCCCCGATCGGGCGGTCGCCGCCGGCGGCGAGGCGCAGCCGGTGCGCCGGTCGTTCGTGGTGACGGTGAGCGAGGACGAGCGGGGTCAGCTCGGGGGCGTGGTCGAGGCCGTCCGGACCGGCCGGAAGGAGCGCTTCCGGGGGCTGGAGACGCTGGGCTCCGTGATCGAGGCGATGTTCCGGCGGCTGCGACGCGAGGGTCGCGACGTGCCGACGGTGGACGGGAACGAACTCGAAGGGGGCATGACATGACGAGCAACATGACTCGGCGGCGGTTCGTTTGGGGAACGGGCGGTGCGCTGGCGGCAGCGGCGTTCGCCCCGGCGTGGGCTCCACTGCGCTGGCTCGGCCTCGGCGCCGTGCCCGCGTCCGCCGGCACCGAGGTCCTGCCGCTCGTCAGCGGCCTCTACATGCCTCCCATACGGCGCTCAACGATCCGTAGTCATTGACCGGATCGAGGGGGACGCGATGAAACTCCCGATTGGCGCGCGCACAGCCGCGTGGCTGATGTCTGCGGTTGCTTTGGCGGTGGCTCTCACTGCGATGGCGCTCGTGTTCGCCGCGGTGGCGATTTCACAGCAACAACGCGAGGTGGAAGCGGCCGAAGATCGGCGGTTGCCCGACCGGGGCGACGACGAAGACGACTCCGGCCCTGTCCGCATCACGAGCATCGCCCCCTCCGCGGCCGCACGCGACGAGCTGGTGACGATCACCGGCAAGGGCTTCGGCGCGCGTGGTCTGCGGATCACCGTCGGCACCGTCGTGGCGAACGTGATCGAGGCAAACGGTCAGAGCGCGACCTTCCGCGTGCCGTTCGGCGCGCGACCGGGCGCGACGCGGGTCGTCGCGACGAAGCCCGGGGGTCACTCGGCGAGCATCACGTTTACGGTCCTGAATCGGGTTCCAGCCGCCAACGCGGGGCCCGACCAGACGGTGTTCGTCACGCAGAGTGTCCAGCTGAACGGAGCCGGATCGAGCGACGGCGACGGCGACCCATTGACGTTCCGGTGGTCGTTCACCTCACGGCCGAATGGCAGCCACGCAGCACTGAGCGATCCGTCCGCGGTGCGCCCCACCTTTGTGGTGGACGTCCGCGGGCCTTACACGCTGCAGCTCATCGTCAATGACGGCCTCGCCGATAGCGCGCCCGATACCGTCGTCATCGACACCCAGAACTCGCCCCCGATGGCGAACGCCGGCGCCGATCAGACGGTGGTGGTCGGGGCGACAGTGCAGCTCGACGGCCGCGGCTCGTCCGATGTCGATGGCGATCACCTGACCTATCGCTGGTCGTTCGTCTCCAGGCCCGTCGGCAGTCACGCGACGCTGACCGACGAGACCGCGCCCACTCCGGCGTTCGTCGTGGATCTGCCTGGCCGGTACGACGTCCAGCTCGTCGTCAATGACGGCACGGTGGACAGCCGCCCGGATACCGTCACGATCGACACGCGTAATTCCCGGCCGGTCGCGAACGCCGGAGCCGACCAGACCGCTTTCGTTGGCGATACCGTGCCACTCGATGGCAGCGCGTCGTCCGACGCCGACCACGATCCGCTGACGTGGCGGTGGTCCTTCACCTCGCGGCCGGCCGGCAGCGTCGCTACGGTCGCGGATGTCACCGCAATCCAGCCGACGTTCGTCCCGGACGTCGCCGGGCTCTATGTCGTACAGCTCATCGTCAACGATGGGACGGTCGACAGCAGCGCTACTACCGTGTCCGTCACCGCTGATGCACGGCCAGTCAATCAACGTCCGGTCGTCGACGCGGGCCCCGACCAGACGATCACGCTCCCCGGCACGGCCTCGCTCAACGGCACGGTCACCGACGACGGCCTTCCGGTGGGCTCATCGCTGACGATCGCGTGGAGCAAGGTCAACGGTCCCGGCACGGTGATCTTCGCCAACGCGAGCCTGGCGCAGGCGACCGCGAGCTTCTCGGTGGCTGGCGTCCATGTGCTGCGCCTCACCGCCAGCGACGGCGCGCTGACGTCGAGCGACGACGTGACGGTCACGGTCAATGCCGCCAACGAGGCGCCTCGCGTCGACGCCGGCCCGGATGAGACGATCACTCTGCCCGCCGGTGCCGCACTGAGCGGCACCGTGACGGACGATGGGCTGCCGACCGGCTCGACGCTGACGATCGCGTGGAGCACCGTCAGCGGGCCGGGCTCCGTGACGTTCGCGAACCCGAATGCGGCGTCCACGACCGTGACGTTCTCCACCGATGGCCAGTACGTGTTGCGTTTGAGCGCCAGCGACGGCCAGCTCTCGGCCAGTGACGAGCTCACAGTGACGGTGAACCCGGCGAGCGGAGGTGGTGGGCTCCCGCCGGATCCGCGCACCGTCGCGCCGCCGCTCAACCCGACGACGGCCACCGACTTCGGGACCGGCACGGAGTTTCTCTACACCGGAGCGAACCCCATCCAGACGGGCGTGGCACCCGGAACGATCGAGGCTCGGCGCGCCGCGGTGTTGCGAGGCAGAGTGCTGACCCGCGACGGAGCGCCGCTGTCCGGCGTGCGGATCACGGTGGTTGGCCATCCCGAGTTCGGTCAAACCGTCAGCCGCGCCGACGGCGCCTTTGACATCGCCGTGAACGGCGGCGGTTCGCTCGTGATCAGTTACTCGACGGTGGGCTTCCTGCCCGTCCAGCGCACCATCGACGGCATCCCGTGGCGCGACTTCGCGTTTGCACGCGACGTGATGATGACGCAGCTCGACCCCGTCGTCACGCCGGTCGACCTCTCGGCCGCCGTGCCGGTCCAGGTCGCGCGCGGCAGCCTCGTCGCCGACGCCGACGGCACCCGCCGCGCCACGCTGTTCTTCGCGCAAGGCACGCAGGCGACGATGGTACTGACGGACGGCACGACGCAGCCGCTCACGCGCCTCAGCGTGCGCGCAACCGAGTACACCGTTGGTCCCAACGGGCCGGCCGCGATGCCCGCGAAGCTGCCGCCGACGAGCGGCTACACCTACGCAGTCGAGCTCAGCGTCGACGAGGCGCTCGCCGCCGGCGCCACCACGGTCCGCTTCAATCGGCCGGTCCCTGTGTACGTCGAGAACTTCCTGAGCTTCCCCGTCGGCAGCATCGCGCCCGTCGGTATCTATGATCGCGAGAAGGGCGCCTGGATGTCCCAACCCGACGGTCGCGTGATCAAGATCCTCGGTGTCACCGCAGGCCTTGCCGATCTCGACCTGACCGGCACCGGCGCCATCGCGACGACAGCGCAGCTCGCCGATCTCGGCATCGACGACGCCGAGCGTGCGCAGCTGGCCGCGCTCTATCCCCAGGGCACGAGCCTGTGGCGAGTCGCGCTCGCGCACTTCTCGCCGTGTGACATCAACTGGTCGTATGGGCCACCCAACGACGCGCAGTTCCCCACCGAGAACCGTCCCGAGCCGTACGAGACGAAGTCGCCCGATGATCCACACTGTCGCAACGGATCCCTGATCCGTTGCGAGAGTCAGACGCTCGGAGAAACGATTCCGCTCGCCGGCGTGCCGCACCAGCTGCACTACGTCAGCGACCGCGTGCCTGGATACACGACGACGTCCTTCGTCGACATCCCGCTGACCGTGAGGAGCACGCTCCCGGCGAGTCTTCAGCGTGTCGAGGTCGTCGTCCGTTTGGCCGGACGTGAGTTCGCCGCTCGCTACGCGCCCGCGCGCGGACTGGTCTACCGGCTCGAGTGGGACGGACGCGACGCGTACGGACGGGTGCTGCAGGGAGAGCAGCGTTATCAGGTCACGATCAAGTACGTCTATCGCGCTGTGTACCGCCGGCCGGCCCTCGGAGGTTTCAGCTTTCCGCGTCCATCCGGTCAGGCGCTCGACGTCGACATCGAGCGCGGCGAGTACGAGCTGAGCCAGACCTACACCGGCATCGTCGGCAGCTTCACGAACCGGCCCGAGGTCGGCCTTGGTGGCTGGTCGCTCACCCACCATCATCACTACGATCCCGCCAACCAGGTCCTCTACCTCGGCACCGGCGCCAAGCAGCGGGCGGCGACGATCGGCCGCGTCGTGACGACCCTGAGCGACCGGTCCGGCCCGCCGAACGCCAACGACTCGGATAGGTTCCAGTTCACGGCCTTCGCACCCGACGGGACCATGTACTTTTCCGACCAGCTTGGCTGCCGGGTCCGCAAGCGCACGTCGGACGGCGCCGTGAGCACCTTCGCGGGGGTCGGCATCGGCGGCACGAACTGCGGTGGTCGCACCGAGGACGGGATCCCGGCAACCGAGGCGATGGTGTGGGTCGGCCGGATGGCCGTAGGCCCGGACGGCCTTTACATCACCGACTTCAGTGATGGCGGCGGTCGCATTCGACGCATCGGCAGCGACGGCATCATTCGCACGGTTGCCGGCATCGGTCGCGTGTTGGCCTCGAACGGAGATGGCGGCCCGGCGCTGGCTGCTGCAATCCTGCCGGATCGGATCGTTGTCGGCCCGGACACGAGCATTTATTTCGACGAGTTCCAACGCATCCGTCGGGTAGGTCCTGAGGGCATCATCCACACGATTGCTGGCACCGGCGGCGGCTTCGGCGCATCGGGCGACGGCGGCCCCGCAACCCAGGCGTCGATTGTGGTTCGTGGTCTTGCCCTCGCCCCGGACGGCAGCATCCTGTTCGCGAACGATGCCGGCTCGGCGCCGTCGGTGCGCCGGATCACGCCCGACGGAATCATTCGAACCATCGCCGGCGGCTCGCCGTGCACGAGCGTGGACTTTCCAGCGTGTGGCGACGGCAACCAGGCGGCTGTCGCACGCTTCTTCAACGTCCGGGACATCGCCCTGGGGCCCGATGGCAGCCTCTTCGTGCTCGACTTCAGCGTGATTCGGCAGATCGGTCCGGACGGGACGATCAATACCGTCGCCGGTCTGCGCGAGACCACGAACTCGACGGCCTACTTCGGCGACGGTCGCCAGGCGACGGCCACGCAGCTCTTCCCGTTCTCCATCGCGGTCGCGCCCGACAACAGCCTTCTCGTCGTCTCCGACGGCTTCACGTTCTCGCCGTCGTGCATCACGTGTCCGGCCCTGAAGCGGATCAACGCCATCCGTCGGCTTGCGCCACCATCGGCGTTCGCGACGACCGAGCTCGCGGTGCCGAGTCGTGATGGCGGCGAGATCTATGTCTTCAGCCGCGAGGGTCGGCATCTCCGGACTATCGACGCGTTGACCAATGCCATCCGGCGCAGCTTCGGGTATGACGACGCGGGCCGGCTCGTTGCCATCACTGGGGCAACGGGCTTGGTCGAGACGAGCATCGACCGCGCCGGCGCGACGCCGACGGCGATCATCGGAGCGTTCGGTCATCGCACGCGGCTGGCCAACGACGGCAACGGCTACTTGAGCACGATCACTGACCCCGCGGAGGAGACGACGCAGGTGGTCCACGACAACACCGGGCTGCTGACCGAGCTCGTCGACCCGCGCGGTGGCGAGCACCGCTTCACGTACGACACGCTAGGGCGGCTGATCCGTGACGAGGCACCGGGCGGCGGCGCGATCACGTTGACCCGCACGTTCACCGATCGTACGGCGACGGTCGCGGTCACCACGGCGGAAGGTCGGACGACGACGTACAAGACAGAGGTGCTGCCCAACGGCGACGTCAATCGCGTGATCACGGCGCCGAGCGGCGCCGTGACGACGGTGCTGCGTCGGCTGAACGGGACCACCGTCACCACGACACCCGATGGAGTCGTCGACACGACCGTCCTCGGGCCCGATCCACGCTGGGGCCTCCTCGCCCCGATCGTTCTCAACCAGACGGTCGAGCAACCGAGCGGTTTGACGCGCACGATCACCGGCAGCCGCAGCGCGACGCTGTCGAACCCGACCGATTTCTTCTCGCTCGCGACGCTGTCGGAGTCAGCGAGCATCAACGGCCGAACGACGGTGCGCTCGTTCGATTCCGCGACCCGCACGTGGACCATTACCAGGCCGACGGGCCGATCGATCACGATGACGCTGGACGCGGTGGGTCGCGTCACCAGTCATCGTGTCGGTGCCCTCGAACCGCTGGCCATCACGTATGACGGTCACGGTCGGGTGGTGTCGTTCGGCCAGGGCAGTCGTGTGACCACGGTCGAATACGGAGCCGACGGCTACGCCGCCAGCACGACCGACCCGGCGGGCCGCACCGCCCGGTATGAACGCGACGCCGTGGGCCGGGTGGTGAGCCAGACCAGGGCCGACGGCACGATCGTGCGCTTCGCGTACGATCGCGGCAGCAATCTCGTCAGACTCACGCCGCCCGGTCGACCCGACCACGAGCTCGCCTACACGCCACTCGACCGGCTCGCAAGCTACGCGGCGCCCGGCGCCTTCCTCACGCGCTATACCTACAACCGCGACGGCCAAGTCACTGAGGAAGTCCGTGCCGACAACGTGCCGGTGGATTTCGCGTACGACGCAGCCGGCCGTCCGAGCAGCACGACCATCGACAGCGGCTCCCTGACAGCGACGTATGATGCAGCGGATCGTGTGACGGGCCTCACGGCGCCCAGCGCCTTCGGACTCGGACTGACGCTTGCCTGGGACGGCTCACTGAGGACCAGCGATCTTACGTCCGGAATACTCAGCGTGGCCGTCGGCCGCACGTACGACGCGAGCTTCCGGCTGTCCAGTCGCAGCCTCAACGGCACGGCGATTGCGCAGACGTACGACGCGGACGATCTGCTGACGAGCGTCGGCCTGCTGAGCCTCGCACGCGATGCGCAGCATGGTCTCGTCGCCGGGACGACGCTGGGCACGGTCACCACGGCGGCGACGCGCGCCGGCTCCGGCGAAGCGACCGGCATGCGCGCTGCCGCTTCCGGCGTCGATCTCTATGTGACATCGCTCGACCGCGATGCGGTCGGCCGCATCACGAGCCTCACCGAGACTATCCAGAGCGTCACGACGGTCGATGAGTACCGCTACGACGTCGTGGGACGCCTCCTCGAGGTCCGTCGCAACGGAGAGTCCGCGCAGCTCTACGAATACGACGGCAACGGCAATCGAACGCGCGCAACGGTGGCCGGCGTCACATCGAACGCAAGCTACGGCGATCGCGACGAACTGGTGAGTCGGGGCGGCGCCACGTTCGAATACACGGCGGCGGGCGAGCGGGCGAGCAAGACGGACGCCGCTGGCACGACGTCGTACGTCTACGACACGCTGAGCAACCTGATCGGCGTCAGTCTGCCGGACACCACGCAGATCGGCTACCTCATCGACGCGCGCGGGCGTCGCATCGGCCGGTTCGTCAACGGAACGTTCGTGCAAGGATTCGCCTATCAGGACAGGCTGAAACCGATCGCCGAGCTCGACGGCAGGGGCAACGTCGTCAGCCGCTTCGTGTACGCCCAGAAGATGAACGTACCCGACTACATGATCCGTGGGGGCGTGGCATACCGCATCCTCACCGACCACCGCGGCAGTCCGCGACTCGTCGTGGACGCCACCAGTGGCGCGGTCGTGCAGCGGATCGACTACGACGCATTCGGCAACGTCGTGCAAGACACCAATCCCGGGTTTCAGCCGTTCGGGTTCGCCGGCGGTCTGTACGATCCGGACACGCGGCTGGTGCACCTTGGCGCGCGCGACTACGATGCCGAAACGGGCCGCTGGATAACCATCGATCCTGTGCGGTTCGCGGGTCGCGACCCCAATCTCTATGCGTACGTTGGCAACGATCCCATCAACCGCGTCGACCCCGATGGTACGAGCTTTCTGAACTGGGAGGACTGGGACCTGTCGGGAGCCGCCGACTTCGCCGCGGGGTTCGGCGACACGCTGAGCTTCGGGCTGACGAAGTTCATTCGCGAGCAGATGGGAACGGACCAGTTCGTCGATCCATGCTCGGGGTTCTACGACGCGGGAAAGCTCGCCGCATACGTCCACATGCTCGCGACGCTCGCCGCGGGCGTTGCACGTGTCGGTGCGGGCGCGGCGGTCGAGGCAAGCGTCGGCGGAGCCGATGCCGAGCTCGCCAACCTCGCCACGCAGCTGCAGCGCTTCGGTCCGACTGGTGTTACCTTGGTGCCAACCGGATTCGGCAACACCGCGAGCGCCATCTGGTCGACGACCGGAGCACTCGCCGGCAGCTTTTTGTGATGGACATAAACGGGATAAAGGCCGTAGTCCGCTGCCAGGAAGCAACGCGTCTCGCCGATACAACAGAGAACCGCGCCAAGATCCGCCGCGATGTCCGCCAGATCGACGGCGAGATCGCTGCCGGTACGTTCGAGTTCCAACAGGCGGGTGAACATAATCGTCAAGGTCCTGCGGCAGTCGCTTGACCGCGCCGTGAGCCAGGGATGACTGTCGGACAATCCCGCACGGGCTTGTCCTCGCGGAGAAGGTCGATCCTCCGTGATCGATCCATTCTCCGTCGACGAAGCCAAGACGTTCATCTCCGAGGGGCTCCGGGACGATGAGCAGCGGCGCTACCTCCGCGTGGCGTTCTTCTCCGGGCTCCGGCCCGGCGAGCAGATCGGCCTTCAGTGGGACGACATCGACCGGCAACGTCGGATGATCCGCGTACGGCGTTCGGTGAACCGCTTCGGCAAGGGCCCGACGAAGACGATCGAGTCGAGGCGTGACGTCGAGATGCTGCCGATCGTCGAGCAGGCGCTCCGCAACCAGCGTTCAGCAGATCCTGGGGCGGGCCCTACCAGACGCGGCACACGTTCGCGACGCTCATGCTCGAGGCGGGCGAATCGCCGGGTTGGGTCGCCAAACAACTCGGCCACACCAACGCCGAGATGGTCTACCGGCGGTACCACACGTTCATCCCGAACCTGCGCGGCCGCGATGGGGCCCACGCCGCCCGGTGGTTGGCCGGCGAGGGCTTATGACCCCTGCCGTGGTTATTCGATGGTTACTTGAGACATCGAGGGGGCTACGGGTTTCCCCGTAACCCCCTCGAATTGGAGCGGCCGACCGGATTCGAACCGGCGACGTCCAGCTTGGGAAGCTGGCATTCTGCCACTGAATTACGGCCGCCCGACGCCTCCTATACTACTCCGCATTACGCCGGATTCGCTGCAGGGCGCGAGACCGGCGGGCGGGGGCGGCGCGGCGGGTCGTGAGACCCGTGTTTCGGGGACTGCGTCGGCCCCGGCTGCGAATCGGTGCCCGCTGACAGGCGCAGCCCATAGTCGATTTGCGTGGTCGAACGACCCGCCGCGCCGCCCCCGCCTCCGGTCTCGCGCTATTTGATCGTCATCTCCGTGGCCTTGATGCGCTCGTCGCTGCGCGCCTTCCAGGTGATCCGCTTGCTCGCGCCGTAGAGGTCGAGCTGCTGGTAGAGCGGCGCGGCGGCGGCGTCCTCGATCCAGAGCTTGTTGATCTGGTGAAAGAGCGCCAGGCGCTTCTTGTCGTCCATCTCCTTCTGCGCGGCGTCCACCAGCCCGTCGAGGTCCGGGTTCGAGTACGTCCCGAGCTGACTGCCGGTACGGAACAGCGGGTTGTACACCGTCTCGGCGTCGATGGTCGGCGTGCCCCAGCCGATCAGCCACACGGGGCCGCCCTTGTGCTTGTAGGTCATGTTGTTGAGGTAGTTCACGAACTCGTAGGTCTTCACCGTCGTCCGGATTCCGGCCTTGGTGAGCTGGCCGGCCGAGGCCTCGGCCACTTCCTTGTCACGGACGTAGCGGCCCTGCGGGCCGTTGAGCGTCAGCTCGAGACCGTTGGGATAGCCGGCCTCGGTGAGGAGCTTCTTCACCTTGGCGAGGTCCTGCTTGATCGGCTTGAGCGCGGGGTCGAAGCCGAAGTGCATCGGCGTCAGCATCGTCGCCATCCGCATGGCCTTGCCGTCGAGCACGCCCTTGACGATCTCGTCCACGTCGAGGGCGTACTGGATCGCCTGGCGCACGCGCTTGTCCTTGGTGGGGCCCTCGTAGACGCCCGTCACCTGGTGCGTCTTCTCGTCGAAGTTGTGCGTCTGGAACATGAGCTGGATCGTGCGGATCGACGGCGCCGTCGTCAGGAACAGCTTCGGGTGGTTGGCGATCGGGTTGGCGAGGTGCGGCGGAATGTTGACCGCCACGTCGATCTCGCCGTTCTGGAGCGCCGCCACGCGCACCGCGTCGTCGGGAATCGGCCGGAACACGACCGTCTTGATCTTGGGCGCCCCGCGCCACCACCCGGTGTTGGCCTCCAGCACGACCTCCTCGTCCTTGGCCCAGCGCACGAACGTGTAGGGGCCGGTGCCGATCGGCTGCCGCGAGATGTCGGCGGGCTGCTTGCCGGCGTACGCCTTCGGCGGGTACATCGCCACCTGCGCGAAGGTCATGACCGTGAGGAAGGTCGGCCACGGCTTGGCGGTGTGCACGCGGATCGTGTACGGGTCCACGACCTCGACCGACTCGATGGGACGGAAGTTCGACGACGCGCGCATCTTCGGATCCTTCACGCGCTCGATGCTGAACTTCGCCGACTCCGCGTTGAAGTCCTCGCCGTTGCTGAACTTGACGCCCTTGCGGAGCTTGACCTCCCACGTCGTCGGCGCCACCAGCTTCGGCATCTCGGTGGCGAGGGCGGGGACGATCCTGAGGTTCGCGTCGCGCTCCCAGAGCGTCTCGAAGATGTGCGCGGCGATGATCGACGCCGGCGCCTCCTGCTGGTTCATGATGTCGAGCGTGGTCGGATCGACGCCCTGCGCGATCACGACCTTGCCCGCCGGCGCCGCCGCCGCCGCGAGGGGCAGGAGCAGCACGGCGACAACCGCTGTGACGTAACGCCAATGGATCATCTCAGGGACCCTCCTCCAGCG
>Ga0137394_10000623_pt1 | contig 24767 bp, 22 predicted proteins | sample czobulk116metaG_FD_108278 | JGI IMG/M metagenome (GOLD analysis project Ga0137394, IMG submission 108278) | Vadose zone soil microbial communities from Angelo Coast Range Reserve, California, USA - czobulk1.16 metaG | ecosystem: Environmental > Terrestrial > Soil > Vadose zone | place: USA...
AACGGTAGCACCATCAAGAGTGCGATCAAGATCGCTGTCGGCGTTAACAATCTCCTCATCATGTCCGCCTCCCTTACACTCTTTCTCTCGATTTGCCCACGCTCCTGCCCTGGGGCAGGGCTACTTGGGCCGGGACGGAGACTTCGTCCCAGTCGGGCTGGCGTTCCACATTCACTCTCTTATGTAACAGACAGAAAATTCCTGGCAATCCGGTACGTACTGGAATCTAGAGCAGGAAACTCCTGAAGGGGAGCATCGGAACGATACCTGACTGCGAACCGTCCCCCCTGGCGCAAAGGAAAATATTTTCGTGAGGTAGCAATGACAGATGGTTGCCGGTCATGGACTGATGGGCGTTCAGTGTCAGCCCGCGGCTCTGGTTCGAGATGCGTGACCACGCCCAGGAAGAGCGCAGGAGCATGCAGACCCGCATGTGCCGATCCCGCAACGACATCGCCTCTCCGAAGAAACGCTTCTACCGTTCTGGCTGCGTGCAGGTGTACGGCTGCGGACAATCTGCAGGGGCCGGCACCAACAATTGCGACATCGTACTTCGAAATCGTCGGGAACATTTTGGCGCTTCAGAACTCCCGCCTCAAGGGCGGTCACAAGTCGGCCAAGCACGACGGAATGGGAGTCACTCTGAGGTCTCCGGAGAGTGAAGCAAAGCTTGGTGTTGCGTCTGAGGTCTCGGATGCTGATGATAGATCAAGGATCCTGGGCTATCCTGTACGTGAGCCGGTCGTGTTCCAGAATTGCGTAGGCCACCCGGGCGCGTTCATGACCTTGCCCTTCGATTAACCAGTTTTTATCGCGTTCGACCAGCTTCATCCGGCTCCGTTGCCTCCACCACTCATCCACCTCGCGTGGGCGTGCTTTCCAAACGTTCTGCCTCGAACACATCCGAGAAAGATATTCAAGCAGCTGACAATAAACGCCTTGAATCCGTGGTTCCCTAACGTAGTCCGGGTGGATAATAAAGGATACGACGCCGTGCATTTGCTGGATGAGGTCAATTTGTCTTTTCCAAAGCTCAATTGAATATTTGCCAAGAATATAAAACAAGGAGTAATCCTGTATCGTTGTCACAGGAATCTCTAACAGTTTTCCTATATAGTACGGCATTACAGTGCAGCAACCACCCTGCTGAGGGTCTAGGTGTGCGACGTTCGGAACCGACATGTCGTAGCTGAAATCTAGCTCATCGTACCAGTCTAGGTTGCGATACAAGACTGCCGATCGAAATCCACGGGCACCATATTTTCTAGCGTACTGATTGATGAGTTTTGCGCGACGCAAGAACTCGTCTCGATCTGAAAATAGATGTCCGTCATGGTTGAAGTCATGAATTCCGATCTCGAATCTTCGTTCCCGGATCATGTCTAAGAAGTTTTCAGAAACCAAGTACTGTCTCTCAGGAACTATCTGAAATGACGCCTTCATGTCATAGGCATCGTCAATATCCATCAAGTGGGGACAGAAATTCCTGCCCGATGCCGTCTCCACGTCATGAGTCATCAACAGGCAACTAGAAGCTCCTTCGGGCCAGAACCAGATGAAGGGAACCTCCTTGAGAGCTTGAGCCTTCATCGACATTGCAAGAAGTTTCTCGAGGATCTCTTCCACCGATCGTTCGACGGGCCAGCGGGGGAAAGGCTTTTTGTCCCAGCCGTTCAAATAAATTCTCTGAAAATGTTTGCGAAGTCCGATGGGCATGAACGGACGCAGAGAGTAGTAAATGGAGCGCAAGACTTTCTCTCCGATGTGCCCAGATGATCCATTGCGGCCGCCGTTCGATACGTATCGCTCTAGACGTAAGTTATCGATGACGCTAATTGGATCGAAAGGTAAACGTATAGTTGTTCCGTCCACCTCTACATCCTCACATGCGTCATACATATGGTAAGTGGGATTCTTGGACCGGAACCCGGCAGTACTCTGACCATAGCAGATTGCACCGTGCCCAAAACGGAAGTAGCCGAGGTCCCGGGACAACTCCGCTGAAAGACAGTACTCGGCAAGACTTTCGGGACATCTATAGCGATCAATCAGGGCCCTGTTGAGCAAAGGTTTTCTCTCTGGCTGCTTTCGACAACAATATTGGAACAGCTATGATTCAATGTTTTCCTCTTGGACGATTGAAGCGGCAGCAGTGACAACAACCTGCGACCATACGGAAGAATATTTCTCACATTTGCGAGAACGATTTGCGGATAAACTCCTCTCACCTGTGAGGGTATCTTAATGCGCTGCTAAAATTGAGCCCAAATTCGGCGCTCAGCCGATATGCGGATAAAGCAGTTTTCCAGCCGCAGCGAGGAAACCGTCGGGCAAGTAACCGAAAATCTGTTTTGCTAAACGGATTCTCCAGCTTGCACTGGCGGTTTTGGATCGGCCCTCGGGAAACCTCAGGTAGGTCAGCGTCGACTGCGTCGCCCCCAGCCGATCTTTGAATGTGATTAGACCAAGATTATCTAAATCTGATCTTCCCAGGTCGAGCTCAGTGGCGCCGTCTTTCTTGGAGGCCTCAATCGTCTTCCAGAATAAGAAGGGAATGCCTCCAAGACTATGAAATCTTGCGTCAGAACAGCCATACTTGTAGAGAACCGTACTCTTAAAGCAGAGAGTGAGAATGGCAGCAACGGGCTGGCCGTCCTTCGACGCGACCCGGATCGTGAGTGCGTCACCAAGGTACTTCACTAGATTCTGGAACCACTCGCGCGGAGCAACAGGCAGACCATGCCGACGTCGCGTGATCAACATTAACTGGTAGAATTTTGCGAGGAGCGTCTCCGTCCTACCAGTTTCGCAGACTAGTCCCTCGCGGCCAGCGCGGCGGATTTTTCTTTCGATAGAGTCTTTTTGAAGGCTACGGTACAGCTCGTCCAGACTCGGGCGAAGATCGAGCCTATGAAAACAGTATGGTTCGGTCGCGCGGAAAAGGCTGGCCGCTCCGCAGAGGGGATGAAGAGGCCGAACTTCGATGTAGCGCCAATGTTCCGTCTGAGAGCTTTGCATCAAAGCGGCAAAGAGAACGTCCAGGTCGGCCGGCTTATCCACCAGAGGCTCGCAGTGGTCCGAGAACGGCAATGAGACAATCCTGCGGCCCGTAAGCCGGCTACAAATTTGACAAAACAACAATCCATTTTCTAGCTCCGCACCAGGTTGGGCAGTGGTGTAAACGACAGGCTCATATCCGTAGGTGCGCCGCAACGCCTCAAGCCAACCAGGAGAATGAAACACAGACGATCGCGGATGGTGGTATAGGAACCTGTCCCACCGCAGGTCCTTAGTCGGATCGAAACTACAAACTGTACTCATCCTCTGCACTGCACTTCAGTGGCATTTCCGAACATACCGTCGAAGATTGGAAATGCCACGACCGTTGTCAATATTGAGTCTTCGTTGAAACAGATGTTTTTCTCAAATCGAGCGACGCACGGTTAATACATTATTTAGGACATCGGGGCAGGAGCGACTCGCACTCGGTCTTTCCACTTTCCTCCGCGACTTGCTGCAATATCCGCATGGCATCCTGTCGATGCACATTCCGAAATCCCAAGGTTCCCTAGCGGACTATCCAATATGACGTAATTTATTTTATAGCTATGTATAAGCAACCATCTTCTTTGACTCTACTATGATAGCCAAAGGATTTTTTAAATTTATGCGTTTATTACCAGTCAGAACTCATTCAGTTTTTCGACTCCTCAGACCGACGCGTTCTATGGCTTGGCAGGGCAACTAGAGCGCTGGGCCTTCAGGTCGCCGTAACTAACCTCTGATTATTACGCTGTCGCGGTGCCCTTCGGTTCAGCAACGATTCGCGCCGTAGTATCTGATGAATTGCCTCGAGCAGGGATGGCGCAACCACATCAGCGTCGCTATTTGCCGTCTGGTCACCGCTCAGAACTCGCGCCGTCCTGCATCCAGCTCTTCTGCCGGCCTGTACGTCGGTGTCAGAATCACCGATCATCCACGATTCAGTCAATTGAATGTGATGTTCGCGCGCTGCCGTCAAAAGCATTCCTGGTGCGGGTTTGCGGCAACCGCACGGAGGCCACTCTTCGTGCGGACAAGAATAAATCGCATCGATGGTCGCGCCAGCCGCAGCCAGCTCGTCAGACATACGCTGATGTATGGAATCCAACTCGTGGACCGTGATAAGGCCCTTTGCCACACACCTTTGGTTGCTCGCCACGATTACGTGGAACCCGGCGAGGTTGAGCAAGGAGATGGCTTCAGCAGCTCCTGGAAGAAACTGCATTTCTTCCCAGCGAGTTATGTACTGGCCTTCGGCCGGTTTCAGATTAATGACTCCATCACGATCCAGAAACGCGCTTTTTATCATTGAACAATTCCTTCTCTATCAATTCCGATATAATGTGTCCGATCAGGATGTGGCATTCCTGAATTCGCGGGGTATCGTTCGATGGTACGCAGATACAGTGATCTACAGCCTTCCGGAGATTTCCCCCGGTGCGACCGGCCAAGGCGATCGTGTGCAAACCCATTTTCTTGGCCATTGATATGGCTCGAACTACGTTCGGTGAATTGCCACTCGTCGATATCCCAATCGCGACGTCCCCTGCACGAGCCAAGGCTTCAACCTGACGTGAGAAGACTTGATCAAATCCGTAGTCGTTTCCGATGGCTGTAACGCACGATGTATTCACAGATAATGCCAATGCGGGCAAAGCTGGCCGATCGAACGCAAAGCGCCCCACGAGTTCCGCCGCAATGTGCTGAGCATCGGCAGCGCTGCCACCGTTGCCGAATAAAAGCGCCTTGTTCCCTCGCTTGAGTACATTGACTAGGATTTCGCTCACCTTCGCCACAGCCAACACGACGTCCGTACTGCAGAGCAGTGATTGTTTCGTGGCGATCGATGCTTCAATCAACTTGCTCACGCGACGCTCGAAGTCATTTATTCGATTCATCCGTATCCTCAGCTTAGCACCGAGTCTAGGTAACATAACTTGGGCAGCCTTCTTTCGAGGTAGCCACTCGGCCAGCGTCACATCGATCTCATTCTCTCGTCTGTCCGTGGCGCTCTGAATGAAGAGAGAGCTACTGCGGCCAAAAAGAGACAAGGAGCAGCAGCCAGTAGCAAGTCCGGTGAGTTTCTTAATCAGAAGTGCCAGGGGGCTGTTTCCGGCAGGCCGCCTGATAGAGCCGCTCACAGAGGTCCTGAGCCCTCGCGTAGTCTTCCGGAGTACCTATATCAATGAAAACGCCGTTCTGCTCTAATGCATAGACTCCGTGATCAAGCAGCTTAGGAAAGACATCTCTCTCCAGGCTTACTGGTCCTTCCGGAATGTGCTCGAAAATCCTGTGATTGAAAACGTAGATCCCTACGTTCACGAACCCAGTGGGATCGCCATCAATCTTTTCCCTAAAGCCTCTCACACGACCCTCGGCGCTTACCTGGACCGTTCCATATCGCATCTCATTCTTCATTCGGAGAACGGCCATAGTTGCTATTCCGCCGGATTTGCGATGAACGTGAATCAGCTGCCGGAAGTCAATTTCCATGAAAGAATCGCCGTTCATGACCAGGAAGTCAGAAACCTCACGCAGGAGTGGTTCGGCAAATTTCACAGCGCCCGCTGTCCCCATCGGATGAGGCTCTCTCGAATGCTCAATTGTGACATCCCATCTGCGGCCATCGCCCAATTCTTTTTCGATTTCATGGGCAAGATGACCGGTACAGAGGACCAAGTGACGAATGTCCTGATAACGCAGTTGCCGGACAAGCAGTGTAAGAAACGGCCGATCACCTACCGCCGCAAGGGGTTTGGGTGTAGACGGCACCACTGACCGCAAGCGCGTCCCCAAACCGCCAACGAGTAGAACTGCTTTCGTATCTTCGTAGAAATAATTCATAGGTGATTCTTCGGTGGCTATGTGCATTGCAGGTAATCGGGGAACCAAACGCGAGTAGCTGCTCTCAGAGCTAGGCTATGCGAATCTTTAACGGCTAGGTCGTAACACGGTATATGCTGAGAACGCCTCCTCTTTGAAATCCTCAGCTACGATTGATCGCTGATCGCCCGAGGTCGGACGAGTGCAGTTTACGAATATTTTCTCCACTTTTACTTGCATTAGTTGGGAGATGATCCCAATACTCCAACATGGATTCCAGAGTTTGCTCGAGGGACCGTGTCGGTTTCCAGCCAGTATCCTTGCGAAACTTTCCAGTGCTGCCGAAGATGATCTTTTCGTCAGAAGGACGCATTAAATGAGGAGCACGCCGTATCTCTACTTTTACACCCGAAAGACGTATCGCAGTATTTAGAAGCTCGCCGATCTGATACGTTTTGTTCGCGCATAGATTATAAGCTTCGCCGCGCCTTCCTCTTAGGGCGGCGAGGTAAAATCCGCAGACCGTGTCATTCACATCGAGGAATGCACGGCGCGGCTTTAGATTGCCGACTTCGATTATTGGCGACTGCAGGCCTTTTCTTATTCTCACCAATTGACGCATGAAATCCGAAGGCGCATCGTGCGTCTTTCCCGGGCCAGTGGTGTTGAAGAGCCGCAGATTGACGGTCGGAATTTTGTAATCGAGGAAGTACTCCCGCGCCAGCAAGTCCATACACACCTTGCTGATCCCATACGGATGTAAGGGGAGAAGCGGATGCTCTTCAGTGACCGGTATGGCCGACGCTGGCACGTGCCCGTATTCGGCGCTCGAACAGGCCGAGACGACCACGGGCTGTCGTTTCATCTGACGCACCGCTTCGAATAGGTTCAGCGAGCCCATGATGTTTGACTCAAAGGTCCAAACTGGATCCTCCCACGACAACGAAGGCAAACTCTGAGCGGCCAGATGAAATATGTGCGTTGGTTTGTGTTCTGCCAGAAGATGGGCTATCCGCCGACCATTCCGTAAATCACAACGAGCAAATTGTAAGATGGGGAGCTTGGGATACGATTCGGAACCCTGCGAGTAGTACGTGCCGAGTACCTTCCATCCCTTTGCTTGAAGGAACCTCACCAGATGCGATCCGATGAATCCTTCGGCCCCGGTTACCATTGCAATTTTTTTCATGTACGTCTCAGGAGGACCTATGCACGTTACTCACAGGCCGTCGCGCTGGAAAGTGCTGAATGGACCTGGACTGCCGAGTTCCGGTCAAAACAATTGAATTGACGGAAGTCGCTCAGCTAGATCGAAGCTCAGTAGCGGAAAGCAACAACGAGAAAAGCACCAACAAGAGTGCCGAAGGCGCTATTCTTACTAATTTTAAATTCACTCCCTTTGCCGCGACTTTGTCACTGCCGAATGATTTCGCTCTCGAATGCTTCCCCGGGCACACTTCACTTCGGCATGGAATCGGTCGTATCAAATCCAGGTGGCAGGCATCGAAAACTCAGCGGCCGAATCGCTCCGCGGCACTGACGGGCTCTATTCGCCTCACGCAGTACTGATCCCAGATTAATGAACAACCACTTGGAAGCCCGTCGGTGGAGCTGGCAGTGCACCGGCTCCATAGCAGTTGTTTGCATTGAAGGTCAGAGGGATGCTATCGATCCCTGCCACTATCGTTCCGCCTATGCTCAGAAAGCAACTCCGTGCAGGAATTGGATAAGCATGACCCCCTACACCGGAGACACTTCCCCCTGTTACATCAGGTCCAATCGCAGGCCAAGGCACGCCCGACGTCCACCAGCTTGGCTTACTGGTGAGATAGAACGATGGAGGCAACGTTTCCGTTGATGGAACTGGATTGGCGAAGTTGGTCAACGTGGAAGGAACCTCGGTCGTGCTTGCGCAAGTAGTCGACCACCCGGTATCGGAAGAATTGCCGCACCACCGAGTAGCATTCGTGACCGTATCCCAATTGCCCCACCGCAAAAGCGTTGCTGCGGTTCTTGGGTCACTCGGAGTGCCGGCAGGAGATGAGCCATCTGCATCTCCATTTATAGAGAAAATCGAAGTAGCATTTCCAGCGGCATAATTGTTATAATAACCCGTGCGCCCCAGAACATTTCCCACGACATTGAAGAAGCGGTTGAATCTCCAAAGATGAAAAATGTCCGTATTATTGGATTTGGGTGGAAGGTTCCAGGCATCGCCATAGAGATAGTTTCGGAAAGAAGTCATAAACTGATGCGTGCCGTGAATGTTGTCGCCCTCGATGGATAGGCCATCATTCCCCTCGAATAGGTCCATCGCGATACCCGATTCATGCATAATGTAGCTGGGAATCATCCAATTTAGCGATACGTCGTACTTGTCATCCGAGGAGAAATTGTAGGCGTAAACCGACCCGCTGTCTGACCCATTGATCGTGGTGCTTCCGACTACCCTTTGGAAGATATTGTTCTCCACCAGGACATTCGACGTAGAAAACATCTCAACGCCGTAGCTCTGCGACTGCGCATTGAGGGTTCCCCAAAAGTAACTATCTCGAACGGTAGCCTTCGTCGTCTGATAGAGCCAAACGTGATTTCGGAACGCTGTAATCGAACGGATGCCTTTTACCCAGCAATTGCTCGTATAGACCATCACGGTGACGCCACAAAAGCCTCCACAACCGCTGTTGGTGAAATCCAAAGACATGTTTTCTATTCCGTCTCCAGTCAATGTTGAATCAGCCCACGAAACACCGGGGCTTTGACTGCTTCTCCAATTCTCCATATATAGGCGGGGAGAGATAGTCACTTGGTTTCCAGCAATGTTCGTGATCGTGACGAGTTGCTGCTGAGACCTACCAGCACGTCCGAAGGCATCGCCAGCTTGACCTGTACAACTGCTCGTCGCGCATACGAAGATGTCGCCCGCCGTCGGATAACCGTCCGAAGCATCATCGAGTTGATCGAGAATCAGGGTATCACCGACGGACATTCCTGAACTGGAACCGACTGTGATGACCGTCGTTCCCTTGGCGTATCCGCCAGTCCAAGTGGTCGTATTTCTTGGACTTGGCATCTGAGGGTTCTGGCTATTACCTATGCAGATGGCCGAACCGAAACCACGGCAATTCGTGTTATTGGTGAAAACTAGCAGGGTTTGATCGGCACCAGCGCCTCGAAGTGTCACGTTGTTCTTGCTTCCGAAATCAATTCCATTGTTAAGGGTGTAGATTCCGGCATTAAGAAATACTGTCTGCCCCGCCGCACAGCTAGAAATCGCACTCACTATCTGCGCAGCCGTCACCAACTGCACAAAGGTGCGAGCCTGTCCGGCAGCGCCGAGCGACGCGCAATTCGTCGCGCGTGGTGGAATCGCTCCCGCCCCCGCGCCCGACCAATCTACTGCGCGTCTCGAGTCAATAGTTCCAGACCAAAGCTGTGCGTCACCGGCCCCCGGAAATATCAAGATCAAGATCAAAAGCAAGACAAAGGCATAGAGAAACGAATGCACGCGTAGCATTTTTGCTCATTTCCCGCCCCCATGAAAATAGAATCGACTTTGATTCAGTGGGTACGCATTGCACCCGCAATTACTCAATCGGCCCTCGGATCCCAAAATGACACCAATCTGACCATGATCTGTCAAAGATCTGTCAAAACCCTCGTGGTTCCAAAGGACCTAGCTCTGGGGCGTCCTCGCGTATATGAGAGTGCCCAACACCAGCATCTGTTTCAACTGTCCTGAGGTTCAAACAAGGAACAGGTGTTCTTGTGGCCCCAAAGTGTACTTCCACGCGTTTACTTGATTCTATGTGAGATGAATGCCGATTCGGAAGAGGACAGGCTGCAACGATACCACCGTAGGCCGGCTCTATTGACTGTCGACCAGCGGCGTTACTCGGGCACCTGGCCGACAAAAGTTCGATGTTAGTGGATGTTGATTCTGAGCATATACCTCGCGGCGTTCGCGCGCTAGGCCCTCATGGTACTCTTCTTCCGGCTCATAGACGACGACTTGGCTACCTCTATTTGAGAAGGCAAATGGTACGCACAAAAACTTTTTTAACCGTGACCTCAATGCTTCTCGCCGTTCGGGCGGTACAAAGAACAGCATAAAGCCGCCTCCCCCAGCTCCCAAAAGCTTGCCTCCAAGAGCGCCAGCACTGAGCCCGGCCTCGTAGATATCATCGATGCTGGTATTGGTGATGTTCTGTGTTAGGGTTTTCTTGACTTTCCAACTCTCGTGCAACAATCGACCAAACTCATCCAGTGAGCGGCTCGGACTTGTGATTATTGCTTCAGCTTCGTTTACCATTTGGAACATGATGCCCAATTCTTTTTTCTTCTGAGGAGTCGCTTTTATCTGCTCTCTGGCGATTTCCGACGCGGTTCGTGAAAACCCTGTAAAGTAAAGCGCTAAGTGTTGCTGTAGTTCCGTTAATCTGTTCTTCGCATTTAATACGCCTTTTACGTCGATTGTTTCATCCGCATGGAAATTAATCCGGTTGAAACCACCGTATGCGGTACTCACCTGGTCCTGGGCACCAACCGCCTCTTGAAGCAAATCCTGCTCTACGTGTATGGCGTCGAGGGCGAGTGAATGCTTATCGCGCATTTGATTTCTGAGCGTGTATAGGCCGAGTAGCAGTCCCACGGTGAACGCCGAACTTGTACCCAAACCTGTCCGAGCGGGCAGGTCAGCCACGTGATGGATCTCGACACCCTTGTTGACCTCTAACAATTGCAAGCAGGAGCGAACTGACGGGTGCTCAATCGCACTGTTGGCGCCAACGTTTTCAACCTTCGAATAGGAGATGCGACTGTGATATTCAAAAAAAGGCGGCAAATAGCGACAAGTTAGGTAGCAGCACTTGTCGATGGTAGTCGACAAGACGGCGCCCCCGTACTCACGGTACCATACAGGATAGTCGGTACCGCCACCGAAAAATGAGATCCGAAGCGGAGTGCGAGTAATTATCATGTTTTTGACTTTTCACTTAGCTGGCGCCACGACGGCAACAGCCTACCGGCCTCACGCCGATTAATTCTCTGCCATGTGATCTTCAGTTCTCAGTGTGCAGCAGATTTGGAGGTAAGAATTGCAGGCCGCCGAACTCCCAGTCTGGGCGCAGGTCCGTCGTGCTTGCAATTTATTCTCTTCTTGCCAAGACGTAAACATCTTCATGAGGGCTGCTGTGTGTAAACGGAAAGCTAACGAATGGAGATATCGAATTCGGCTTCATGATGAGAGCAAAACTTGTGGGCAATTGAAAGTAACATCGGACGCTTAGCTCGCGGCGGAAAGGTCTAGTGTCGGCGCCACGGCCGAAAGACAATCACTGTCGATCCCGATTCGTCATATTGACGCTTCTCGACAACGTCGAATTCGTTCTCCATGACGCCTACCATTGCATTCGGCCTATGCTTACTCTTGCCGCTTTTGGCGTCCGAAGTAGCCATCCTGACGATGAAAACCCCGTCGTCCCTCAGATACTTTGAGTATCGTTCCAATATCGCTTTGACCTTACCCAGCGGAACATGGTACATGGACTCGCGGAAAAGGATCACGTCAAACTGTTGGGTCGGTACGTAGCTGAGGAAATCCGCTCGCACAAAGCGGTTTTTGTCCGCGCGACGGCTCTCCTCTGTTCGTCTCGCGGCCTTGCCTAGGGCCACCTCGGATATGTCTACGCCGACGTAGGTGCCGTATGCGTCCGCTGCCAATTCGTTCGCTGTATTGCCCGGGCCGCATCCGAGATCTAGGATGCTTCCGTTCTTGACATACTTTTCCAGGTGCGGGTACACGCAGTCGCCAGCCGTGTGATCGATGAAGTTCCACTTGCTCCCGGAGAATTCCTGATCCCAAAGAAGCCTCTTAATGTTTGACGGGCCGTAGCTCTTGAAAAGCCCTCGCATAAAGGTTAGACCGCGTTGCGCACTATACATGTTCTCATCTCCATGTGGAGTCTACCCGCCCAAGGGCGGGTTGCTCCCCGTTTAGTGTTTTCCTCTGTTTTTGCGGATCCCAGATCTCCGATCCCGATCTTCTTCGCTGCCTGTCACTCTGCCTCTTCCCGGCAGGAGGCGGCTTTCGCAGTACGTTTTACTCTTCACAGGATTCGGTTACCGGTACATTCAATCGCGGAAAACAGTCACTTCCTCGTTACGTCCCCCACGGCCCGCCTGCATTCGACTCTCCAACTGAAGCATGGCTTTGTCCCACGTGATGATCAATGATGCCTTCAGTTGGCGCATCATAAGGTGCGCTCTTCTGCCAACACCCCACCCAAAAAGCTTCACCATCCAATTGTATTTCCAAGATAAGCGTGGCTCCTCCAACGTCCCACCAAGCTGCGTGGCGATCTCTTTTAACTCTCGGGCGATGTCGAGTCGGTACGGATAGAACTCAGGCAGCCACGTTCGGATGTACTTGATACACGCCGACCGAGTCCTCTCGCTGTCCTCCATCGAGCGAAGATACCGAATATGCGACTTCATCGAAAGAAGCAAGGATTCTAGTTTCTTGTTGGACCCTCCGATATAGCTCACCGATTTGAATCCCGCCACGCGGTAGTAGGATTTTGCATCCGGGACAAACTGGATGGCGTCGCACGCCAGAATCACTCGACAAAAATATTCTCCGTCATTGTCCCTCCATAGTCTGCTATCCCAAGGCCCAGCGGCTTCCGAAAGCTCACGACTGACGAGCCAGTTGTCCGTCTGCATATGCAAATTGTTCCCCATCTTCCTGACCATCCACTCCAGGGGTGTTAGATCACACCATAGAAAGGTCGGCGAAAACCGGGCTTTTCGTTTTCGATAAATGAAGTATCCCCAAGCACCGGCAAGGAGCGTCCGCTTCGTCGGGCAATCATCCAGCTTTCGCACTTGGTTCTTCACCTTATCAGGGTCAAGGAGATCATCCGCATCTAGCCATTGGATGTAGTCTCCTTGACACATGGAGAAAGCCGTGTTTCTTGCGGCGGCCGCTCCTTGATTCGCCTGAGTGACAACACGAACCGTTCTTGAAGCAAACCGCTTCGCGATCTGGAAAGTCTGGTCTGTGGATCCATCGTCGACCACGACGATCTCCTTCTTTGGCCATGTTTGACCAAGCGCAGATTCTATCGTGTCTGCTATCCATTGCTGGGCATTATAGGCAGGAATAAGAATTGATATTAATGGTTTCATGCTGGTCCAACTCTCGACTTCGGCTAGCATTCTCCGACGGGCAGCCGGTCTTCCTCAAAGATCAAGTCCGGACCACGCGGAGTCGGACGAGACCGTCTTCGTTAAACAGGGAGGTAGCAGACCCGTCTAGATCAGGCAGCAGGCGCGCGCACAGCTCGGAGCTCAGTTCCATATGTTCGAGTCGAAGTCCGTGCGCTTCATGGAACGTCGCGACCTCGTCGCTCGCTCGTGGCAGTCGGAAAGGTCTTTGGGTTCGTCCATCGCGCCCAAAGTCATCTTTGACCCCACGAATCTTGAAATCGTAGGCCACCTGACTGCCGACTGCTAGTTTGGTCGCGAAGAGGTGCAGAAACTGACTAAAAGCACTGTCGTTGACGTAAGGGCTGACGCCTTCCATCCAAACCAAGGCTTTGGGTCTCGTGGGGTCCCCTAGCCAATACTCCAGCTCTGGCCACGGACCGCCGTTCAGATCGATTGGCCAATGCTCAATGTAATCAGAGTGTCGCCAGCGCCTCGCTAGTCGTTGTTTTGCCCTGATGGCTTCCGCCTGATCGCATTCTAAGACCTTTACGCCCTTGCTGCACAGGAGGTCCTTGAACCGATAGGCCCGGGTATCGCTTCCACAACCCACACTGACGAGCCTTCGCACACCCTCGGAAACGGCCTCAGTGACCACGTGGTCGTAATACTTGGTTCGTGCGACGAGGTAATAGTAAAATGGATCCGCTCGCAGCTTGGAGAGTTCTGCTTGGCCAAGCCACGCCGCGCGGAGGCGCTGCCGCATCGGGATGAAATGTCGGACCAGCGTGTCCGGATTGCGCCGCTCTGCAGATTCGTGAATCGACTGAATGTGCCGCAAGCGCGCCACGTACATCGAATTGCTCAGATTCGGTATCGGCACATCGCTCCTATCGTACCGCTGTATTGCAGGCCCAGTGGAACAGCATCGCGCAATGAGAACAGTTCATCTCGTAGCTACCCGTGAGATGTCAGCGCGCTCCGCTAACGATGCTGCTCCTGACCTGCGATACGCCGCTTCCAGAGAGCGTCACGATAGCTTGTCCGCGGGACTTGCAGTTGCCCTCCCAAGTCCCTGGCCGTCTGCTCAGCCTGCCTAAAAATATCAATCCTGTGGGGATAAAAGACCACCATCCAATCTTGAAGATACCTTACGCAGGCGGCTCGCACTCGCTCGCTGTCCTCTAACGATCGCAGATAACGGATGTGCAGCTGCATAGAGCGCCACTGGGCCTCGAGTTTCCTGTCCGACCGTCCGATATAGCTCAAGCTGCTGGACCCAACCAAACGGTAATAGACTTTCGCTTCGGGCACGAATCGCGTGCCTTCGCTGTTTAGAAGGACGCGGCAAAAGTACTCGCCATCATCGTCTCCCAACAGGCTGGTGTTCCAGGGACCGGCGGCTTCGGTTATTTCACGACTGACGAGCCACGTGGCAGTCTGCATGTAAAGGTTTTGATCCATTTTTCGAAGTAGCCATTCCGTGGGAGACAGATCGCACCACAGAGCGGTCGGAACGAATTCCGCCCTATAGTAACGGTACATGAACCATGCCCATGCCGAGGAAAGAAGGAACCGCTTGCTTTGACATCGCTCCAATACTTCCATTTGCCTCGTAATCTTGTCAGGGGCCAAAAGGTCATCGGCATCCAGCCACTGAATGTAATCTCCTTGGCTGAGAGAAAAGGCCGTGTTTCTGGCTGCGGAAGCACCCTGATTTTTCTGTGTCACTACGCGGACACGGTCCGACTCAAACTGCCGCGCAATCGCCAACGTTTGATCATCAGAACCATCCTCGATAACGATGATCTCCTTTCGTTCCCACGTTTGTGCAATCGCCGAGCGGAGCGTGTCAGCGATCCATTCCTGCGCGTTGAACGCGGGGATGAGAATTGATACCAGAGGTTTCATAACGGATTCTCGCCCAACAGTTCTAAATACACGTTTCGGGTCGTCTCGCCAACCACGTCCCACGAATGCCGCGCCTTCGCGTAATTCCGTATCTCCTGCCGCCGATTGTCCAAGGTTTTGAATAGATCACTCTCAAAATACCTTTCGATAGTGTTGGCCAAATCGACCGGATCGCATGGCCTGCATAGAAAGCCTGTCCTGCCGTCGATTATGTCGTCCCTGAGAGATCCTACGTCGGTCGCGACGATGGGCAGGCCAAAGCTATATCCCAAGAAAAGCACACCGCTTTGGGAGACCTCCCTATAAGGAAGCACTAGCACATCAGCTGCCTTAAAATATGACTCGGTTTCTTCATCTGCGATGTATTCGATCTTCTGTATGACGTGTCCCCCTCTCGCGTCGCGGTTTATCGCCTGCTGGATCTCAGCTAGGTATTGTTCACACCCTCCCCTCGGCTTGCCGGCGATGATGAGCCGATAGCTCGGATTCTTAGCTACAATCTGTTGAAATGCGGCAATAAGACATTCAAGGCCCTTGTAAGGTCCGATATTGCCAAAGAACAAGATCGTCCTTTCACCGTGCCTGATGCCCAATTGCTGTTTAGCCTGCGCAGCAGTGAGGTCTGTCTGCGGAATAGTATTGTTAATCCCAAAAGGGATGACAGTAATGGCTCGTTCAAGAACACTGAAATCCTTGACTAGCTCATCTTTCATCTTTGCTGTATGTACGAAGATTTGATCAGCAAGCCGATACTGGATTTTCAAGCTCAGACGATTGAGCAGCGAATCGTTCGAGTCTCTCCTCCCGGCATTCACATTATGCGCGGTGAAGAGGAGCTTCTTCCCCAGCAGCTTGTAGTACAGCATCAGCAGAGTTCGATCGAAGAACTGGAACTTGTTGTTCCATAGAACATGAAAGACCTTCGGTTTGGCCGTCGCGGCGTATCGAATAAGCCGGACATAGAAAATCAGCACCCTTGATATCTTCGTTGCGAGGTTGGCCTCCCGTTTACTTCCTTGTAAATTAAGAAAATTCAGCTTAGGAGTGGTATGCATCTCAGGGCTGTCCAACTCATCGCTGCCGATGACATCCAGGCGGACGCCTTTTGAAATCAGCGCCATCGCTAACCCGAATGCGTATGGCCTGTCAAAACCACCGGTGAGCAATCCGACTTCAATTTGAACTGGCTGCATTGGCGTCACGTTGCGTCGCGCGCTGACGTTTTTCATACGACTTTCAACGTAAGCTAACGCACTTGGAGATACCACTTGGGTTAACTTCTCCTTCGAATGCATGTTTCTTCCGGTTTGCGGAGAGACTCGCTGCCCCGCAAGCGTACCCGCGACCTGATAACAGGGGTGTACCCGGCGTGCGAGCCTCATACTCTATCGGGTCACCAAACAAACGTTTCCTCTACTCGTTTTGACCAGCGACGGAATTGACCTCACTGAGTGGGTTCGGTGATCATCGTCTGAAGGTTGTCCAAATATGTTCCGGCCTTGGTTTTTCGAAGAACATTGTAAGCGAACATCAACGTCCATATCGAGTGAACAGAGTAAGCAAAGAGCCGGGCTGATGCCAGACCAACCGAACCTAGTCCGAGTTTCACCAGCAAGATGGTCGAAAACACCAGAACAATGGCCCAACCGGCATTCATCACACAACCCAACCACATACGTCCGGATGCAGCAATCACATCTCCTACGGGCATCAAGACGGCAAACAATCCCGCGGTGATGACCACCAGAACAAGAGTGAGCCAACTATGACTGTATCCGCGGCCATACACTCGCATGATCCAAGGGCTAGCCAACGAGATGCCGATCACGCACGGCAGCATGATAGCTGCATTGAAACGCATCATGAAGCTCACCACTCCGGAGGAACCTCTGGCGTCACCTTCGCCCATGCGATCCGACAAAAGGGGTAACAACACTGCTCCCAAAGTGACCGGCAGAAACAGCAAGGCGTTGTACCACTGACTCGCCGCGTTGTAGATACCCATTTCGGCATAACCATTGGGATGGTTTACCAGGACTGCCACGCACACCCAATTGACAGGAATGACCAGGACACCTGACATCAGAGCAGGCAGGCTAAATTGCCACAGGACGGGGAGCTCCTGTGTGCATTGGCGATATTGCATCGTGATGTGGGCTCGCCGTGCCTCTGCACGTACAGCAAGGTGCCTCAGCAGGCATTCTACGAACTTGCCAGCCACCATCCCCCACAGCACCCCTCTTAATCCATAAACGAGATAACCAACCACCGTAAACGGTGCGTTTAGGAGGCCCACGATCGCCTGCAGCCTCGCCGCCGCCCTGAATGCCTCAAACCCGTATAACGCTCCGCACTGAGCTCCACCCAAAGATGCAAGAAAAAGTAGCACTGCTCCAATTCGTAATGGCCCGGCGAGATGGGCCGCCGAGAGTGTCCGTTCGGCAAGCCACGGCGAGAGCGCGAACAATAACACGGCCACGACTATGCCCGTCATGCAAGCCGTCGCTGTCGACAGCGCCAGTATCCTCCCGGTCCGCTGCGGATCTTTCCCGCGGAGTTCTGCCACATGCTTGGTTGCCGTTATGCCAAGCCCAAAACCCGCAAAAACACTGAACAACTCAACGCTGCTCTGTATTATGGCGAGCTCGCCGTAGTGCACAGCACCCATAAGACGCGCAAGCACTACCGACGCGGGAACACTCAGCAGCTTAGTCGCAACGCCTCCGACGAGACTCCAGAGTGCGCCCCGCGCCATTCGTTCCCCCAGCGGGAATTGCTTAATGCGTTCGGAAATCAAACGCCGTAAGTTTGTCTTAGAAATCGCTGTAAGCATCAGGGTCAGAAACCTCGCTCCAACGCGATCCCGCGGTCCTGGCTCTATTCAATGGCCGTGCGCAGCCGTCTGTTTGAAGCTGTGAGGTCAAGTGTTGGCATGCCGTCAAAAACTTCTCGGCAACCGTATGCGTCTCGAATTGCGCTATCACCCGATCACTCGGGTTCCTCGAGCTCAGGGTGCCCCTTTTAAAATCTAAGTAAAGGGCAGTTATCGCGTTGCGAACTGCGTCAGGGTCATGATCGATGCGAACCAACTCGCCGCGACTCGCGAGATCAGCGGCCATACCAAGCCGCGGACTAAGAGCCAGCACTGGCTTGCCACATACAAGATAGTCGGCTAGCTTGGAAGGTAAGAAAATACTCTCGTCCATGTTAGATTCGATCAAGATACAAGCCGATGCATTGGAAATGTACTTCAAGCTGTCCTGGTAATTAACTATCCCCACGTTTTCAACAGTCCCTCCGAGACCGAGGTTGCAAATCAAGGATTGCGTTTCTTGATCCTCAGGGCCAACCAGTACGAGCTTGGTGTGCGCTCCGGCGTCAGCCGATGCATCGAGAAAAGCTCTTAGCCCCAATAGGAGGGCTTTCGCCGAGCGCTTGGTCACCTCGCCTGCACCGAACTTGCCAGCATGGACGAGGCGAAACTCACCGTTCGGCTTATGGTTTATCACTTCTGGTCTGCAGCCAATGTGTGGAATAATTTCAGCAGTGTGATCTAGTTTAGCCAGTTTCGTGTGAAAATCTTGAAGGCCTTTACAAGGGTAGGTGATTAAGTCGGCGTTTCTTAGTGTTTTCCGGAGCCAAAACAGGAGCGCGTGGGTCTCGAAAGCGGTGGCTTTCGGAAACTCTGCGCCGGAGAAAAAATTAAGTTCCCAAGGGTCGTTTATGTTTGCTATCCATGGAAGTTTGAGCTCCCTTGCACACCAAAAACCGGCTATATGAGCAACCATAGGCAGCGACCGGCTGTAGACCACATCGAATTTGCTCAACCGGTGGAGCTGCTTTACCACACGAAAGACCGTGCCTACCCATCGCGCAAAAAATGGAGTTTGAAACTTCGATGCTGTCACTATCGATTGCAGCAGGTTCGGCTGCATGAGTTGCGGTACATCAACAATGACTTCCCGCAAGGAATCCCACATTGGAGAACGATCATGACGCACACCCTTCCTGATGTTGTTGCTAGACAGCACAGTGACGGAAGCGCCGTTTTGCAGTAGAGCGTTTACAATTTTTGCCGCGCAGAATGCCTCGGAATCAGCAACTGGCGGAAAGAGTGGGCTAATGCAGAGTATGCGAAGACAATGTCTGCCTGAGTCGATTTTCATGACTATCCCATAGAAATCGCAGAAACTGCCTTGTCTTGTAGAAGGGGCACTTGCCGCTGCCTTGTTTGGAAATAAGTCCAGATTGCATCGATGATGCGTCGCGTCGCTGTACCATCACCGTAAGGATTCTGCACTCTGGCCATTGATCTGTAGTGGCAAGCATCCTCAAGCAGTCGTGCTGTCTCTCTGAAGATGCCATCCGGGTTAGCGCCGACTAGCTTGACGGTGCCGCCCTGTAAGGCTTCCGGTCGCTCCGTCGTATCGCGCATGACCAGCACAGGCTTGCCTAGACTCGGCGCTTCTTCCTGAATGCCACCAGAGTCGGTCAGAATCACCGTCGCGCGCTCCATTAGAGCGACAAAGGGCAGGTACGGCAAAGGCTCAATGAGATGGACATTCGATCCATTTGAATACCGGCACTTGCCTGCATTCAGGATTTTCGCAACCGTCGCGCGGACGACCGGATTCATGTGAACGGGATAGACGAACTGCACGTGAGGAAAGCATTCCGCCAAGCGCGCGATGGTTTGGCAGATAGACTCAAGCTTTTTGCCAAAGCTCTCGCGGCGATGGGCCGTGATAAGCACCAGAGGAACATCTCGAAGTTCCCTCATCAGCGAGGAGTCAAGCTGCGGAATTGCGGGAGGATTGCAACGTACCCGATCGAGCGCTAAGTGCAAAGCGTCGATGACGGTGTTGCCTGTCACGAAGATTTGCTCGGCAGGAATACCCTCACGGAGTAGATTATTTCGGCTCACCTGGGTAGGTGCGAAATGCAAAGTCGCCAAGTGGCTCGTGAGGATCCTGTTGGCTTCTTCCGGCCAAGGAGACATCAGATTTCGTGTGCGAAGTCCCGCCTCCACATGGCCAATTGGTATTTCTTGGTAAAACGCGGCCAACGATGTGGCAAACACCGTTGTCGTGTCGCCCTGAACCAAGACCAGATCCGGCCGTTCTGCCCTGAGATACTCGTCTACGCCCGTAAGCGCACTACATGTCAAACTGGGCAAGTTCTGACTGGGGCGCATGAGGTCGAGGTCAGTGTCTGGAACAATTTGGAAGACGTCGAGGACTTGGTCAAGCATGTGTCGGTGTTGCGCTGTCGCACACACGTGTGTTGAAAAGCGAGGATCGTCGCGCATCGCGAGAACTACGGGCGCAAGCTTGATTGCCTCGGGACGAGTGCCAAAGATAACTGAGATTTTTATCATCGATGAAGAAGGCAGGGATTTATGAGCAGTCGATCAGTCTATCTGATTTCGTTGCCCCAATACGTCTGCTCGACCCCAGGCAGGACGGGAATTGAGGGATATCGCGGAGGTCGTTTTCACCGCATGCCTTCGAGCGTTCTGCTTCTCGCATAGGACTGTCGGAACGTCGGTTACCGCCAAGAGAAAGAGGATCCAGACCGGATGCATCATCCTGAATGCTGCCTCTGTAAGGCTATAGAACACGGCGACGACAAAATATCCGAGCCTGACCCTGCCTGCGTCTGGGTCACTTCGGAATGTGCGGACGACGTTTCGGTAGCCCGTCACCATAACGATGGCGAGCGACGCCACCCCCGCCCACCCCAGATTCAAGAAGACCTCGAGATAACCATTGTGAGCTTGGTTCGGGTGCCACCAGTATTGGCTCCAAAGCGCGTCGAGTCGCTGGCCAAGCCAGAAACTCTCGAAGCCGGTCCCGAACCACGGGTTCACGACCATCCCGATAAGTCGATGCCAGAGTTCAGTCCGACCGGTTAACGTCAGGTTTCTTCCCATGGCCTCAACAATGCTCGCATCGGCACCGTAAAGCGCGCCAAACAATACGAAAACTACGACCCCACCCAGGAAGAGGTGCACGATCGCCGGCTTTCGGACCTGCGTGGGAAGACTTGTCACCGCTAAGAGACCGCCCGCTAGGAGGAAGCAAGCCAAGGATGTAGCCGAATTGGATTTGATCAAGAGCCACAGGACCGCCGCAAGAACGGAACCATGCGCGATCAGCCGACCGATCCGACGCGCATGCTTCTGATCACGGAACTCTTGGAGGAAACGCCATGTAAATCCTACTCCCCAGACCAGGCAAACCATTCCGAGAAGGTTTTTGTCCATTGCGACGCCAATGTAGACTGGCGTCCCGACCCAAGCGTCGTATGCCCGCCCCAAATCAGGATAGTATTTGATTAACAAGACGGACAGAGGAACGAGCAGAAAACCCGTGCGCGCGATGAGTCTCTTGAGCGCGGCGGACGGGTAAGGATCGCTCAGCACCACAAAAACCATCACAACGTCGCCCAAGGCCTTTGTCCATCGCTTAAAGGCCACCTCTGGGTAGTCCGACCAAAGAATGCTTACGCCACAGTAGAAGAAGTACAGGAGGATTGGTCCATTCGTTCGAAGGAGAGTTCCGACCTTGCGGTACCTTTGGAGAAGGACGACGATGCCAATCACGAAGAGTCCTGTTAGGACAAGTCGGTCGAGGGGACTCCCATCAAGATACTGGTCAGGCGAATTCAAAGCCGGTGCGACGTCTAGCCACTGGGACACCATCCGCGACCCAGCAATTAATAACCACGCGATGGGAATCCAAAGTGCCTTGGAAGCCCGGGGTTGATCGTCCCGATCGAGCACGAAAAGCCCAAGGATCCCGAGAACAAAGATAAGAGTGGCAATCGCCGGAGGCATTACTCTCGCTCCTCAAGCATTTCTGACAAAGGACACTTGATCATCTCGAATCGAGAAAAAGCCGGTGCAAGAGTTCTAGTGTAAGCAGCTTATGGATCTCAGTAGTGTAGTTCCGGTGTCCTCTGAGGTGGTCCCGCACCACGGCCTCGACCCCCGTCCGTTCGAGGTACGGTCGGGAAAGCGTCCGTGGGTCGAGCAGTACTTGCCGTACGTACTCCGAGAGGGCATCCCGGTACCAGACCCGGAAGTGAAACAACTTGTGCCTGCCGAGAAAACAGCGTTCGATGTGGAACGGCGAAAGCAGACTATCGATTTGGGCCAGCCACTGGGGCATCCCGTAGTCGTAAGCATATTCTGCCTTGAATGTGAACTCCAAGAGACCTCGGAAGACCGCCGAAGAGAAGTGTCCCGAGTCCCCGCCGACTCCTCGGTCCGTCGGGATCCGTCCGAGAGTGGGATTGCCATCCCAAATCAAGCGTAGGCGAACGTCGTCATTCATGGCGGTTGGCTTCGGCGCACGGTAGACCGTTCGGACGAAGTCCCTATCGAGATATGGGGAGCGCACAGTCAGATGGGTCTCCTCCAGAGCAAGAACACCGTGATGGTACCAAGGCGACTGCAGGAAGGCAGCAAACGTCACTGGGTGCTCACGACGGACCGCTGCATAAGTGCACCTCGCCCGCTCTGCGTAGTTGAGCAACTCTGGCTGAAATAGTCCTGGCATACTATCTACCGGTTTGAACATCGCGAGCTGTCGGAGTATCTCGCTTCCGTACGTTCCTGCGATCCTCACAGGAGCGATCTCGCGGGCATTCTCATTTACGAAGAGATCAGGAGAACGGCTTAGATCAACTGATCCCTCAGTGATGTACGTGCTACGCTCGGCATAAAATGGGAAGCGAGAGAGAAACTCATCTCCAATCTCAATCACCGAATGTGGCTGTTCGCAGATCTTGGCAACGTTTCGCGCTAAAGAGACGTCCTGGCACTCGCGAAACATTCCTCCAAACGTATAACAGGGAAGCGAGTTAGGGGGCGGCTTATGCCAAGCCATGATAATCCGGGTGTCCAATCCTCCCGTGAGGGACATCCCAATGCGTTCTCTACCCTTGAAGTAGCGAGGGAGGTTGCGGGCGAAGACATCCCGAATTTCTTGATAGTATGCTTCAGGTTCGAGATCGGATTGTTCCTCCCACTCTCGCGGGTCGAAATACCTCTTTTTTTGCTCGACCGAGCCATCACGGAAAACCCATGCCGAACCCGATGGCAAAGCGTGAATACCTTTGAAAAGCGTCCTATTCTCCAAAATACAGCTAAAGGCGACAAACTCCCCCAAGCTTTGGGCGTCCGCGCTGCGGAGTTCGGGACGGGCAGCAAGAATGGCCTTAGCTTCTGCAGCGAAATAGAATGCATCGTTCGATTCGTAAAAATAGAGCCGGTGCATTCCGTAGCAGTCGTTAAACAGCGTAGCCGTACCGCGGGTCCGGTTCGCCAGCAACCCGTGAAACCGTCCATTCAAACCTGCGGGAAAGGAGGAATCCTCTTCGGCGAGGTGAACAAGATATGAAGCACCTTCGGGCTCAACATCATGTCCCCGCGCTTTGAGTTTATAAATCGTGTCTGGCTCTGGAAATTCTTCTCCGGAAAACACGAGCATGACGTCCCGTCGTTCGTTCCAGAGGGGCATCCCGTCGGAGAAGGAATTCTTCCGAACGGCCCACCCCAAATACACCCCCAAAGACTCATCAACCCATGTGCCAGTGATGTAAGAGGGCTGGTGGAGAAGGGGCTGTAGCATACGATGCAGTTCTGCCTCGGCGCGGTCGCTAGACATCTTAGTAATGAGACCAACGATTCCTGGCATGCCTGCTCTATCTTAGGACGAGGGCGCAACTGATCGGATCTTGTGGTTGTACCATCCGCTGCGCAGTTCACGGAACTTGGCAACAACGGGCTCTGGACAATAGTCAACGAGACAGTGGTGTAAGCCCATGCGGAGGGCGAGTCGGCCGATTAGAGTCAAAGGAACGTAATAGCGGGGTACATCGATGCGCCGGAACCCGCTATATTCCTTGAAGTCACTGAGGCTGTCCCCCCGCTTACTCCCGTAGGCGAACTTGCCGTACACCAGACGTGATATGCCTCGATCGGCGCATGACCGAACTAATTGGGCAATGAGCGCATTGGTCGGAGCTTTGTCTCGATGTCGGATTTGCGAGATTACGTGCATGGTGCTCGCCAGCTCGCCAGTGGGATCTATCACAAGCTTGACGAAACCGATCAGGCTGCCCCCAAAATACGTTCCTATGAAAATGCTTCTATCGAGGAAAGTGGCTGTCATTTTGCGCACTGTCTCGAGGTCCTTTCCGTAGTGATGAAACGGCCTTCCTTGGCGGACAGGACACTCGTTGTAAATCTCCCAGATTCCCCGAACCAGAACGTCGTCGAACGGCACCTCTCGGACTTCCAGTCCTTTCTTCTCGGCTTTTCTGACCTTCGTTCGAACGCTATAATGGGCTTGATGGGCCAACCAATGGTCAAATGTTGAGACTGACATCGCTGCAAAATTGTCCCACTCCAACGGGTATGCATATTTTGGCGAACATTCGGACAATCTTTGAACGAATGTAAACAAGTCTGCTCGAGTCTCAGATTCTCTCAGGCTGTTGATCACCATCTCGGGATTCTCGATGAATACGAATTCGTCGGCTTCAGGGCGAGCGATTCGGATGAGCCGTCCCTGAACGTTGATGTCCCTGTCACAAACCCGAATGAATGACCTCTTTCCCATACGCTTGTTAGAACTCCTTTGACTCTTTTCCACCTCAGTCGGCGGCGTGCAAGGGCATCAGCGACAGAACCTCTCGCTGCTGGGTTTGGAGTTGAACGAAAATGGCATCCATGATTCTGGCGGTCAGGAGAATCTCCCGATGCGGGATGGGCACCG
>Ga0137394_10000625_pt1 | contig 24697 bp, 25 predicted proteins | sample czobulk116metaG_FD_108278 | JGI IMG/M metagenome (GOLD analysis project Ga0137394, IMG submission 108278) | Vadose zone soil microbial communities from Angelo Coast Range Reserve, California, USA - czobulk1.16 metaG | ecosystem: Environmental > Terrestrial > Soil > Vadose zone | place: USA...
CCTGGCGCTGAAGCACGCGCTTGACCTTTTTGAGCTCATCCATCAGGTGAGTCTGGGTGTGCAGGCGTCCCGCCGTGTCGGCGATCAGGACGTCGATGCGCCGCGCACGCGCAGCCTGAAGACCGTCGAAGATGACGGCGGCGGGCTCCGCGCCTCCCTGCTGGGCGACGATGGGCACCTGGTTGCGCTCGGCCCAAACCTCCAATTGTTCGCGGGCGGCCGCGCGAAAAGTGTCGCCCGCGGCCAGCATGACGCTGTGTCCATCGGCCAGTAGCCGGCGCGCCAATTTGCCGATGGTCGTGGTCTTGCCGGCGCCGTTGATGCCCACCACCAGGATGACATAGGGCTTGATGGCCGGGTCGATGGTGAGCGGCGTTTCCACCGGCTTCAGGATGTCCAGCATGGCGTCGTGCAAGGCCTTGAGCAGCGCGTCCACATCGGTGAGCTCTTTGCGCGCCACGCGCTTGCGCAGGTCGTCCAGAATTCGGCTCGTGGCCTCGGCACCCACGTCGGCGGTGATCAGGCGCGTCTCGAGGTCGTCCAGAATCTCTGCATCGATCTTGCGGCCGGGCAGAAGCTCGCCGAGGTCGGCGGTGAGCCAGGCGGGACCTTGGTTCAACTTGGCGCGCAGGCGCTTGAAGAAGCCGCGGACCTTTGATGTATCGGCTTCGTTCGTCATAAGAAGGTACATGGAGGGGAGGACGTCAAGGGAGGGTATGATACCGGAGTGACTACCCTCAAGACGGAATCGAACGCCTCGGGCGGGCGCAATTCAGTGCGGATCATCGGCGGCGGTTGGCGCGGCCGGCGGGTCAGTTTCCCGGACATTCCCGGCCTCAGGCCCACTCCCGACCGGGTGCGCGAAACCCTGTTCAACTGGCTGCAGCACGACATCGCCGGTGCTCGGTGCCTCGATCTGTTTGCCGGTTCCGGTGCGCTCGGACTCGAGGCCCTCTCCCGCGGAGCCAAGGAGCTGGTGTTCGTCGAGCAGGCCGTCGCCGCTTCGCGCGCCTTGCAGGAGCAACTGGTCCGCTTGGGCGGGGCGAGCAAGGGCCAAGTCGTGGAAATGGGCGCCGCGCGATATCTGCGCTCGCCCCCGCGCCCATTTGACATCGTGTTCTTGGACCCCCCGTTCGGCCGGGGCGCGCTGGCGGAATATGTCCCCATGCTGGACGCGGGCGAGTGGCTTCAGAAGGGAGCGCGGGTGTACCTGGAAAACGAGAAGCGGGACGGGGTTCCGGCGCTGCCCGCCCGCTGGGAGCTTCTCAAATCGAAGTCGGCGGGCGAGGTGGGGTATCATTTGGCGCGCGTCAATGCGCGAGCCTAATTGAATGCACAAAAAAACAGCTGTCTACCCAGGGACCTTCGATCCAATTACCAATGGTCATACGGACTTGGTGCGGCGAGCGGCGAGTATTTTCGACCGCTTGGTGGTTGCGATTGCGGCGAATCCGAACAAGGCGCCCATGTTCAGCCTCGAACAACGGGTCGACATGGCGCGCCGGGTGCTCGTCGACGTGCAGAATGTCGAGGTGATGGGATATGTGGGCCTGACGGTGGACTTCGCGCGGCAGAACGGCTTGTCCGTGATCGTGCGCGGCCTGCGCGCCGTGTCGGACTTCGAGTTCGAATTTCAACTGGCCAACATGAGCCGCCACCTCACTCCTGAAATCGAGTCCGTGTTCATGACGCCGCAGGAGCAGTACACCTTCATTTCCTCGACTCTGGTGCGCGAAATCGCGGTGCTGGGCGGAAACGTGTCCGAGTTCGTGCATCCGATCGTCGAGATCGAACTCAAGCGGCATCGCAAGCTTTGAGCGAGACCTCACCCGTACCGCGCCGCGCGCGGCCATACACCGGCGTCTTATTGTCTGTCGCGGCACTCGTTGCCGCCATCGTCGCCGCGCCGCCGGCGGCACTCGCTGATGACTCCGCGGCCGTTCAGCGCGCGGCCCCGTCGCTGCCGGCGAAGGGCCCGCTCCCCGCGCGCAGCGCGGTTGCGCACAAGGCGGCCATCGCCAGTGCCTATCCATTGGCGAGCCAAGCGGGCCAGGAAATTCTGGCGGCGGGCGGCAATGCCTTCGATGCGGCGGTGGCGGTATCGGCGGCACTCGCGGTGGTCGAACCCAGCAGTTCGGGTCTGGGCGGCGGCGGCTTCTATTTGCTGCATCGGCAAGCCGACGGCTACGAAACCATGCTCGATGCACGCGAGAAGGCGCCGGGGGCCGCGTCGCGCGACATGTATCTGGACAAGGCCGGCAATCCCATCGAGGACGCGTCGATTTCCGGGGCCTTGGCCGCGGCCATTCCGGGCGAGCCCGCGGCGTTCGAGTACCTGGCGCGCAAATACGGCAAGCTGTCGTTGAAGCAAAGCCTGCAACCCGCGATCCGCCTCGCGCGCCAGGGTTTTCCGCTGTATGCGCGCCTGCAGGGGGGCATCCGCTACAAGCAGAAAGTCCTGCTGCGTTCTCCGGACGCCGCGAAAGCCTTCCTGACCGCGGACGGCGGGGTTCCCGACGTAGGCGCCGTGATCAAGCAGCCGGATTTGGCGAACACCCTGGAAGCCATTGCGAATCAAGGCGCGCAGGGTTTCTACGCGGGCCGGGTCGCGGCGGATCTGGTCGCCGGCGTACGGGCGGACGGCGGCATCTGGACGCTGCAGGATCTTGCGGCCTACCGCGTGGTCGAACGCAACCCGTTGATCGGTGAATATCATGGGGCGCGCATCGTGTCGGCCGCGCCGCCCTCGTCGGGCGGCATTGCGATCATCGACGCCCTCCATATTCTCGCCGGCTTCGACTTCGGCAAATACGACGCCGCCACGCGCAAGCACCTCGTGATCGAAGCCATGCGCCGCGCGTATCGCGACCGCGCGATTTACCTGGGTGATCCGGATTTCGTCAAAATGCCGCTGGCGCAACTCGCAAGCAAGGACTATGCGGCGGGGCAGCGCAGCAGTATACGCACCGACAAAGCGATGCCCTCCAGCCTGCTGCCGGGCATCGAATCGGAACCGGTGGGCATGCAGACCACGCATTTCTCCGTTCTCGATGCGGACGGCAATCGCGTGGCGGCGACGATTTCGGTCAATCTGTTTTTCGGCACGGGCTACATGCCGCCGAAGACGGGGGTGCTGCTCAACAACACCATGGACGATTTCTCCACCAAGCCCGGCAGGCCCAATGAATTCGGGCTGGTGGGCGCCACGGCCAATGCGATTGCGCCGAACAAACGCAGCCTGTCCAGCATGTCGCCGACCTTCGTCGAGACGCCGAAAGGCATGATGATCGTGGGCTCGCCCGGCGGCAGCTACATCATCAGCATGGTGCTGCTGGGGACGCTCAATTATCTGGACGGCATGAACGCGGCGGACATCGTCAAATATCCGCACTACCACCATCAGTACCTGCCGGATGAAGTCGACTATGAACCGGGCGCGCTGACCGACGCGGAGATCAAGGAGCTACAGGCCATGGGACATACGCTCAAGGTGTCCGGGCGGCAGTGGGGCAATATGCAGGTCATCACCTGGGATTACGCCACCGGCAAGGTGGACGCGGCATCCGATCCGCGCGGCGAGGGCGTGGGACTGGTGTACTGACTCCGTCGCCGGGCGGTGAATTTCCTATCGGCTCAGCGTTGGCAGGTCGAGCACCAGTACGTGGAGCGCTGGCCCTGGGCGAACTGCTTGACGGCGGACCTGCAGACGCGGCAAGCCTCTCCCGCCCGTTCATACACGAATAGCTTCTGGCGGAAATACCCGGGAACGCCGTCGGCATTGACGTAGTCGCGCAAGCTTGTGCCGCCGATCTTGATCGCCTCGCCGAGCACGTCCTTGATGGCCTGCGCGAGCTTTGTCGCCTCTTGACGGGTGAGGCGGCGGGCCGCGCGGCGCGGCGAAACCCGCGCCCGAAACAAGGCCTCGCTCGCATAGATGTTGCCCACTCCCACGACGACCTGGGAATTCATGATGAGGTGTTTGATGGCGACGCTGCGCTTGCGGGTCGCGCGGTGCAGATACTCGCCGTCGAATTCACGGCCCAAGGGTTCCGGCGCCAGCTTGGCGAGCAGCGGGTGCAGCGCGGGATCGCCTTGAGTCCAATGCAGGCTGCCGAAGCGCCGTGGATCGTGAAATCGCAGCACCGATCCGCCCTCCATTCGCATGTCCCAGTGGTCATGCGTCTTGAGCGGCGTCTCGGCTTTGACCAGGCGCAGGCTGCCCGACATGCCGAGATGCAGGATCAAGGTGCCGGCGTCGAACCGGATCAAGATGTATTTCGCGCGCCGGTCGATGGCGCGCACGGTCTGGTCGCGGACGGCCGCTTCGAGGTTGGCGGCGATGGGCCAGCGCAAGCGCCGATCGCGTACGATGAAGTCGAGCACGCGCCGCTCCGTCAAGGCGGGCGCGATACCGCGTCTCGTCGTTTCTACTTCAGGGAGCTCGGGCGTGTGAGGCTCGGGGGGCGGGCGCTACTTGATCTTCGATTCTTTGTAAGGGACGTGCTTGCGCACGACCGGATCGAATTTCTTCGTTTCCAATTTGTCGGGGTGCAGGCGCTTGTTCTTCGTGGTCGTGTAGTAATGTCCGGTGCCCGCCGAAGAAACCAGTTTGATTTTGTCGCGCATGAGTTGCTCCTTAAACCTTGACGCCCTTGGCGCGCAGATCCGCAACCACCACGTCCACGCCGCGCTTCTCGATGGTGCGCAAGCCGCGAGTCGACACCCGCAGGCTCAGGAACCGCTTCTCCGTTTCCGACCAGAAGCGGTGAGTATGCAAATTCGGCAAAAAACGGCGCCGTTTGCGATTGTTCGCGTGGGAAACCGTATTACCCGTTTTTGGGCCTTTGCCCGTGACCTGGCAGACTCGCGACATGGCGTAAACCTTTGAAACTATGGAACCCTAAGAACAGCCGCGCTTTATACCAGGCTGCCTCCGGTCAGGCAACCTACAAACAATTAATCAAATAAATTCAATGGGTTAAAGAGGAGCGACGGGCTAAAGAGGCGTGGAGTTAAGGAAAGGCGAGGGCTCGGCGCACCGGACGATACCTCGTGCGAAGGCATCCCCTGCCTTAGACAAGCCCGCGTTCCGCCAGCGACACGCTCGCGCCGTCCCCGATGATGATGTGGTCCAGCAGGCGAATGTCGACCAGCGCCAGCGCCTCCTTGACCCGCTGGGTGATCAATTCATCGGCCTGGCTCGGTTCAGGGACGCCGGAAGGATGATTGTGCGCAATGATCACCGCGGCCGAGTTGCGCTGCAGAGCCAGCTTCACGATTTCGCGCGGATGCACGCTCGCGCCGTCGATCGTGCCGCGAAACAATTCCTGGTATTGAATCAGGCGATGGCGCTTGTCGAGGTAGAGGCAGCAAAACACTTCGTGCTCGAGATCGCGCAGCTGCGAGGAGAGAAAGTCCCGGGTTGCCCGTGGGCTGGCGAGCGAGGGGCCGGCGCGCAGGGTCTCCGACAGCTGCCTTCTCGCGATCTCGACCGCCGCCTGTAACTCCGCGAAGCGCGCCAACCCGAGTCCGCGCTCTGCGCAGAATCTCTGCCGATCGGCCGCGATCAGCTTGCGCAGGGAGTGAAAACTCTGGAGCAGGGCACGCGCAAGATCGAGCGCCGAGTGCCCCGGCGTTCCCGTGCGCAGCAAGATCGCCAGCAGTTCCGCGTCGGACAGCGCCGCGGGCCCCTTCTCGAGCAGCTTCTCGCGCGGTCGTTCATCGATCGGCCAATCCCGGATTGCCATGCCCGTAAGCATGACCAGCGCGGCAACAAGTCTCTAGCTGCATTTCGCTGGCGAGCGAGCAGTTACGAGGTTGATGGCAAAGCGACTCGATGTCACGCGCCTTGATTCCGGTGGGTGGCGAACCAATTGCCTCGGTCCGCTACGAGTGCCCCGAGCTCCCAAACCCGCCCGTTCCGCGCGGCGTCGCCGAGAAATCCTCGACCACGTCGAATCCCACCTGCACCACCGGCACGAAAACCATTTGCGCGATACGGTCGCCGGGGTTGATGGTGAAGGGCGCGGCGCCGCGATTCCACACCGACACCATCAGCGGCCCCTGATAGTCCGAGTCGATCAGGCCGACCAGATTGCCGAGCACGATGCCGTTCTTATGTCCCAGGCCTGAGCGCGGCAGCAGCACGGCGGCCAGCGCCGGATCCGCGATGTAGATCGAAATGCCGGTCGGAAGCAGCTCGGCGGCGCCGGCCCCGAGCGCCGGCGGGTCGTCGATGCAGGCTCGCAAGTCCATGCCGGCGGAGCCCGCGGTCGCATGCTGCGGCAAGGGAAATTCTCGGCCGATGCGCGGATCCAAGATCCGCAGCTTGACGGTGCGCTGCACGCCGTCAGCGCCTCACGCGCCGGGCGCGCACGCGATCTCGCGGCAGGGCGGCGATCCGGCGTTTGCGCGGACCGCGCCGCGGGCTGCCGTCGGGCGGCGGCAAGCGTTGAGCGATCAAGGCAACGAGCTGGCGCGCAACTTCGATTTTGGGTCCGCGCGCGACCTCGACCTTGCCACCGGGCCAAATGACGGTCAGCGCGTTATCGTCGCAATCGAACGCAATCCCGTCGCCGACCTGGTTGGCCGCAATCATGTCCAGCCTCTTGCGCTTGAGCTTGATGCGCGCGTTCTCCTCGACGTCGTTGGTTTCCGCCGCGAAGCCGACCACGTACGGCCGCTTGGCCATATCGGCGACCGACTTGATGATGTCGGGCGCGGGCTCGAGATCGAGTTTGACCGACACACCTTGTTTTTTGATCTTCTGTTTGGCGACGGCCACAGGCTGGAAATCGGCCACCGCCGCCGCGGCGATGAATATGTCGGCATCCGCCACCTGGCGGTGGACCGCGGCGTACATGTCGCGCGCGCTTTCCACATTGATGCGCGTGATCCCGGTGGGCGTCGGCAATTGCACCGGTCCGGTGACGATGGTGACATGCGCACCGGCCTCGCGCGCGGCGGCGGCGACGGCAAATCCCATTTTCCCGGAGCTGCGGTTGGTGAGATAACGCACCGGGTCGAGATGCTCGCGGGTCGGCCCGGCCGTGATCAAGACATTGAGCCCTGCCAAAATACCTGCGTTCGCCGGCGCCTCCAGCAGGCTTTCCGCGAGTTTCACCGGTTCCCACATGCGGCCCGCGCCGACTTCACCGCAGGCCTGGTTCCCGGAATCGGGGCCTAAAATGCGAATGCCGCGCGATATCAGAGTTTCCACATTGGCCTGAGTGGCCTTGTTGGCCCACATGACCCGGTTCATCGCCGGCGCGAGAACGATCGGCGCTTCGGTGGCGAGGCACAGGGTGGCCAATAAATCGTCGGCTCGCCCGCAGGCCAGCCGCGCGATGAAGTCCGCGCTCGCCGGCGCGATCAGCACCACCTGTGCCCAGCGCGCGAGCTCGATATGGCCCATGGCGGCCTCCGCCGTGTCGTCCCACAGATCGCTGCGGGTCGGCCGGCCCGATACCGCTTGAAAGCTCATGGGAGAGACGAATCGCTGCGCCGCGCCCGTCATCACCACTTGCACGTCGGCGCCGCGCTCGATCAACCGGCGCACCAGATCCGGACTTTTGTACGCGGCGATGCCGCCAGTGACGCCCAGTAAAACGCGAGTCTTCAGCGTCAATGGATGCCCTTCAGTTCTTTGAAGCGCGCGATGTCGCTGTCGAATTTCTTGCTCATCCCCGTTTCCTCGCTGCGCTTCTCACGCAGGTTTTCTTCTTGCGTGTGCATGTCGTTTCGGACGCGCACCAGGTCCTCGGCCATCTGATCCGGCATGACCGGGGCATGGGGGTCGCTGCTGTACGGCTTGAAGTGCAGGCTGCCGTCACGCAGTTTCTTCAGTTTCCCATTCAATACGTCGAGAAATTGCGAGGTGACCTTGATCTGATCGGCCAGCAGCGTCACCCGCTGATCCCGCAGGCGCTCGATTTCCTGCACCGTCCCATAGGTATTCAGCAAGTTCCGATCCCGGTTCTGGCTCTGCTCGGCCTCGGCCCGCCTTTGCTCGTCGGCGGCCAATGCTTCAGGACTCTTCTGGGCCTCGAGACGGCTGATCTCGACGCCTTGAGAATTGATGACCTGCTTCTCCTGCGCGGCGTACTCCGGCGGGATGCGATCACCGTAGTGGGTAACCCCCTGTGCGTCCACCCATTTATAGAGGGTTCGGCCACTCGATGCGCCGGCGCCGGCCGCAAAACCCGGCGAGGCGAGCAGAATCACGGCGCAGAGGGCGGTCCAAGCGGCATTCTTCAAGCGAATATCCTCAAGAGGAGCGGCCGCCATTGTGAGCGGAGCGCCCCGCGTTTTCCAGGGCCTGTGCCTCAATCTGTGACCCCATATTGCTCCCGGTAGGCCTGCATACGGACGAGGTCATCCTTGCGCCCCCGCAGCGAAATATGCTCCATCAAATCGGCCAGATTGACGACCGCCACGACCGGGATTCCATACTGGTCGCGGACTTCCTGGACGGCGGATAAGCGGTTTTGCGGGCCGCGTTCCTGGCGATCCAAGGCAAGCAGTACGCCGGCCGGCCGCGCGCCGGCCGCCCGAATGATATCGATGGATTCGCGGATCGCCGTGCCCGCCGTAATGACGTCATCGATGATCAGAACGGCGCCGCTCAAGGGGCCGCCGATGATGTTGCCCCCTTCACCGTGGTCCTTGGACTCCTTGCGATTGAACGCATACGGCAGATTCCGGCCCCCCTGTTCCGCGAGTGCCGCCGCCGTGATGGTGGCCAAGGGAATGCCCTTGTAGGCCGGGCCGAACAGCATATCGAACTTGACATCGGAGGCCATGATGGCCGCGGCGTAGGCGCGCCCGACCGCGCCGATGGCGGCGCCGGTGCTGAACAATCCCGCATTGAAAAAATACGGACTTTCGCGGCCCGACTTCAGCGTGAAGCTGCCGAAGCGCAGCACGCCCTGCCGCACGCACAAATCGATGAATTCACTCTGATATGCCAAGGTCATGGGCCCTGATACTATCGCGCGCCATGCGCATCGTCATGTTGAACGTAATTGATGGGGACGGTCCAATAGCGGCCGGATCTAGCCTCATGCCTGGAATTTCCACCTCGATGATGTCGAGTCTTGCCGTTTGACCCCAGCGGTGAAGAAACCTACGTTGCTGCAAGCGCTTGGCGACAAGCGCATGACGGCCGTTCTGTTCTTGAGCTTCGCCTCCGGACTGCCGTTCAATCTGACGAATTTTACCTTGCAAGCGTGGCTGGCGTCCGCCGGCTTGAGCATCAAGGCCATCGGCATTTTTTCCCTGGTCGCGCTGCCTTATAACATCAAGTTCTTGTGGGCCCCGTTTCTGGATCGCTACCTGCCGCCGATCCTCGGCCGGCGCCGCGGCTGGATATTGATTTTTCAAGCTTGTCTGGCCATTTGCATCGGTGTCATGGGCTTCAGTTCCCCGACGAAAGAACCCTATGCGCTCGGCGCCATTGCCGTCTTCCTCGTTTTTCTGTCGGCCTCGCAGGACATCGTGATCGATGCGTATCGCGTGGACACCATCCCGGCCAGCGAGCGCGGTCTGGCCGCCGCTGCGGCCGCGTTCGGTTATCGCACGGCGGCGATGCTCGCGGGCGCGGTGCTGGTCTATGTTGCCGCCAGTGTGGGCTGGCAGCTGGCATTTCTATTCGTGGCCTGCCTCATGGCGGCCACCATGCTGGCGACACTCCGGGCGCCCGAGCCGGACGCGCCGGGTCACCCGCCGCGCACCTTGACCGATGCGGTCTGGCATCCCCTGCGCGCGCTGCTCAAGGAAAAGGGGATCTGGGGATTTGTGGCCCTCGTCCTGCTCTACAAAGTGGGCGATGCTCTCGCGCTCAGCCTGTACAGCACTTTCATGATCCGAGGCGTCGGATTCTCTTTGCACGAATTGAGCATTGCCGGCAAAGTCAACATGACGATCTCCACCATGATCGGCGTGGCATTCGGCGGCTGGATTTATCTACGCTGGGGAACGTTCCGCTCCCTTCTAGTGTTCGGCATCGGGCAGGCGCTCACCAATTTGCTCTATATGTGGCTGGCGCTCGCGGGCAAGAAACTATGGCTGCTGGCCCTTGCAACGTCTCTGGATACCATGATCGGCGGCATGGGCCAGGCGGCGTTCGTTGCCTTCTTGGTGTCGCTCTGCTCATCGGATTTTAGCGCGACCCAGTACGCACTCTTGTCGGCGCTCGCGGTCCTGCCGCGAAATGTGACGGGAGCGATCGCGGGAGCGATAGTGCCTGTGATCGGATGGGCGAATTTCTTCATCGTCACCTGCTTGAGCGCGGTGCCGGGGCTGATCCTGCTGCTGATATTGCGCAGACCTCTGAATGAACTGGGTGCGCGCGAAGCCGCCAAAGCCTAGGCTTCAGGCAACAGCGCCGGAAGAATCAAGTTCCGGGGAAACTCAGCGGCGCAGCGATCGATCGTGCGGAGTGGACCAAAGGCTGCGCGCGTTGTCCTCGAACTCGCGATCCAGATCTTCGGCTTCCACATCCACGGCGCCCGACCAGTCCTCCGGCGCATCGGCCGCATCGATGAGTTCGTCCAGCAGCTGCTCGTTCCAGGAGTCGAAATCCACTTCGGTGACGGTGCCGTCGAAGTACTGAATTTCAATGGTTTGGTCTTGGTCGTCGATCGCGACCACTTCAAAGAGCTCGTTGGTACCGCCCCGATACCATTGCCCAACGACCGGCCTGATTGCGTTCATCACTGCCTCCGTCTGCTATGCTCATTCCATCAACTCCCGAACTCCATTCAACTCCCAATGAGTCTTTCGCGCAATATGTAATTTTTGCGCGCAGCAACATCGCCAGTGATCGAACAGCTCATTAAATTCTTCCTCGTCTTTTTCGTCGTGGTCGACCCGATCTCACTCATCCCTTTGTTCGCCGGCCTCACGCAAGGCGCAAGCGCAGGCTTCAAGAAAAAAATGGCCGGCAAGGCGACCGCGATCGCGCTGGCGATCTGCGTGCTGTTCGCATTGGTGGGCGCGAAGTTCTTGGGAGTCATGGGGATTTCCCTTAATGCGTTCCGCATCGCGGGCGGAACCCTGCTGTTCTTGATTGCGCTCGACATGGTGTTCGCGCGCATCTCGGGCACCCGCTCGACCACATCAGAACAAGAGGAGGCCAGGAAGCGCGAGGACATATCGGTGTTCCCGCTCGCGTTTCCCTTCATCGCGGGACCCGGAGCGCTGGCCACCATTTTGCTCGCGGCCGGCGAGGTGGGTGCAAAGCCGCTGTTGTTCGCGAGCTTCCTGGGCGTCGTCGCGCTGGTCCTCGCCGTCTGTTGGGTCTTGATGTTGGCCACGCCGCGCCTGATGCGGGCGCTGGGCGTGACCGGCGCCAATGTCGTGAGCCGCCTGTCCGGCGTGATTCTTGCGGCCCTTGCCGTGCAATTCATCATCGACGGGATTCGCGGCAGCTTTCTGTAGCAGCGGGAGCGCTCGCCCGGAGGGGTAAGAAGCCTCAAGGCAACGTTAGGAAGCAGTTGCCTTGAGGCTTCTTACCCCTCCGGACGAGCGCTCGAACCGATGAACAGTACGCACCAGTAAGGATGACTCGGAGCTCGTCTTCTGCACAGGAATGTTAACTGGCCCAGCGCGAAAGGCCTGGGGGGAGAGGGAGAGTCAAGGCAACTGCTTCCTACGTTGCCTTGACTCTCCCTCTCCCCCCAGGCCCTGCGCTGATGCAGTTAGGTGTGCCGCTTGGCATACGCCAGATCCCACACACCGTGACCCAATCGCGCGCCACGCCGTTCGAAGCGCGTCAGCGGCCTGAACTCCGGCCGCGGCACGTAAGTCCCATCCGGGCTCAATGAGGTAAGTTCGGAGTTGGCGTTGCACACTGCGAGCATTTGTTCGGCATAGGCCTGCCAGTCCGTGGCGAGCCGCAGCACGCCCCCCGGGCGCAGCTTGGCCGCCGCCGACGCCACGAACGCAGGGTCGATCAAGCGCCGCTTGTGATGGCGCTTCTTGTGCCAGGGATCCGGGAAGAATACCAGGATCTCATCGAAGGACTCACTCTGAAGCTTGTCCTTCAATACCTCGACGGCATCGTGACAGATGACGCGCAAGTTGTGCACCTGTGCCTGCTCGGCGCGCAGCAGCAACCGGCCCACTCCCGGGCGATGCACCTCGAGTCCCAGGTAGTCGATGTGAGGATTGTGCTCCGCCAGACTGCCGATCACCTCCCCGACCCCGAAGCCGATCTCGAGGCAGCGCGGCGCACGGCGTCCGAAAATCCCTTCCAGGTCCAATGGGTCATCGTTCAAGTCCACGCCGTAAGACGGCCATAGATCTTTGAGCGCGCGCTCCTGAGCGGGCGTCATTCGGCCCGCGCGCAAGACGAAGCTGCGGATGTGGCGTTGTGTCTGCATGGGCGCAAAGTGTGCCTGATATGATGCCGCGATGCGTAAACCAACGTGCGGCGCGCTGTCGGGACGGGGCGGCTCAATACCGCTGCTGGCGGTTCTCGCACTGCTGATAGCCGGCTGCGCCACCCTGCCACGGCACGTCCAAAAGACCCCGAGTGTTGCGCTGAAGGATCCCGACACGACGTCGCTCGGCCGCATCGTTGCAGCCGAGGAGGGCGGCAAGAACCTGTCGGGCATCCGTCTGCTCACCTCGGGCGAGGAGGCCCTGGCCGATCTCATCGCGCTCGCCGACCACGCCCAACGCACGCTCGACGTTCAGTACTACATCATTCACCAAGACGATTCTGCGAGGATCCTGCTGCATCACGTGCGCCTGGCGGCGGACCGCGGCGTGCGGGTGCGCGTCCTGGTCGACGACCTCAATACCGCCGGGGAAGATCGGCGGTTCATGCATTTGGGCGAACACGCGAACGTCGAGGTCCGGGTGTTCAATCCGTTTCCCGGCGGAAGATCCAAAACCTGGACCCGCCTGCTCGCCTCGGTGAACGACATCCCGCGCATCAATCACCGCATGCACAACAAGTTGTTCGTCGCCGACAATGCACTGGCCATCACCGGCGGCCGCAATATCGGCGATGAATACTTCACGCGCGACCCGCACTACAATTTCATCGATCTCGACGTGGTCGCGGCCGGCGCCATCGTGGGGGAATTGTCGGCGTCCTTCGACGCGTTTTGGAACAGCAAATACGCGTATCCGATCGCCTCGGTGGCCTCGCCGGTGAGCGCCGAACCGGCCTCGCCGCAGTCGCCCGACGGCGGCGACGACCTGAGCACCAGCTGGATGGAAGGCGAACTGAATTCCGGACACATCCCTCTGCTGTGGGTGCCCGCCACCGTGCTCGCGGATCGGCCCGCCAAGATTGCGAGCGAGACCGCTCCCGACGAAGAGGTCACGATAGCCAACAACCTCGCCGTCCTGATGCGCTCCGCCCAGCAAGAGCTGATCGTGATCTCTCCCTATTTCGTGCCCGGAAAGGACGGGGTCGCGCTGTTCGCCAAGCTGGTGGACCAAGGCGTGCATATCCGGATACTCACCAACTCGCTGGCGTCGACCGATTCGCCCCTGGTGCACAACGGATATTCGCGCTACCGCGTGGCGCTGCTCAAGCTCGGGATCGAGCTGTCCGAGGTGCGGCCCAAGCTCGGGCAAAAGCGCGCCCGCTTTCATCCATTCCGCAGGTCCACCGCAAGTCTGCACGCCAAGGCGCTGGTGATCGACCAGAAAACCGTGTTCATCGGATCGATGAACATGGACGCGCGTTCGGCGCGCACCAACAGCGAACTCGGACTCGTGATACGGAGCGCCGATATCGCGCGGCAGGTCACGAGCCTCCTCGACGACATCAGTGCGGACGGAAGCTACAAACTGCAGTTGGTGAATCACACCAACCGCATCGAGTGGTCGAGCGGAGAGCCGGGATCGGAGAAGACCTGGTACACCGACCCGGAGACCACTCGTCTACAGCGCTTTGTGCTGAAAGTCCTCGCACCGTTCGCGCCGGAGGAACTGCTGTGATCAGGAAATTCGCAGGGTGCCCAAGTAGTCCTTGACCTTGCCGCGGAATCCTTCGCTGCTCGTGACCGTGGCTCCGCCCGCCAATACCAGGATGAAATCGCCGCGCAGGGTGCGGTTTACCTCTTTGACATAATTCATGTTGACCAGGCAGGAGCGGCTGATGCGCAGCATGGGCTGCGAGCGCAGCGCCAGTTCCGCCTGCTGCAGGGTGCTGCGCGCATGGAAGCTGTCTTTCCCCACCCGAATCACGACGTAGTTGCGATCCGCCTCGATCATTTCCACCTGAGCGGCCTCGAGCACGTGCAGGTGGCCGCCGAATTCCGCCAGCAGGCGCGGCCGGTCCTCGCCCGCAGAGCGTAGACCGCGTTCCAGCTGCGCGAGCAAGCCGGCCAGCAACGCCTGGCGCTCGTCCACGCCCGACTTCGCATGGCGCGGCCGCACGCGGTCCAGTGTCCTGCGAAAGCGTTCCTGATCGAAGGGCTTGAGCAAGTAGTCCACGGCGCTGACCTCGAACGCCTCGATCGCGTAGGTGTCGTAGGCGGTGACGAACACCAGCGAGGGCAGCTGCGACGGCTCCAACGAGCGGGCAAGTTCAATGCCGTTCAAAGGGTCCATCTGGATGTCCAGGAACAGTAGCTGCGGCGGCTGCGATCGAATCGCCGCGAGCGCCGTGGCGCCATCGCCGTATTCGCCGACCACGCGCAAATCGCCTTCCGCCTCGCAGTATTCGCGCAGAGTGCGCCGGCCGGCCTGCTCGTCGTCGACGATGATGACGTTCATCATGCGTCGATCAAAGCCGGCGCGCGCCGCTTCTCGCGCGCGGGCGACTGGTGAATCGCCGGCATGGTGATTTCGCTGCGCCACTCGCCGTCGGCCCCTCCGGCGGCGAGACCTGCGCGGCCCTCGAACTGAACGGCCAGACGTTCCCGAACGTTGCTGAGGCCGATGCCTTCCTCGCCGGCCAACTTGTCCGGCGCAATCGTGTTGATCACGGACAGGGTCAGCACGTCATGCGCCATCCGTGCGGTGATGCGCACCGTCACGGCTCCTTGATGGCCCGCCAATCCGTGGGCCACGGCGTTTTCGACCAGCGGCTGCAGAATCAGGCTTGGCACCCACACGGCAGGGAGGTCCTGGCCCGAGGGCAGAACCACGGTCAACCGATCCGCGAAACGCCGCTGCTGCAGCTCCAAATACAATCTCACGAATTGCAACTCGTCGTTCAGCTTCGAGAAGTCGCGTTCCCCGGCATTCAGCAGCCGGCGCAGCAGATCCGCGAGCTGCACGACCATGGACTGCGCGCCCTTCGGGTCCCATTCGATATGGCCGCGAATCGTGTGCAGCAGATTGAATAGAGTATGCGGCGACAATTGCATGCGCAGCGCCGCGAGGCGAGCGGTGCTCCATTCGCGTTCGAGAGCCGCGAGCTTCAGTTCGGAATTCCGGAATCGCGTATAGAGCGCCAAGCCCGTGACCAGCCCCAACCCGAATCCATAGGTCGGCAGGAAACTCACGAAGCTGGCGAGCCATAGCGAGAGAAACTTTGCGTCGGCCCAGGGGGCACCGCCGCCATGCGCCATGACTTCTTTGTGCCAATCCTCACTGCCCAAGGTCATTCCGGCAATCAGCATGGCCGGATAGGCCACCGCAGCGAACACGGTGCCGAGGATGAGCTGCAGCGGCAGCGCGATCACCAGCGGACGCCACTGGATGCGCAGCGACGCCCAAAAGGACACCAGCAAGACCGGCAACAGCAGCAGGTGTTGCAAGAGGCGCTGGTTCCAATGGGCAAATATCGGCGCGGTGGTCAGGCCCGCCGTTCCGATGCCCATGCTGTACGCGTACAAAATATTCGACAGGGCCACGTACGCCCAAAACAGACAGGCGATGCCCAGAAACTGCCGCAGGCTCAAGCCCCCGGCAAAGCGCCGGGCCGAGGGTTCTGTGGTTCCGGTTCCCATCATGGGGCAAGCCTAGCGCAAGTGACGGTGAAATGCGGAGCCCCAACCTTGAGTCCGGGACGAAACCGTCGTTGGGCGGGACGACCTCGACGGCGAGCCGCAGACGCGGAGGGCTCTCGGCGAGTCTCATACACGCGTCAACTACACCGTCACCAAGGAGAGATGTCATGAGTATTTCGACAAGCCCCCGAACCGCGGGACCGCGTGCCAAATTCGGGTTGCTGCTGCTGGGCAGCATCGCAGGGATCATGGCTGCCGGCGGAGCCAGCGCCGCCAGGCTCGACAGCGACGAGCTCTCCGTCGTCGTCAAGTACAGCGAGCAGAGCCTGGCAACCGACGACGGGGTGTACGCCCTGTATCGTCAAATCACGGCGGCGGCCAGGCAAGTCTGCCCCGATGCATGGACTCGCGACTGGGGTCTCAAGGCCCAGGCCCAGCGATGCCGAAATGAGGCCATCGCCCGGGCGATACGGCAAATCGACAATTCGCGTCTGGCGGCGCTGCACGCCGCCCGCTCGAAGAACGGCTAAGCGAATGGTGTTCTTAGCGGTCAGCCGCAGGGTAGAGCGTTGCGGTGCGATGCACCACCGTGAGATCGCCGCCCTGCGAGCTGGTCGCGTTCGGCGGCCGCGCGCGCTGCAAAATGCGTCCCTCCTCGGGAAATTCATAGCTCTGGTCGAGCACTTGGACCACCAGCGGTGACCGCCCCGCGGCATCGACGCTGAATTCCACGCCGTCCGCCGGCAGCGAGACGATGTCCAGAAGGGTTGCCCCGTTCCTCAGCCTGTTCACTGTGGCCCGAACCGGCCCTGCCGCCGTTACCAGCGCAATATCCGCCACTTGCGCGCTCGCCGGAAAAACCACGAGCGCCTCGGGCGCGCCGCGCAGAGAGCGCAGCCGAAGATCGAAGTGAGCGGCAGAGTCGGCGGCTTTTGATTCCACCGCGAGTTGCGCTGCCGGAGTGGGCTGCAATGCCGGCGCGGCGAGTGCAAGCTTCGGTGCGGCGGCGTAGAACGCCGTCGATTCGTCTCCCGCGAAACTCGGGCGCGGCACCGGGTCAAAGTGCGCCGCGGCGGCGAGAGCCGGCGGGAGCCGCAGAGAGTCGCACCGCACCAGATAGTGCGATTGGCCGGTGTCGGCATCCAACCAATACTCGAGATTGATCCGCTCCGGCCATTCGGCTGAATAGGTGGGCAGGCTCAGCGTGAGCACGGCACCGCTCATCACGAACAGAGCCGCCGCCGCCATGACCCACCGCTGCACACGGCGGCTCGCGGAGGCCAGCAGCGGTAGCAGCGCGGCCGCACCCAAACCCAGCACCAGTGTCGAGACCGGCCATGCCAAGCTGCCGAGCGCCATGTACAGAAATCGCACCAGAGGGAGTACGGAGGCAAAAATCACGAGAGCGGGAAACAGGGCGGCGAAGTCGGCCGCCCATCGCGGCGCCGTCCGGTGCCTCATCAAGCTCACCGTGGATGGTAGGGCTCCGAGACCCGCGGCAAGGGTCCAGAGCAGCGGCACAAAACTCGCACCCGGAACGGCGACAGCGCTCGCGACAGACAGCACCGCGCCGAGCAGACTCGCGGCCATCCAATATCCCCAAAAGCCTGCGCGCTGCGACAGCCACGCACCGGCGCCGCCCGCGGCGAGCAGGGCAATCGCCGCAGCCGCAATCTGCATCGGCGCAGGTTGCGAAATCCAAGATGCGCCGCTGAAAGGCGGCACCTTGCCGGCGGCTACGGCCAAGGCGAGCAGCCCGGCGCACAGCGATGTAGCCAAGACGAGCATGCAGGTCATGCCCACGCCTCCCCACATGATTTCGCGGGCGGCGACGGCTCCCTTGTGTAGTAAAAAGTCGGCTTCGGCCAGCAGCAGGGCGAGCGCGAGAAGCGCCGCCGGCAGAGCGAATTCCGTGGGCCACGCGATGAGCGTGCGCGCAAAACCGTCGAAGAAGACCGACTCCCCGACGGGTGGGTGCAGCGTCGGGGAATTCGCGAGCGCCGATAGAGCGGAGAGCGCATTGTCCCCCTGATGTTGAATGCTGCTGGCGCTGGCGTTCGCCACGCTGTCGAGCGGCGTGTGATAGCGGCCCACGTCGCCGATGAACGCAAAATTGAAACCCTGGTATGCCGCCTTGAATACGCTGAAATCGGTATCGTTCGGGAGCCGCTTGTACACGAGGTAGTAGAGAGAGTTGGTGAACGGCCGCGCGACCGCCGACCCGTACAATCGCATGAGCCAGGTATTTGCCGTGCCCGTTTCGAACATGAGGCTCGGACCCGAGGTGCCGCGCGCCTCGAGATTGACCGCGGCCTTCACTTGCTTGGCCAGGGGGTGCTGCTGTACGAACAACAGCGCGCCGAGCAATCCTGCTTCTTCGCCGTCCGTGAACAGCAGAACGATGGGGTGCGGCGGTGGCGGCCGCGCGGCCAGAATGCGCGCGATCTCGAGCAGCGTCGCGACGCCGGCGCCATCATCCGACGCTCCGGGACCCGCCGGCACGGAGTCGTAATGCGCCGCCAGCATGACTGTGTCCTTGTCCCCGGCACTGCCGCGCAGCGTGGCAATGATATTGACGGGGCTGCCGCACACGCCCTCACGGCACACGAAACCGGATTGCAGCTCAGGTGCGTATCCGAGCGCCGCCAATCGCTCGACGATGGCGTCGCGCAGGCGCGCGCCGGCCGGGCTTCCAATGGGATGTGGGACGCCGTTGCCGACCAGATCCCGGAGGATGGCTTCGGCTCGATAGGCGGAGAACGCGCTTGGCGGAGCGTCCGGCCCAAGCGGCGCCGGCGGGCGATAGGCATACCAGGTCGCTGCCAGCAGCAGCGCAATTCCCGCCACGGCGAACGCCAGCCCGCGATTGCCTGCGGCGGACATGGACGACTACCGGGCGGCAGAACTCGATTTTTCGGCTTCGTAGCGCTTGATGCCGTTCAGGATCTCAGCATGCGCGACGTCGACACCGGCCCACCCGATGATCTTGACCCATTTGCCCGCCTCGAGGTCCTTGTAGTGCTCGAAGAAATGTTGGATCTGCCGCAGGCGGATCTCCGGCACATCGGCAATGGATTTCCAGTGTTCGAACAACGGACAGATGTCGTCGGCGGGGACTGCCAACAGTTTGGCGTCGCCGCCGGATTCATCGTCCATGCGCAGCACCCCGACCGCACGGCACCGCACGACCACTCCCGGCAGCAGCGGAAACGGCGTGTGCACCAAGACGTCGACGGGATCGTCATCGTCGGCCACGGTTTTCGGAATGTAGCCGTAATTCGCGGGGTAGTGCATCGCAGTCATCATGAAGCGATCCACGAACAGCGCGCCGGACTGCTTGTCTACCTCATATTTAACGGGATCAGCCGCACTGGGAATTTCAATGATCACATTGAATTCGTGCGGAACAAGGCTGCCAGCGGTTACATCATTGATGCTCATCTAACGTCGGTCCCGGGGGTTGGCGGGCGAGTCGCGCCGACGCACATCATAACCCCAAGCGGCGCGCTCGCATCTCGAGCGGCGAGTTATTGCCCGCAGAGCGGGGCAACACCGACGCGCGCGATCCGGATCAGTCGATGGCGATCGAGCGCGGCTGATTGCCGGCCGCGAACGGTGAACCGCTGACCGGCGTCAGCGCACCCGTCGTGCTATCGACCGCGTACACGGAAATATCGTTGGAATTATCGTTCGCTACATAGGCGAATTGGCCTGACGGGTCGAGCACGATGCTGGCCGGAAGGAGGCCCGCGGCTACGGGCGAACCCGACAGAGTCAGGGCCCCGCTGCCCGGTGTAATGGAGTACGCGGCCACTTGGTTCTTGGCAGTGACATTCGCGGCATAGACAAAGAGGCCCGCCGGGTCGATGGCCAGCGATTCGGGACCGCTTCCGGTGGCCAGGGGCGATCCGGATACCGCCGTCAGGCCGCCCGTCGATGCGTTGATCGAGTATTCGGAAATGGTGGCGGCCGCTGCATTGGCGACATAGGCAAAGCTTCCCGTAGGATCGATGACAATCGAGTTGGCGCCGGCACCGGCGCCGAATGGCGACCCGGAAACCAAGCTCAAGGAGCCGGTGGTGGAATCGATCACCAATGCAACGACTCTGCCGCCGGCGAAGTCGGTGACATAGAGAAAACTGCCGCTCGGATCGATCTGCAAGGAACTGGGTGTTGCGCCGATCCCGAACGGCGAATTGCTGAGTTGGGTCAGCAGGCCGGTGGAAGTATCGATGGCATAGGCCGACACACTGTTTGAGGCGAGGTTCGCCACGTACAGAAAGCGGTCCGTAGGATCCACAGCCAGGCCGTCGGGACCGCTGCCGGTAGGAGCCGATATCCCCGTGGCGGTGAGTGCGCCGGTGGTGTTGTCGATGGTGTAGACCGAGACAGTGTCCGAGCCGTTGTTCACCACATAGAGAAATAGGCCGTTCGGGTCCACGGCCAGCGACGCCGGGGTCGTGCCCGACACCGCAAACGGCGAGCCGTTGATGGCGAAGAGGTTGCCGGTGGCGGAGTCTATGGCGTACGCCGACACGTCGTTGGATAGCTGATTGGCGACGTACGCGAAGCGCCCGGTGTGCGCGCAGGAGACGATGATGTTGGTGACATTGGCCTTGTCGATGGTGCCGGAGCCGTTTTGAACGGTGCAGGTTTGCGCAGGATTGGATGGCTGAGTTTTGACCGTGACCGAATAGGTGATGGCGTTCCTGAGACGCTTCGAGAAGATGAATGAACCGTTCGAAGAGACACTCAAGTCATTGCCCGAGTTGTCCTCGAGCACCAGGCCCTGACCCCTGAGGCCGGTCACTGTGCCTCCGACACTATATTTTAAGGAGCAGCCCATGATCGCCAACCCGGCCACGGCGACAGTCGTCCATGCAAGTGCTTTCACGTAAGAGGCTCCCAAGAATTGATCCCGTTGGGGACTAAGACCGCGGCTCTTCAAATTCATTCCTCACCGCGTCGCAAAATTGCCGTCAAGCTCACTCGCCGCTTCGGGTATCGTGAACGCTGTCGGCGTATCCCGACATGCCCGGCGGAAATCGCGACATCGGTCGCTGTGAACCAAATGACGCAATTTTGTTCCAATACTGCAAAGGATTATGCCATGCGCAAACCGCGACCGACCATCAATGTCAAGAAGTGTGTAGTTTCGAGCTCGTTGCTCATCGCGGCTTTGAGTCCGTGCATCGCAGCGGCGGCATTGGGTGAGCCGGAGACCTCGGTGCAAACCGATGCGGCGGGACTTCGCGGCTCGATCAAAGTGACACCGCATGCGAACTATCGGCTGCACGAAATCCAGTTGCCCTCCGGAACCCGGGTGCGCGAGTTCGCAGGATCCGACGGCAAGGTGTTTGCGGTCGCGTGGAACGGCCCCACCGTGCCGAATCTGCGCCAGACTCTGGGACAGTACTTCGATAACTACGTGACGGCGGCGAGAGCCCCGCACTCGGGACATCATCACGTGCAGATACGTGAGAGCAATCTCGTCGTGCAGGCGGGCGGGCATATGCGCGCCTTCTCGGGCCTCGCGTACCTGCCGCAGGCCGTGCCCGACGGTGTGAACGTAGGAGATTTGCGCTGATGTTGAGACTGACTCCCATCGGCACGCCGTCGCGCGCGTGGCGCTTCGGGCTGTGTGCGGCTCTCTGTTGGCCGGTGCTCTCCTGCGGCGGCGGCGGCAGCAGCGCATCATTCGCGTCTGGCAGCTCGACGCCGACCGGCTCCAATGTGGCCGACATCGTAGTCGACGCGGGTCCGACGAGCACCAACCCCGACGTCAATACTCTATTCACCACGGTGACGGTGTGTGTCCCCGGCAGCACCACGAATTGCCAGACCATCGATCACATTCAAGTGGACACGGCGTCCTACGGGCTGCGCATACTGGCCCCGGTACTGACGGTGAGCTTGCCGGTGCAAACGGCGGGGAACGGCGCTTCGCTGGTCGAGTGTACTCAATTCGTGGACGGTTACAGCTGGGGTCCGGTCGCTTTGGCCGACGTGCAAATATCGGGCGAATCCGCGGCTTCCGTACCGGTGCAAGTCATCGGCGATGCTAATTTCACGACTGTTCCTGCGGACTGCTCCAGCATAGGTCCGGCGGAAGACACCGTCGCCGCGTTCGGCGCCAACGGTATCTTGGGGATCGGCGTATTTGCGCAGGATTGCGGATCGAATTGCGTCAGCGCTGCCGTACCGGCCACTTACTATGTGTGCACCTCAACCCTCTGCCAAGCCACGACGGTGTTGCTGGCGAATCAGGTGCAGAACCCAGCCACGCTCTTCGCCAAGGACAACAACGGCGTGGTGGTCCAATTGCCCAGCGTCGCGGCGCAGGGAGCGGCGACGGTGGCGGGTTTCCTGATTTTTGGGATCGACACGCAATCGAACAATAAGTCCGGTAACCAGTCCGTCCTCACTGTCGACCCCAACAGCGGAGATTTCACGACGCTCTTCAACGGCAAAAGCTTGACCCAGAGCTTTTTGGATACCGGTTCGAACGGTCTATATTTCAATGACACCGGTCTTACGCAATGCACAGCCAGCGGTTTCGCTACGTTCTATTGCCCGGTCAACCCGCAGGGCTTGAGCGCGATGCTCCAGGGGCAAAACGGCGTGTCGGCGAGTGTAGATTTCACGGTCGGCGACGCTGAAACACTCGGGGGAAATGACCCGAGTCTGGTGGCGTTTGCCACGCTCGCAGGAACATATCCGAACACCGATACCTTCGACTGGGGCTTGCCGTTTTACTATGGGCGTACGGTCTACACGGCCTTTGAGAAAGCGGCGACCTCTGTCGGCGCAGGGCCCTACATCGCCTTCTGATCGCGCTCTACCCCCTGCGCAAGAGGCAGGATAGACTGCCTTGCAATGACTACCATGCGGACATCCACCGCAACTCTGGGGCTAACTCCCGGCGTTGCCCCCCGGGCGGCGAGCAGGGTGGCCCTGCAGCTCGACTATCTGTCCTCCGATGAGATCGCCTCCCAGTCGCCCGCCTGGTGGCAAAACGTCTTGGGGGTCGTGGGATTTGAAAAACCGCCGGCCATCGGCGGCGCGCGAGTTCCGGTTACCGCGAGCATGACACCCTCCCTGAGCGTGAACGGCAATCTTTGCGAGGTCTGGCGGGTCGCGGGACCGGAAGTTCGACTGTCGAACGGCGCCGTCAAGCAGAGCCGCGTGCAGTACCGGTTCTGCGAGGAACTGCTGTTCGGCTCCATCACCATCGAGGAGCGCGCCATCCGGGCCCAAAGTCCGGCGGGCGGCGTTGACGGCGATTCGGAAGCGCTGATGAGGGCAACTGAACTCGCGTATCAGGAGATATTCGCGGTGCTGCAGGAAACCGAGCACCGCCACTTGATCCGGATCTGGAATTATCTGCCGGAAATCAACCGTGATGCCGGCGGCGACGAGCGCTACCGCCTGTTCAATTCGGCGCGCCAACTGGCCTTCCGCAATTCAGGCCAGGCGATCGTGGGCACCGTACCCGCGGCCTCAGCCTTGGGCTCGCCGGCAGGCAGCCCGATATCGATTTACTTCCTGGCCGCCCGGCAGCAGCCGAAAATGATCGAGAATCCGCGGCAGACCAGTGCCTATCACTACCCGCCGAAGTTTGGCCGGCACAGTCCGATCTTTTCACGAGCCTGCGTGCTGCACGAGTCCGCAGGGACCAATTTGTTCGTATCCGGGACCGCGAGCATCGTCGGGTACGAAACCATCCATCAAGGCGATGTCGGCGCACAGACTCGAGAGACCATGGCCAACATCATTGCGCTGCTGGACGAAGCGAATCGCGTGGTGGGGTCCGCACGCTATTCCCTCGACGCACTCAAGTTCAAGGTCTACGTGCGCCAGCCGTCGGATCTCCGCGCCATCGAAGAGGCGCTTTCGGGGAGGCTGCGGCCGTCGACTCCCATCGTGTATCTGCAGGCAGACGTTTGCCGCGAGGACTTGCTGGTGGAGATCGAGGCCACCGGCGAATCCGGCAGTTAGCCCGCCGGCATTGCACGATCGGCATACGGGGACTCGCAGCTCGCGTCCGGCTCGACCGCGTGACGGCGCTGTTTTAGCAGGCATTCGGCCGCGTCCGGCATGTTAATCTTATGTGTGCATTTCTCGAATCCTTAGGGGGAGTTCATGCGAGCATGGGTGTTGAGTGCCTGTGGAACAGCGGCGTTGGCCGCCTCGTGGTGCGTGGCCGCTGCGGACACGAAGACCGCCGCGTCGCTCACCGATGCGTTGGCGGTCATTCAGGCGCATCGCTTCGTCGATCTGACGCATGCGTTCGCTCCCGGCATTCCACATTGGAAGGGCGCGCCGAACGAACGCGTCAAAACCTTGTACACGGTTGAAAAGGACGGCTTTCGAATCAACGAGTATTGCCACATCGGCCAATGGGGCACGCACGTCGACCCGCCGGCGCATTTTCATGACGGACTGCACACCGTCGATCAAATCGACCCGAAGGACATGTTGATGCCGCTGGTGGTCATCGACGTGCATGACAAGGCGGCCAAGAATCCCGACTATGTATTGTCCGTGGACGACATTCATTCATGGGAGCTGCGCCACGGCCGGATACCGCGCGGCGCCTTCGTCGCCATGCGCACCGATTGGTCCAAGCGTTGGCCGGACGACAAAGCGCTGGCCAACAAAGACGCGGCCGGCGTGTTTCATTATCCGGGCTGGAGCATGCCGGTGCTGAAGCTGCTGTACGAGGAGCGCGGCATCACCGCCTCCGGCCACGAGACCACGGACACCGATCCGGGTGC
>Ga0137394_10000626_pt1 | contig 24645 bp, 30 predicted proteins | sample czobulk116metaG_FD_108278 | JGI IMG/M metagenome (GOLD analysis project Ga0137394, IMG submission 108278) | Vadose zone soil microbial communities from Angelo Coast Range Reserve, California, USA - czobulk1.16 metaG | ecosystem: Environmental > Terrestrial > Soil > Vadose zone | place: USA...
AACGTCACGAACGTCAATGTGCTCTGTGCGCGTGTTGTACCGTCTCCACCACCCAGCGAATGAAGTGGTACCTACTTCGTGCGCTACCACTTCATGCGACCGGTGATGAAGAATGCCTCGCGTACTGTCCCACTCAGGCACGCTATGCCTCGTGCACTGTACCGCGGACATGGTTGCGTCCGCCTGTCGGCCTCATGAAAGCCTTGCCGTTGCCTAAGGTCAACACGTCTTAGACTTGCACATGGTAACAGGGCCAATATTTGTAAAGGTGTGAGCACGAGCATGGATGCGTGAGTCAACACATTATCCAGATAACCTGGCGCAGTATATGCGTATGCCGCGTTTACGGTTGCTTGGGGATACGTGGGAAAGTGAGTAACGCTGGAGGCTGCAGTGCGGCGCGGTGACGACTTGTGTGCGATAAGAGTTGCCCTCATTCTTCAATATAGTCCTCGGCACCGCTCAGAGTGGATGGCCATACCTACGGATTCGTTTCCAGCTGGCTCATCTACTGCCGGAAATCATCATGCACGCGTTTCTTTTCCCCCACTGGATCCATCCTCCGACGCTGACAGTTTTGGCGATCACTCTTCCATTGGCCTCGGCCCACCACCCCCGATGAGACGAATCTCAGCTGGCTTGGAGGTCGGTCAAACTGGTGAATACCAGACAGAAGGGAGACGAAGGATTAAATCCGCCAATACCCCTGGTGCACTATCTGGTCGCCCGCAACCCCAAAAGCATTCTCAGACCGCACGGAAGAGGACGATGACAACTGCGGACTCAGTCAGGCCACCCAAAGCCGATAGGGGGGGATGGCATGTGGGAAGTTTCGAATCTTCGTTGGATGAGCTGGAGCCTGGCGTGTTCTCTGACGAATATGACCTGTGTACGTGTTTCGAAGCGCGTCCCTCCTGACTCCTGACACCCCCTTTTCGCCTCGCAGCGCATGACGGTGAGACATATCTCCGTAATTCCATACACCATCCAACCCCTTCCCTTCAGACCCTAAGATACTGGAGGATGTCCAACGCGCCTTAGAGCTAAAGCTCCGTCGTGAAGCAAGGCTTCAAGCAACCCGCACTAACGACTCCTCCGTTTCCACCTCGTCACGATCTTCCCCCGTTAGATATTCTCTGCCACCCCTCAATCCTCAGGCTTCCCGTATTGCCAAGCCCTCTTTAGAGTCGGAATTGGATTTTAGCCCCTCAGTCGGAATCGATCGACTTCACCCTGTGCCCACGTCAACAGATGATGGTGCCACACTCGACTGGGGCGGTACTCTTTCTGAAGAGGACAAAACAGAAAAGAAATGGTCCTTATCGTTACCAAAGCGTAAACCCAAAGACAAACCTTCGTCGGCCTTGTCCAAAGACGCGCTTGAGAGACAGGAGGGCGGCTTCTCAGGTAAAGCGTCGTACTATACCGGTGAGTATGCGGCTTCTCAAATCATGTCACAGCGAGAATCTCCAGGATCAAGTCTTTCGCACAACCTCACACGTTGAAAAAGGCCGTGATCACGGCTGACCAATTGCACCGGCGATACGCCTTCCTTTCCATCGCTCTCAAGACGGAGCCGAAAGCTGGCAATCCTATCCTTACTGTGGCAAAGTGGAATGCTGGCCTGGATCCCATTGTCCAAGGGGTCCTCGAACAGGCTGAACCCTTGACATGGCTCAAGCACCTCCGTAGCAAACGCCCAGGTCGTACCCCTCGTTTTCCGTGGCATGTCACTGCTCTTCTATTTGAGGAACGGGTCAGGGCGCAAGCACGTCTGGTGGCGATGGCGATGGAAACAATACCAGAGGATGGCATCAGTGGCCTCGACTCTTCCCCATTGTTGAGGAGCTCTCCTGAGCGAGCTCACTCCTCTTCACCCTCACTTCACCCACATACCTCACATGATCACTTACACCCCTCCTTGTCCCGCCGGCGATCCGATGATGGCCACGTATCCTTTGAGCCCATTATTGAACCAAGCAGAAGATCGCTCGACGAATCACGGCAAAGTTCGCTTTATGGTGGCTTTTTTAACAGCTCGCGTGGTCGCGGAGCTTCTCCGTCGAGCAGTCGAGTCTACTTGCGAGATCTTGCTTCCAGAGTTCGACGGAAAGGGGCCGAGAGCGATGAAGCTTCTTCGTCGCACCATTCTGCGTCGGAGGAATATGCACGAGCAGATGAAGCCCGTAGGAAAGGTAGCAAGCGCAGACACTTTTTTAAACCACCTGAACTGGATCTTGTGTTGCGTACTCAGCCTAACTCTCATGCCAAAGCTGGAAGTGAGGCAGATACTCCTGCCGAAGCAATGAGCTCGCCACGAACAGCTGTACAAGCACCACGGGAGCTGAAGACCCCTCTCAACGATAGTTTTACCCGCCTCCGTTCTCCCGACCAGCCGCAATCGGCGTCTCAACGGTTGGACACGGCGTCGACCATGGTGCAAAAGGCTTTCTCGAGACGCGTCTCATTACCAACCTCACCGCGTCATTCCTGGACAGAGGAAGAGGAGGAACAGAAGGATGAAGAGGCCGAGCAGGATGAGTATGAGCGGCGCGCGCAGTAGGTCCTTCAGATTGCGATCAGACGACCACCTGACGTCTATGTAGACTTCTAGAGAACGCTATTGCGCAGAACCAGAGGAATCGTTATCTTTTACAGCGCATAGCAGGCGGGATCAAGGAGTACGAAGTAGTTCAGGCCAAGCTCTGCAAGACTCTTGGTCTTAACTACACCCCCCTCCCTCCCGAGCTTATCGATGCGTTCTCTCATGACCCATCAGTTGTTACCGGGGCTACGCGCCAAAAAGGGGGTTGCCAGGCAGTCGAGGATATACACAACAACATCGCGCGGCAAAGGAATGCCGTGCGTGAGTTTCTACAGCAGACACGTCACGTCGAGGTTGCTCCCCCGCCAAGTGTACTCGATTCTCCGCTGAAGTCACTTCAACAATCGCTGGATGCGCTCGAGCAGCGCCGCGGCACAATTTCTCAGAAGGTGCAGGAGGTCATCGAGACACTAACGAGAGTGAAACGACTGCATGCGGAGGTGAAGGCGGAGTACAACAATACCGCGGCCCATACATCGTCTGTCTATCCTGAAGTACGTCCGTTAAGAGCTGCGCTGGTTATGTACTAAACAAACACTCAGCTTTCCGAAATCATCGCCTTGGAAGAGAGATACAAGGATCGGTACCAGCAGCTGTGGGAATTTGGCATGGATGCACTTACGATTCTCCTGGATTCAGTTACACCATTCTGGAGGAACTATGGAAAATTCATTGGCGTAGATGCTCAAGACTTCCTGATTATTCCTTGGTACCGAAACGAATTCACGGGAGAGGCAGAGAGGTACCCGATCAAAGTCCTTCCTCGGCGATCCTTCCGACATTGGATCGGGCTCGTCCTCTTTTTTTTCATCACAACGGCCGTTCTCATACTGCAAGCCCGGGCTGCGCGCTCGTTTTCGTCGCTGTACCGCCTACCCTTCAACATGCCGCCCAGTTTGTGGTGGATCAGCGTGCCATTTTTCGGGACGACGGCCGTCATATTGTGGACCGCGGTGTTGGTGGAGATGTGTATTCTGGGGGCGCAGCTTGCTGTGGTATTTTGGTGGATTGGGTGGCGCGCAGGGATCTTCGACTGAACAGTTACGGACACGGCGCATCTCTTTGCGCTCACGGTTTTGCTCTCCATGTTATTTTACGCACACGTTTTATTCATAACTTATGTGATTTTAGGTCATGGTTGCGTTACAGGAGGTTCAGATGGTGACAGACGTAGAGTCGTGAGATTCTTCTGGTACTAAAGGTGGGTTGGTGGCAAGTGGCGAGCGCGAAACGAGAGGCGGTGCGGTCAATCCCGCAATCCGCTTGCTGACTGCAGCAGTTGTTGGTGCCTCGCCCTGCGGCTGAGGCTGAGGGGTAGTGGCCTGTGCGACAGTAACGTCCTGTGGGCTAGCTGCTACCTCGTTGCCGGTCTTTCCAGCATCGACGCACGGTCGGCAGAAGCCTACAAACGTGTTAGCTCTTCTCTCGCGGGCAACGCAAGAGCACTTACGACCGCCCATCATGAGAGGAACGTCAGTCTGTCCACAGGACACGCACGCTATCTTTTTGGACACGCTGCCAGGTTTTGGTTGGGATGACCGTTTCCGCTTCGGGGAGGGTGTACCACCGTGACCACCCTGAGAAGACTCGGTGGTCGATCCTGTTCGCTTAGGAGCCGCTCTGCGCCTCGTGGAACTTCGATCTCCATGGGCAGACTTGATCGACTTCATGGAGTACGGAACCGCAGCCTATAGAGCCGAGTTAAAGTATGGCGTAAAGAAACGGACGACAACGCACAGCTTGCAACTTTGTCAGTAAGTCGCCTTCCGGGAGTTGATGTTGAAGGTATACCCGCTCTGGGACTGCCTGAAACGAAGTTAACGTTGATCTGTTCAAATGTTAGGTGAATGGGAAATTCTAACGATTTTCTCTAAGACTTGTCGATTTGTCTCGACTTTGGCAGATCCACCAGCCCAGTTAAGAAGGCTGGTCCAAAATGTCTGATGCACCTTCGTTACGCGGAATTGTACTACTTCCTGGGACAGATCTGTACTAGTAGACGTAGCCGACTCTGACTCTTCTTGTTTTTGCTTGGGGAAAGGTAACGCAAAGAGCAATAGTACAGCCTCAATGTCGCCAGAAGATGGTGTCCGCTCACACACAACGGGCACCCTTGGCACGAGCCATCGATCATATGGTCTTTCAGGAAACTCCAGAACAAGATCAAATTCTTTCGGGGCTTGCGAAGCTGTGGGTGCAGGGGTCTGCGCAGGAGTGGGGTTAGGATGCGGAGATGGAACTGAGCTTGGTGGTGTGGGCGAAGCTGAGGGGCTCGGGGTGGAAGATGATGTTCGTACTCCTAGTAGATTGAGTGCAGAATGTGGGTCTGAACCAGAAATGCCGGCAAGGGCTGACGCCTGTGCAGAGGCCAGTGATTGTATGAGCAAAGCCAAAGTCTTGAGTTGGTCCGAGGAGGCACGACCAGACGCAGCTAGTTGTAAGAAGTTTGCTAGAATAGGGTCGGTTGAGGCGGCATCGTTAACGCGGTTGATCAGAGTGGGAGTAATTGGCGTTTCTGAGGCGACAGCGGAAACAAGCGGGGTAGAGGCTCTTTGCATGGATAGATATGTCGCCGCTGAGGGACCAGCTGAAGCTCCATACGGGAAGTAGGGGGTGTATGTCGGTGTCCTGTAAGCAGCAGCAGTTTGCCAAGTACTCGTCGAGGGCTGATTAGACACGGGACGTGGAGGCTGAGGAACTGGAGTGGAAGGAAGATGGTGGGCTTCATATACTGAGGTATCCGGGAATATATGGGGGCCGACTTGGAAGTCAAATTTACCCAGCGATCTCATCGTGTGTGGTGGGGGTACCGTGTCGGAAATCTTTCCGCCTCGTGATTTACTCGAGAACTTGGGAAAGGTTGAGGATAACCAATTAGCGCGCGCTGAAAGAGGTTCAGAATCCGGTGAAACGGGTTATATCCTAAAGCGCTGACATTGTTTTAGTGAATGAAAAACAAGAAGGCTGACGGACACTCAGCCAAGTACAGTGAAGTGGATGGATAGGGACTCACCTCTCTGCTGTACCCTTCAACGGAAATGAACATTCCTGATCATCAGAGTCGGGCTGTTCAAGCTCCCAACCTGGCTTGGGTCCAACCGGTAAATCTCGACCTTCGATTATCATTCTATACTCTTTCTGTGTGTTGGTGTCACAATCCGGAGCAGTTTGGCGTTGTTTGCCAATTGCCTTAGATCCCATTGTCCGATTGCTCTCCTGGCGTGAGAATGTTTCCAAAGTCGCGCAAACCTTAGATCGACTCCCGTCCTGCGTATACGAAGCCCCAGAAACCTATTGCTATGGAGCAACCTATCTCACTAATACCAAACCCGCGCACGCGCTACGATCAAGAGGGCGAAAATGGCCCTTCTTCCGAAGTCGACGTTTCACATCCTTCTGCACAACCCCGAAAGAAACGAGCACGGAGACCCACAAACGACTCTGCAGCCACTGGAACACGGTCATCGCCAAGGAAAAGGCCTCCCCATAGCTCATCTCGCTCCTCTGTTCCCTTGTTAGACCCTGCCGCCGATCCTGGAGAAGATCTTGACCCTACTGTCATAACAATGGCAGCAATCTGCGACGATACAGGTCAGGGTCGTATCAGCAGCAAGGCCGCCCAGATCCTGGATAACCATGCAGCTTGGAAACGCTCCAACAAGGAAAAGAGAACTCGTATGCGAGCTCTTATGGAAGCAAAGAAGTACGGACATGGTGAGGACGTCGACGAACGTAGCGTTCCACCGCCTACCGTGGAGCCCTCTCCCTCTGTGGCCACCACATCCACAGAAGCACCCAATCGGCCCACTCCTGTTGCACCGGAAACACCCGCTTCAGCTGCAATTCCCGAACATGGGTTCGGTTTTGATTATGGTAACGCCATGGCAACTAGCCGTTTCAACGTCCAGGTTCGCATTGGCCCGAATGGAGAAACGATTGTGGACGAGGAATCTCTGTTCGTAAACCGGGCAGAAGAACATGAGACAGAGGATTACGTCCATGTCGAGGAGTCGGACGCCACGAAATTTGTCAACTCTGGTTCGTACAGCAAGAAATTTCGAGGCACACGTTGGACGGTTGAAGAGACAGATTTGTTCTACGCCGTAAGTATCCTTGTATCACGCCGAGTATCATAACGAATGCGTCGTAGGCCCTCTCTCAATTCGGCGAGAATTATGAATTGATGTCTTATGTCCTCCCTGGTCGAGATCGAAAGGCGTGCAAAGCCAAGTTCAAGACCGAGGACAAGAAGAACCCACAGCGCATAAATCACTTCCTGAAAAACAGGGTTCCATACGGTGAATCTCAGAATCTTATCTACTTCCTACCTGTATAATTGATGCGAAACCCGCCTTCAGACATGCAGACGCTATCCAGGATGACGGGAAAAGATTTCTCGGGCCCAATTCCCGTGATTCGTGCGAAACCTCCGCCAAACCTGGAACCCACAAACCCCGAGACCGAGAGGGCTGCGAATGCGGCGAGGAAACAGAGCAGAACACCAGGACCGGTTAAACACCCCAAAGATGCTGGTGCCGAGGTGGAGCCAGGGCAGGCATCTAGTGCTCGACCAGGCATCAAAGCTGTGCCGAGCACTGCGCCACAGAAAGGGAAGAAATCGGCGAACGAACCATCACAAGATGACGTCGAAGTGCTGGGAACGATTGATGGCGATTGGGATTAATGCATATTAATGCATTAATGACTTCATCTTCGTCAGTTACTATATTCTTGGGGGACCATGACGTTCATCCCTGTAATCGACCGCCAGAAATCACATTGACCACCAATAATTTCACACACTTGGCACCGTGGGGTGCGCGTAGTTGACCTAAACCTCGTGAATCAAGCGTACGCGTTCGGCTGGTACCACCGTCTGCTATTCTCCGCTTCGATCTCCATCTAATCGTGTTCATTAGCAGTGCTGGTGCCATCGCTGTCGCTGATCGGCACGTTCGTCGTCGCGAGTGAGGAGCAGTATAGGAAGAACATTTGATCGATCGTCTGCGTAGATACGTAAGTTTGGTGATCTCTAGTGAGCTAACTGCAACCGTACTGCACGCCACGCGCCTATTAGAACCCACGTCAGATTCTGTAGATGAGGAAGTTCTGTCATTAGTACCCAATCTGACATTCGACGAGCTTATTCTATCAGTGTGTCGTGGCCCTCGTGCTCTTGCTCATCCGAGTCGCGGACAAATTGACGTGTTGGATATTTCAAAAGGCCTCAGAAGTCCTTGTCGTGATCCCATCCACCTGGTGCGAACCTATACTCAGCCTCGCGCTCGAGATGGCTTTCGTTCGTATTGCCACTGCGGCCCTTGCATTCTACGGTGTTTACGCTTCTGCCACAGTTCGAGCCATAACCAAACTTCGGTCATTCTCAATCCCGAATACCCTCTCCAACGTCGCGGCCTGCGCCAATGAGCCGCTGGTGATTTCCTGCGAGAACACGACCTCCATCCAGAACACTTGCTGTTCGCCCACTCCTGGCGGCCTGATCCTGCAAGCCCAGTTCTGGGACACTTACACTGGTCTCGAACACGACGGGCAGTTGCTCCCTAAAAATAGCTGGACGATTCACGGTCTCTGGCCTGACAATTGTGATGGGTAGGCGCGGTACCAAAAACTTGTCGGTGTGGGCCCTCTCACGGCGACTGTCAGGTCTTTTGACCAGTACTGCGATTTTTCGCGCCAATACGATCCGAAACCTCCGAGGACACTACCAAACGGAACTCAGGTGCCTCCTTATAACGGTCCCGGGATGAGTGACTTCATCCGTGAATTTGGGCGCTTCGATCTTCTGGATTATAGTGTGTGCGCTTCTCGATGGCTTCCTTGGCTGATTTAATGGCATCCTCAGTGACTAAATACTGGGTCAGCCAGGGCTCCCCGAACGACGCATTATGGGCACACGAGGTGAGGCTGTGTGATCAGGGCGACATGCAGTGCTTGACGGTCTGTGATCTAATCTTAGTTCAGCAAGCACGCGACGTGCACTTCTGTAAGTCGGGGTGATGCTCGTCCGTTGTTCATACTGACGGGATTTTTGTGACAGACTTTTGATGTGGCGTGCTACGGTCCGGACTACCAGCCGCACCAAGACGTCGTTGACTACTTTGATGCTGTTGTCCGTGCGTTCAAGCAATTTCCGACATACGACGTTCTCGCATCGTGAGTTCACCCCTGTTTGGTGCCGTTTCAAATCGATGTGCATTCTGTATTAGCGCTGGCATCGTGCCGTCCAACACGACTGCCTACCAACTCGGAGATCTCCAGAATGCATTAAAGGCTCGGACCGGAGGTATCCCTTACGTCGGTTGTGGAAACAATGGCACCGTGCTCCAGGAGGTATGGTATTTCAACCACGTTTGTGGGCCTGTAAGTTATTCTACGCGACGTTGTCAAATCACTGGTGCTAATGGTGCAAAGGTACAATCTGGACGTTTCAAGGCCTTGGACTCGGTGACTAAAAGTTCGTGCTCCTCGACGGATGGGATTTACTACTACGAACGTACATCCACATCCGAGCGGGTGCTGTTGTGAAAACGGTAGTCATGTTAGCCAGTATGATAGTAGCCAGAACACATCGCGGTTATATACATACATGCTTGGTGATTGAGGCGGCCGTGCAGCAGCACTGCAGGTTTTAATGCGAGAAAACGCGAGAGAGTGGCGAGTTATCCGCGAATGTGGCTGGTTTGCAGACGCGCCGGAAACGCGTTTTAATTATTAGCCTGATTAGGGGTCTCCACATATTGAATTACATCACGTGCCGGACGCGAAGGATTTCAACAAACCTGGATTTGGGGCCCAGCGTGACATTTTCGTTGACATCCCCCCTCATCGACCCGCTGCGCCCTCCCCCCCTCCTTTCTACTCTCATAAATTCCGTCTCATGATTACGACACTAGATCTCGCGGCAGCGTCGTCAGATCCTGGCGCTCGCCGCATGCTGGCGAGTCTTTCGCTCTCGGTGGCCAAAAGCAAGCGCATCGTCGTGGTCACTGGCGCAGGCATCTCCTGCTCGTGCGGCATTCCCGTGCGTCGTCGATTCACGCCATTGCATTCTATAAATTTCAGGCTGCTTACTCGCGCACGCAGGACTTCCGTTCTTCGGATGGGCTCTATGCGCTCGTAAAGAAACAGTATCCGGACACAATTTTAAAGGGGCGAGACTTGTTTGATGCCTCCTTGTTTCGTGACCCCACGACTACCTCCATTTTCTACTCGTTTATCTCGCAACTGAAGCAGTCGATCGATCTGGCGTCCCCCTCGCGCACGCACCATTTTATTCGCACGCTCAATGAGAAGAAGAAGCTTCTCCGGTCTTATACCCAGAATATTGATGGCCTCGAGGAAAAGGCCGGGCTTATCGGCAGCTCTAGTTACGAACTCAAGGCCGACGGGAAGGGCAAGGGCAAAATTCGCGCAAAGGAGGTTCGGAATGTCCAGCTGCATGGGGACATTCATCGTGTCCGATGTGCATTGTGCTCTGCCGACCTTCCCTGCAAGGAGGAGTACCTGCAACTCTTCGCCACAGGATTGGCGCCTAATTGCCCCGAGTGTACCTCACGTTGTATGTTTCTCGTTGTCGTCGAAATTTTCCCACGTGCTGACCCTTTATCAGCGGAAGCCCGTCTCGCACGCTCGGCGCGCGCTCTAAAAATCGGCACATTGCGCCCAGGCATCGTGCTCTATGATGAGGCACATCCACTGGGGGATGACATTGGCGCCATCCAGGCCTTCGATGTATCCCGAAAACCGGACATGCTGATCATCATGGGCACCTCACTCAAAGTTCATGGCCTAAGGAAGCTCGTTAAGGACTTTGCGAAGGCCGTACACGCGTCAGCGCCACCAGATCCTTTATCTGCAAAGAAGAGCTGGATGGGCAAAGTCGTCTTTGTCAACAAGACGCCCCCCGGTAGCGAGTGGAACGGTATCATTGACTATCACGTCGAGGGCGACACAGATGACTGGGCGCACAATGTGGAGGAGGATTGGCGGAGGGTCCGACCATCGGACTGGGAAGTCCAACAAACACTCGATAATGATGACAACAGTGCGTTCAAGGCTGTGAAGGACGTCGTCGGGAAAGGAATTAGGAAGTATTTATCTCTATTCCTACTTTTACCACCTGCGTGTATGCTAACCCCTTTAATCTGCAGGTGGCAAGAAGCCTACAGCGTCTGGAACGGAGAATATCCCCCCAGCCCTGGTTGTCGTCCCATCCACTATACAACCCAAAGTCCCCTCTTCCCCGACGAAGCGACCGCCGTCGACGTCTCATTACACGGGTGGCGATTGCAGTCCATCGAAGAAACGAGACCTTGGGAGCTCTAAGCCCACTGCCGCAAAGACCCTTCCGGATGAACGTGGTCTCCTGTTCGCTGATGCGACCAATAGCTGCGCCATGGATATAGAGAACGGCGCGAGCGATGTCCCAATCATGGGGCGCAAGGCTGCAGGCACAGATAGACTCAGGAGGGGTTCATCCAGAAAAAGGATGAAGGTAGAAGTTGTGATCCCCAGCATAGCGCAACGTGAGCTTGAGGTAGACGTTTTCAACTGAACTTTCGGGACAGTGCTGTATAACATTTAATTTATTGCTGTAACGTATATCGAGCACACAACAGGATGGTTGTTGCATCAAGTGGAAGAGAGGATAGCATACAGTAAAGGTAGCCGCGAGAGTGAATAAAGACATGCTACAACCAGAGAAGAGGGCAAAGGTGATCAATCACTGATGAGCTCCGAGACACTCCAGTCCTCGAAACTGCCGTCGGGAAGATAACGGCGGATGACAAGGGGTATCTTGCGTTGGGAAAGTTCCTTGATGGCAATTTGAAGAGCATCTGTTTCACCATCGAGGGGAACAAGGATGGGGGCGTTCATGCTGTGATATGTGTCAGGACTGTGGCTGGAGGGCTAGGGCATCATGCACACCTGATCTGCAAGGCTCTCGTTCCCAATATGCGTGCGCGCTCGTATTTTGTTAAGTAAGGGGTGGTGACTCTAACTTTATTAGGCTGTCTTTCTCCGGTGAGGCCAGTTTGAGGTGCGGTCTGCTGTTCTTGGGACGCGCTCCCGTTGACCATGTCGTGATCATGCTCAGCACCATTGAGATCTTGAACACCATTCATCTGAGACTCGTCTCCTTGGCCATCATCGACGCCTTCCTGTTCCTGGGGCTCTGCGAGCAAGTCATAGTTATCATCCTAGGCGAGATGTGAGAGAGGAATGCATATGAGAAATAAGATTTCGAGGACGCACGTAGACCTCCTCGGCAAGGCTTGGGCCACCATACTCGTAGTCATCACCGGCGCCGCCACCGCCGTAACCATCGTCGGACATGAGTGGCAGGAATGAAAGGGCAAGGAAGGGAAGGGGAAGTGGTGGGTGAGTGTTGTATCGGGAAATGCACCGGAGTCAATCGCGGGGCTTGAAATCACATTTGGTAATCATATTGCCCAAAGGGGTTTGGGTTCGCTTCTCGTTCGTGTCGACGCGTTTACGGATACCAATCCAAACCCTCGCCTTCTCTGGACCTTTCACGGTCTCGCTTTCTCCTTTCTGCGGGGGGATTCTCCTGGCGCGGGTCTACGACAAGCTTTGCTTTTGCTATTTCGACGTGGGGCGAAGCTTGTCTGATGTCTGGATAGCCTGGCGAAGATCATCCGTCAAGTGAAAAAAAAAAATATTAATATGAATGGTTCTGTCTCTAACAGCGAGGAGGCCTTAATGAGGACCGAATAAGGCTGGGCAAACCGGGTCAGATCGCCGAGCGGGATCCGAGTGAAACGGTGTCGGGAGTGGTCTTCTCTGGCCTGACATGTTATGGTCGGGTTGGTATTCAACATTCTTAACTCAGACCCATCTCGTGCACTCTTTCTCCCTCCAGCTCTTTCTCTTCTCCTCATGTCTCTGCTCGAATCCGCCCCCCTTCGAGAGTGGGGCACTCGCTACGACACTCTCTCCACTTCCCCTTCTCCTTCGACCACCTCTTCATTGTCTAGAATAAACCCACCTACTACTTGTACATCTACCGCTAATTCGTCTCTTATTGCTCCAGTTGACGCAACGCCCACAAATCCTCGCGCTCAAGGAGACCGAATGTCCCACGAAGCCAGCGTCTTTGTTGGCAGGTACCCCCACCTTCCATTCTACCCTCCATTCATGCGCCGATTATTCATTTTCAGTCTCCCGACAAACGTTGACCACGCAGAACTGAGTGCTCGTCTCAAAGACCATCTTTCTGCCTATGTAGATGTGAATCTTGTTAGAATCATCCGCGATAGCCGTGGCGGCGTCTGTGCGTTTGTCCAGTGCAATGTGAACGATCTCCATCGCTGCTCTTCGTTGTCATCAACTTGACGCGGGTATATAGGATCCAGTGTCTGCTGCACAACTAATACAAGGGGTTCGGTCGCAGCCTCCCCAGAGCTTCATGGGTCGGTATCTGCGTTTCGAACCCGCTCGCTCCCAGAGGACACTGTGGGTCTCGTACAGGTAACTGTTCGTGTCTAACGTCGCCGTATATCGCCTTAACACAACGTTAGAAAACCTGTGGAGGTAATCTGCGACCCTGATCATGGCAGATTCGTCCCATCCTGCAATTCAAGTAGCCGTATCGTTGAGTTCGACCTTCCAAAGGCAATGAGGATTTCTCGCATTCCGGGATCAAGGTAATTCCGTGTTCAAGTAACCGTGCGGTGTACTGAATGTATGCGCTTTCAGACGCATCAGTATCCTTTACAATGCTCAGGCCCTTCATCCTGGTGGCAACACTGATACTCCTTTACAAGAGCAGGACACCGCGGGCAGTGCCTTGACCGGTATGGGCTTGGTCCTATCACCATTACGATTTGACTCTCAGGTTAGTGTGCCTGCGTCCCCTCGGGATTCCCAACTGACGGATGCTACTGCAGACCTTACATCAGATTGCTTCGTCCTTCGGTCCTTTGGAATCATTTGATCTCCATCAACCTGAACCGACAGTAAATATCCCAGGTAAGCTGCAAGCGTTCGACATTGCACTCTTATCTGAGTTCAATCATCGCAGAGTATCAAATGTACCCGTTTCCTCACAATACGGATAGATCCGAATGTATGGATCCCGGGTGTTGGGAGATCAAGTGGGAGAATCGTAATGACTGTCTCAGTGCACTGGCGGCAAGTGATAATCCATTACTCCGACTGCCTGGCCTGATATTCCTTGTGCAGACGCTCCGTAGTGTCCCGCACCTCACTGTCACTTGGCCGAATCAGCAGCATGCGCTTATCCCTAGACGAAGTGGACTCTTCAACCGCGGTCATCATGTTAAGGATCAGCTGGTCCCCAGACGACCGTCAGGCCTACAACATGTTCAACCACGACATGGCGACGAAAATAGTGTAACAAGCCAAATTATTCCCTCTTTTGGCTCCTGGAAACATCAAGTCAGAACAGCTACGGTCACAGTTGGCTCGCCGTCTTCGTCTGAACACCTCTCACCGACAAATGACGGTGATCTTCCTGTTACTACAAACGATTGGACGATTGTAGATCCAGGCAATCACGCTGACTTCCATGTGCCACCGACTTTGCCCGACACTGCGGCTTCTACTGGCAATAAATTGCAGGTTTCTCAGGATCACCTGTGTGGGGCGCCATTTGAGTCGAAGGACAATCAAGAGAGGGGGGGCGATGAGATTCCTTGTATTGATGAGGTGCCCTCCCCCTTGTCGTCCGATCACCTCGGGTTGTCGGAGGTTGTTTCTGATAACGCAACACACCCAAAGGGCCAGCTCGCAGCTTTATCCCCTGCGTAAGTAACCTTATCAGACCTTTGTCAGCCTCGGCTCAGATTGCCTGTCGTCCCTAGCCCCCCCTTGCACGTCCCTGCTCATGCTGGGACACGATCACCGTCTCCAGGTCCGGTTGATCAGCAGGGCACCTCTTTCGTGGATAACCTTGCTTCTCCGTTTTCCCCGAGGAGCCCCGGGGCTGTGAAACCTCATGTTGGCGGTGCCCTCGACTTCTATGATACCTTCGCTATACCACCTGCCCCTCAATGGTCGGAAGCACGACCACGGAGGCGCGCAGGGCCATGCGATGAGAACGCCGGTGTCAGTCTACGCAACGTTTTCGATCCGACAGCGATTTTTGTTGGGGGTCTAGAACTTCATGGGCGTTGTACATGGGACGAGCAAAGACTCAAAAGGGTATTTGGGCAGTATGGTGAGATCGTCGAGGTGAAACTGGTAAGGCCAGGTGAGTGATATGTTGACGGTAACGTCTACGAGCATATTTAACACTCTTTCCAGCCCACAGGAAGTCGGCGTTCGCTTTTGTGACGTTCAAGAGCAACAATTCATCAGCCCGAGCTGTCCTAGCAGAGGTTGTATCACCTGTGTTTGACCCAATGCTCCTCTCCTGACGAAATTTCCACAGCACGATCGCGTTTACGACGGTCGACGTATTCGTGTCCAGCTTCGTGACAGCTCGGTGCAGAAGATTCAGGGTTCAAAGTCTAAGTTCAGGTCAAGCGATGGACGTCCATTCAGTCCACGACATCACAACTCTCCAGTTGGCATGCTCCCTCACGTTCAAACCGGAGTTGGGCCCACTATTCCAGTTCTCTGTGAAGAAACTGGTCCTGTACTCACATACTCCCCAAATGGCACAGCTTCTGTTCACCCGGATACGCGGGGACACGTACCAGATAACACTTGTGTGCCATTCATCCCTTCACAGGCATCATCTACGATGGTTTCCGGGTTACCCCAGATGACATACCCTCCACCTCCACCTGCTGCGTTCTATGCTCCAGCGCCATGGCTCATGCACCCCTATCCATATGTGCCCCCTCCGCATATCGTTCCGGGGTATTCACAAATCCCTTTGGCGTCGTCGGTGGTCAGTGCGAATGAGGCGGGTCGCCCTGTCCCGCCTGGTAACATGTATCAGGTCCGGATTTCAAACTGCCGACTACCCCAACAAATCACTAATTTTCTACAGCCAATTCCCCACTACTCGGTATACCCTTTTCCAGTGCCCCCGATCCCTTCAATGAGGCAGCAGCATATTGAATTGGCAAGTCTGCCGGAACGTCGTGCACCTCTCCAACCAACCGGCTTCATCGAGAGTGAGCAGGGCCTCATTCCGGTATATGCCCCTGAAGCGCTCGGCGAGTACATGGCGAGCACCAATTCACACCAAACCGTACCTGAGCCTGGAGGGAGCCACTCAGTATTGCATACGTCAAAGGCAATTCCGGATACAAGATCCAAGGCTACGTATGCTATGCACCCGCCACCCCAGTACCACGCAACATTCGCTGGGGATAGAAGTGCAGTCATGATGGCCGCGCCAAGCCAGTTTTCCAACGCTCCCAATCTGGTTCCAGGAACTAGCTTTGACTGGTATCGCGACACCGCCCACGTCGAATACCGCCCACAGGAAGGTCCTCGAGCCCCCGCAGCTCAGACAATTGAGACGTATCAGGGCACCCCTACTGGACAACCTCCACGGTGCCAAATATACGGGGAACGCGGGTTCGGCTTTTCTAGGCACCGTGGCCAATATGATGGCTCCACGTTCGCGAGGTCAGGCAGGAGCAACAACCACCCTGGTACCCATTCAACGCGCAGAAGGGGGTATTTCAAACATACAGCAGGAGCTGTCTCTATGAGTGCCGTCACGGATGAAACAGTGGAATCAGGAAAAGGCTACGTTGACATCGTTGCCGACGCGGTCGTCAGAGCAAGCACGTCTTCACCTGCCGTGTTTGATCTGACGCCGACATCCCCGACCCGAGGAGCATAGATGTAAAGCTAGAAGTAAGTTCACCTCTTGTGTCTGTCACGACGGTCAACCCCATTGTCCTTTCGTATTTTCCAAGAAACACCAATCTTCTTTATGTCTTTCTGTAATTCACGTCGCAATTTCACATGATTTCCCAAGCACTATTCATTATCTACGCTTCCAATCCAATCCAATCCAAACATCATGCATGTCGCGTTGGCTTGTCGTATCTTCATTCTGTCATTCAGAAAAGGACTTTTTTGTGGAACCGCACGCGTGCATCTCCGATGGGCTGATAGCTGGCCGATGGTGCTTGTGTCTAGTTTGACTAAGAAGGAATCAATATATCAATCACCAAACGCCAGTGCTGGAGCGGGTTTCTCGACGACAGTGATATCGACCAGGTCCAGGTACTTCGGATCGCACATCATCTCGCAAGAGTCAGAATGCCAGTGGGGAATATCATCTTGACGTAACCCCAAGATACCGCAGCTTCTCGGAATTCACACGGGTACTGTAGTGCCCCGCCTGCGACTTACTACTCGTCGACATTAACGAAACGGCATGGCGAACTGGCAGGCGGCACGGTGTGTGAATCCACTACCCGCAAGTGAAAGACGACGACTGCACGCAGCATGCGTGTATCTGTTCGCGCGATTGATTGAGAGGAAAGTTTTACTGTATCGGAGAAGTGGGGCGGCCGAGGGGTTGCACGGCGGCCGACGCCGCTGGTTGCGAAGAGCGTGCGGAGAGTGAGATGGGGGCCCGAGTTTACTTCACCGGTTTACGTTCATGGCCAGAATTCCTTGAGAAAAACCGACCTGAATGCCTGCGCAGCGATGTCTCCCCATACGTACTAGTAAATGTGACATCGTGAGAAAGGTGTCTTGTCGTTCAAGAGCCGCACAGCACAGCAAAGTTTGAGTGGATGCCGTCATTAAATGGATGGTTCTTTTTCCAGATGATTGATTGAGATTGATGGATCCGTGCAGGTGGTTCCAGGTCGGGGGTGCCCAGGGTGTGGGAGAGCAGAAGAAATCGGAGGCGCTAAATTTTTCTTTTTTTATTCCTTTTGGTAAATTTTCGCATATAGCATTTTGAAAGGGATAAGAGAAGCGAGCGACGGCGAGGACGCAGCGTGCAATCGGGTACAAAGACAGACAAGACAGACAGACAGTTCCAGGCGGCCTTTGTCAGTGTTTGGGGGCGCAGGGGTTGGGTGATGCTGGTGGTGGTTTGTTACAGTAACCGATATTATCGGACGCGCTCCTGAAATCTGTTCCTCGCTCGGTCAAGGAAAGTTTGGCGGTGGTATGAGCCCGCCCCGCCCGCGCATCCCGATGTATATATACAACTGCATTGCATTGCAAGAGAGACCTTGGCAGAGACCTAAATATCCAACGCAGTTGTGCATTGCCGGTTGCGGCTATGATACATGATATTACAATTTCAGCGCGCTTCTGCGACTGTGCGATAAAACGAATTTCCAAACTCTTACGGCGTACGCGCGTCGGTTTGTGCGAAAGTGCTCAAGGTGACAGGGCGTGGGGCGTGGGGCGTGGGGCACTTGGCGGTGGGGCCTGGTCATAAAGTGCGACGGGATTCCAAAAAGGCGACGAGGATCCCCCATGTACGAGTCGAGTGATGCGAGTGGTGGAGTCAATGATGGAATTACCAGTGGAGTGGATGGATTGTGGGTTGGATTGTGGGATTGGCGTTCACTCGAAAAGGAGGGTGGGGTGGGGTTTGCCAAAAAAAATACTCCCTCGTGTTTAACTGTATTATCCCCTCCGGTCTTCTTCCTTCCATTGTTGAGAACGAATGACTAGATTGTCAGTGGCGCGCAGGGCAGGGTGAGGTCGTGTCTGTCGAGAAGGGAGCGGAGTTTCCCCCTCATCCCTCATCTCATCTCATCTGAAAATCGGAACGGGACGTTCTTTTTTTTTTTTTTACCGGAGCGGATTCCGACGGACGGAACGACACCTGCCCATGGGAAATTTATCGTGCAAGCGCATGTGCGTGGGTTTGGCTTGGGGTTACTTGTATACGGTGGTGTGGGGTTCTTGCTTCGTTTCTCAACTAAAACTTTTTCGGGATTTTGATTGTGTTCGCCGCTCGAGTGCGGAATCCATACAGCAGTGATGGCGAGGAGTAGCGAGGTCTGCACCCGTGCCATAGAGACCACGTTCGCAGAGATCTAGGCTACGTATACTCTACGACCGCATAACAAGTAGATCCGGTCGTGCGGACGATCCTACCAATTACACTAATTACGGATGATCCGTTCAGACCCAATGTATGAAATGTTGTACAAGTCCACAAGGTTCATTCAAAATCTCGTCGTCAACGTTTCAAGTATGCCACAACAAAGACCATGCACGGAATATACACGCAAATCGGGACAGATATCAAATAAGGCCAATGTTCATGAACAAACAAAATCTTTTACCGTCTTATGCCGACGTGCAATATCCGGCGTAGAAAGATGAGGGGTATCAAAAGATGTGAGGATGAACCACACAAAGTCAATCAGAATTAAGGTATATGAACAGTGTCGAACGTCGGACAAGGGAAACAGGGTAATATGGATGGTCTGTTACAGAATATTGCACACCGCATAGGTCTGAGAAACGAACACAATGCATCTCAGCTCATGGTCACAGACAGAAGAAATTGGTGACTCACAGTTAGTCATGTTTTCGTTGAGAAGTGTCATAAGGCCATAGATGTCGTGTCATAATCGTGAATGCCAAAAATACAAGAGAACAGAAGAGTATCGTCCAGCGCTGTAGGTGGAGGTCAGCACAATAACACGCTGGGACAAACCACCGCCATTACCAAGAAGAATAGGTATATATCACAGTCTTTTCCCTGTATACCAGGACAGTGAAACACTCCCGACTCCGGCTATGTGGACTCGGGCATTGATGCGGCACACCTGTCACTATCGCTTGAGACATTTTCCCAGGCAATGAAGTAGACAATATGAAAGACGGACCGTGTCGGCCACCTCAGCTTTTCGAAAATCTATATGGAGGTCGCCGTTGGGCATGCGGGTGATTTGATTCACTTCCCCGAATGACTGTTATTTGAGATGAGTCAGCGTGCTTCCCATGCCCAGCATGCGAGGCGGACGGACCTCACACCACTTTCGGACTGCATCCAGCCGTGCCTGGTCACCCTTAGCTATGCCACTCACGACCAGCTTCTTCTTTCGTTTTTCCCGTGATATGGGAAGCATGGTGGGGACGTGGCGTAAGCCCTTCCCAGGTGTCTTGAATGAGAATGGGAGTCGGAGAGTTCCCGGCTTGATAAGAACAGAACTCTCTACATTCGGCGGATCTTGGAGGTGAGAAGCGTCTGGGGGTAAAGACCATAAAGAATGGTTGGGGGCCTTGGACCGGGAAGAGGACGCGGAACTTGGGGAACCTATATGCGGTGTAACTAGGTCTGTCGATGCTCCTGTGGTTCCAGAGGAGAAAGTGAGAGATGATGAGAAACTGGGCCGCGGCGGGGACAAGTGGAGCGCAGACCCATCGTCGATGGACAAATCTGAGCCTGGGGAGTTGAACGTCCCCAACACGGTGGGACGCTTGAAAGCCCATGGTCCGCGGGATCTGGGGGAAGAGGTGGCGGAGGGTGATTTTTGTGAGCTGTCTTGCAGCTGAGGTGGAGCGAGTGACCCATCGCTGAATGTGCGACCATGGCGACCCATGGAGTGTGAATGACGATAGAAGGAGGAGTCGTGATCAAGGCTGGGGGAGGAATCGTTGGGAGAAAGGAACGGGCGACGAGAGGGAGACAAAGAGAAACGAAAAGCACGCAGAGAGTGCGGAGTGCGAAGCAAAGACGTGTAACTACGCGTGCCCTGGGGTGTGCCAAAACCAAAGAGAGGAGGTGCCTAAGCGTGTGTGAGGATATATCATTCACCGTCACCATCACGTGAGGGTGCCCCTTACCTCGTCGTCGAATACATTGGATTCCTCTTGGCACGTGTTTCCCGTCCCGTCAGCCGCATCCACGAGGACGAAGCTTTCGGAGATGGAGCCAGAATCGTCATCGCACGAGGCAGAACGTGCTCGTCGCATGCCAGAGTAGGCTAGATATGGGCAAGAATTTTGCGAAGATCCTTGCGCCAAACCGTCCTCCGGGACCTCCTCGTCTGTGTGTGCATGCTGGTCGTCGATCCATCGATCCAAACGACTCTTTCGGCGGGAAACGGAGCGCAGGGACGTGCTTGGCGCGCCGTCTTCGTCCGTAGGTGTCGGTGATTGGACGATAATAGGCATTGCCGTTAGAAGGCGGAGAGGCTCCTTGCTATGAGCTACTTTACATACGAGTTACAACTCGTCAGGGGAAGGCATCCAGGATAAGTCACAAACGTTCAGATTCCCGCTTCCGCATGTCTCTCCGTTTCGGAGAAGGGGAAAGACGGGAGAAGAGGTGTTTCTTGTGGCGGATACTTTCGTGTTGGTTGTCGTCGTCGAACATGATACCAGAATCGAGGGTGGCAATATATATAGTCTGTGGCGTTCGCTTTGTCGGGAGATATGATAAGGACGCGAGTTAAGTCAGAGAGATAAAAAATTCATGGCAGAAGGGAAGACGAAGACGAAGGGGTGGGGAATGAGGGGGGAATGATAGCACGTTGTAAAGAGGATGTTCAACTTTACACGACGCATCGAGGCAGACTGAAAAGGAAAAAAGTGTGCAACGAGGCGATTCGGCCCGCATCGCGATGCGGTCAAATGATTCCGTTCCCGTCATCGCTTCATCGCTGCTGTGTACTGTACTGTATCGTTCTGTGCACCGACATAGGTTTTAGTTCGTAAATTAGGTCGATCGTCGTCCAATCCCTGGCATGGTATCCAGTAATCTGTCCAACACCCGCTCGAAAAGCTTGGCCGATGGCGTCTCCTGATATCGCTTCGCCAACGAAAACTCAGATCCCTCCCGAGGCGTACCCTCTGCGGCGTCCAGCAATGTGACAAGCTCCGTGTCCACCGGAAGTGCGCCAAGGAAGGGTATTCCCTCCTTGCGCGCCATCTCCTCGCCTCCCCCGGTCGAGAACACGTTGCTGACCTCCCCGCAACACGGGCACACGTACCCGCTCATATTCTCCACAATCCCGAGCACGGGGAGGTTGACCGCGCGTGTGAACGAGAGAGATTTCATCGCGTCCATCAGTGCGACCGCCTGTGGCGTCGTGACGATGACGGCAAACAATCGGTCATGGACGGGACTCAGATGCTCCAACAACGAAAGTTGTTCGTCCGACGTCCCTTTTGCGATGACGTAGTCTGTTAGCGCACCGCTTCGTCGAGTTAAACCACTCACCTGGGGGCGTGTCGATGACCAAGTAGTCCAGCTCTCCCCACCGCACGTCACTCAGAAATTGCCGTATCATGGCATTTTTCTTGGGACCTCTCCACACCACAGAGTCTCCCTTCTTCTTTAGTAAGAAACCCACGCTCATGCACGCGAGCCGCGCATCGCTTCCATCTGCGTATACGGGCACCCACCCATCGCTGCTCTGGTGGACAGCATTGCCATCTACTCCGAGCATGCGGGGGATCGAAGGGCCCGTAAGATCGACATCGAGGACCCCGACGCGGGCCTCGGGTAATGACGTATATAACGTGAGGGCAAGTTGAGCGGCGACCGATGACTTGCCAACGCCACCTTTTCCAGAACACACGATGATGATATGTTTGATGTGGCTTAATCGTCTGGAAACCGGGGTGTTTTGTACAGCAGCAGCCATAGATGAAGTCAATTCATGACGTTGGTAATCACTTCTTTGCCTTATATATTTCGTAATACACCCCGCACCATCAGTTCGACTTAATCGATATCAGAAAGAAGGTGAGGTTGTTATGGCATTGTTTGACCTGCATAGACGCGGGCCACGACGACCAATGCGCCCATACCCTAGCAGGGATCCGGAAAACCGAGCTTACATGGAAGGAGAGTGATGCTAGACCGCGAGCCCTTAGAAACAGGTGACAGACCAAAATAGACGGCGGGATTTCACGTTCAAAATCCACTCAATCACTTTGACAGCTTGCCGCGCCGCACCGCCACCGAAGAACCGATAACGATAACGAGGACAGTATGAGCACAGAAAGGATTCAATATGCGTCTGTAACCGTGCTACGTGTTGTACCCAAGGCGCACGATAATGGGACTACACAACAAACAGCTGGGGATTGATGTTCTTCCTATCTGCGTGAGCTCTGTCACAGAAAACAATCGCACGACGCTCACCATCTTACAGAGGCGAGCCACGAGCCCGCCTAGTTGTATCAACGTGCCCACTCCTTCCAGAATCCTCATGTGTGTAAAGCCGATTTCCTGAATGCAGCATGAGAATCCGACGTGAGGAAATCAAGTAGCTAGTTGGTACCTTGATATATTCCAATTTCTTGTACTCAGGCAGTCTGGTAAGAGTAGGTCGGTACAAGACTTGAAAACCCCTTGAGTAGAACTCACTCGTCAAATGTCTTTACGACGCGAAATATCGTCACAATGATGTCCACGGCACTATAACCTTGGCCCCAAAGCTCCTGGAGCTTTATCATGGAATTCTCAATGTCGCCCTTGGAGCATGCGCGAATCATGGTTTGCACGATGATGGGGTGCGGCTGGTCGCACACTTTGAAGACATTGTCGCCAGAGACAAAGCCGAACCCGGACCACGTTGATTGAAGATTATTGATTGCTTGTCGCATGTCGCCCTCAGAAGTAAATATAAGGGCCGTGAGGCCATCGTCATTATATTCGACCTGGAAAGCTACAGGTCAAGGAAAGTCACGGTGGGTGAGTGTGTCGCGAGCTCACTTTCTCCTCAGCACAGATTTCTAATAATCGTTGAAGGACCTCGCGGTCCGACAGTTTGGCGTAGCGGAGGATGGCACACCGACTCTGTATTGGCTCAATGATTTTGTTTGACATGTTACAGGCGAGGCAGAAGCGGGTAGTGTTGGAATAGATTTCCATTGTACGACGCAGAGCTTGTTGGGCACCTGCCGTCATGCTTCGATGTGATAAGTGAGTGTGTAAGACACTACGCAGGCGTATTTTGTTACCTGTCCGCCTCGTCTAGAATGACAATTTTATGTCGTCCCGCGGGCAAGGTCACTTTCTTCTGCGCAAAGATCTTGATTTTATTTCGAACGACATCAATACCTCTGGATAACCACATCAACCATTCGGCAAGGGAAATAACACGCAAGTTCGCTCACCTCTCATCTGACGCGTTCAGTTCTAACACACCCTCCTTGTACGCATCTCCCAACAGTTGGTGTGCTAGACAATGAATGCTCGTTGTTTTTCCAATACCCGGCATCCCCTTTCGATAATCAATATCAGGCAGCAAAAACGGAATGCCTTGAGATGTCTGTTACCGAGATGATGAGATGGGGCACATTGCCATCCTTTGCGATGACCTTCAAGCGCGAGATGGTGTCGCTGTTTCCCACAACGTCATCGAGTACACTTGGGCGATACTTCTCGACCCTTTCCTGGATGAGTCCTCTGGGCTACTTGCGACGGGTGGTGACGACGTACCACGGAAGTTCGTATGGTAGATCTGATCCATTGGCCTTTGCCGCCATGAAATGAAGACGAGACGCGTCCCGAGATTTGTGACGAGATGTGACACGACGCGCCTTGCCAAATGGCTCGTCTCAAATGGCCTTCCGTCCTCAGATTGAACCCTCGCCCACCTCTCCATCCTCACCTCTACCACGATGCACGTATCCTCGTGCGACACCGCTCAGCAAAATCCTCCGCCAACTCCACCCCGACCACGCTCCCAAAACCTCGCCTGGACTACCGCGCCATATCCGAAAACGCGGTGTACAAATCGCACAACGCCTTCAATCGCAAGTCGCCCCTCGCCGTCGGCGCGATCCAGTCCATAGAGCGTCTGTACAACCGGCACAGAGAGCTCTCTCACCTCCTAAACGGGAAACGTCACGCGCAGTCGCTCATCGGCGAGCGCATCCGCCAGATCGGCAAGGCCGACGAGGAAGCGCGACGACCCTCGTTACAGGAGGCGAAGCGACTCAAAGCGGACATCTCGCAGCTGGAGCAGGACCTCTCCCAAGTGGACGACGAGCTCTTCTCGCTCGCCTCGGCCGTGCCCAACGACACGCACCCTCTCGCGCCCCTAGGCCCCGAATCGGCCGCCGTCATCCTCTCCACACACGGGCGCGAACCCCCCCCCCCCCCCCCCCACCCCGACCAC
>Ga0137394_10000627_pt1 | contig 24557 bp, 23 predicted proteins | sample czobulk116metaG_FD_108278 | JGI IMG/M metagenome (GOLD analysis project Ga0137394, IMG submission 108278) | Vadose zone soil microbial communities from Angelo Coast Range Reserve, California, USA - czobulk1.16 metaG | ecosystem: Environmental > Terrestrial > Soil > Vadose zone | place: USA...
CATCATGACGCCGAGTCTGGCGGAGTCGTGGACGCTCAGTTCGGATCACCGGGTCTACGAGTTCAAGCTGCGCCAGGGCCTCAAGTTCCACAACGGCGACCCCTTCACCGCCGAGGACGTGAAATTCAGCTTCCTGCGCGCCAAGAGCTCCCGGATCCTCAAGGAGAAAGTGCGGGAGGTCGAGATCGTCGATCCCTCCCGGGTTCGATTCCATCTTCACGAGCCATTTCCGGACTTCATGGCCTTCTACGGGACTCTCGCGACGGGGTCGAGCTGGGTCGTGCCCAAGAAGTACGTCGAAAAGGTCGGCGACGACGGGTTCAAGAAGCAACCCGTCGGGCTCGGACCCTACAAGTTCGTGAGCAACACGCCCGGCGTCGAGATCGTCATGGAAGCCAACGAGAGCTACTGGCGCAAGATGCCCTCGGTGAAGCGCCTCGTCTTCAAGAGCGTCCCGGAAGCCACCACGCGGGCGGCGATGCTGAAGAAGGGGGAAGTCGACATCGCCTATCTCCTGGATGCGCCGACCGCGCTGGAGCTGAAGCGGGACCCGAACCTCAGGCTGGCGTTCTCGGGGGCGATCGGGATCCACTTCCTCGACTTCTTCGACCAGTGGGATCCCAAATCGCCGTGGGCCGACAAGCGGGTGCGGCTCGCCGCCAACTACGCGATCGACCTCCGGTCACTGAACGAGGCGGAGAACCTGGGAGCTTCGCGCCTCACGGGCGGCGTCGTCCCGAGGAAATTCGAGTTCGCGCTGGCCATCGAGCCGTATTCCTACGATCCGGCGAAGGCGAAGCAACTGTTGGCCGAGGCGGGCTATCCCAACGGCTTCGACGCCGGCGACTTGTATCCGTACCCGCCCTACTTCTCCCTGGGCGAGGCGGTCGCCACGAATCTCGCCGCCGTCGGTATCAAGACGAAGTTCCATACGATGGAGCGCGCGACGTTCCAGACCGCGTGGCTGTCGAAGAAGCTGCGGGGGATCTGTGTCTGCATTCACGCGATCTATGGCAACGCGGCCTCGCGAATGGCGGAGTTCGTCCCGAGCGACGGGTCCTTCTCGCGGGGCGCCGATCCGGACGTGGACGCCCTCTACAAGCAGCAGGCGCGGGAGACGGATCGCAAGAAACGCGAGGCGATGCTCTTCCAGATCCAGCAGTTGCTCCACGAGCGGGTGAGGTTCGGCCCGATGTGGGAATACGTCTGGCCGAGCGGCATCGGGCCTCGCGTGGCGGAGCCGGCCCTCCTGAAGATCGACCCGTACCCCTGGTCGGCGCCCCTGGAGGACGTGACCCTCAAGAAGAAGTGATCAGCATCGCGCCGGAGAGAGTCCAGCCCGCATTATTCACGAACCGCACCGCGCCGTCGGACGGGTGGCACCAGGGTGTCCCCGGCCCGCCGGGCGGAAGTGGGACCCCCGAGTCCCGCCCGCAGATCGAAGAGCTGCGTTCGGGCGAGTGGGTGACGGAGCCCGGTGGGCCGGGGACACCCTGGTGCCAGGCCCGTCCGGCTCACGGCGCCGTCTTGGTGATTAATGCGGGCTAGCGGAGCGCGTCGCGCAGCTCGCGCGTGAGGACCTCGACGGTGCCGCGCGTGCCGCCGGCGAGCTTCAGCTTCCACTCGCCTTCGGTCTCGAAGCGCCGGTCGCGCAGCCGCTCGGCCCAGGGCTTGATCGCCTCGCGGATCGCGTTGAGATCGAACGGATCGCGGCGCAGCTCGCGGGCGCGTGCCATCACGTCGGGTGCGGCCCGGATGAACGCGCGGAGCGCGGCGCCCGTCTTGATGGAGTACTTGCGGCCCGCCCAGGCGGACGGGAAGGTGGTCGAGAGGGCCTTGATGTAGTTCAGGAAGAAGCGCTTGGCGCCGCCCCGGAGCTCCTGGAGCTTGCCGCCGCTGCCGACCTTCTCGACGGTCTCGAAGAAGTCCACGATCTCCTCGGCCAGCGGCGCCTGGCTCACCCGTCCGCGCCCGGTGCCGAGCATCTTGATCTCGCCGTGGAGCGGCGAGGTGTCGTCCTCGTTGAGCGAGCGGATCACGTCGTGGGCGAGCGCTTGATTCGCGTCGGGATAGAGCTTGCGGCCGGCCAGGCTGATGATGTGCGACGGATTGAGACGCGTGTGCTTCGCGTTGATCGTGACGAAGAGCTCGACGATCTGACGGGCGTCGAGCGAGTCGAAGAGCACCGCCGGTACCTCGATGTGCATGCTCTCGCCCGCCTGGGAGAGCGCGTGGAGGGCGAGGAGCCGATGCTGGCCGTCGAGCACGCGCAACACCCCGTGCTCCTCGGGAATCTGGAGCAGGCCCAGGTCGTGCTGGCCGGAGACCGGCGTGAAGGTGAACCGCTTCTCCGAGGTGATGATGACGGCGCCGGGGATGGCGGGCAGCGTCGCCGCGTCCTTGCATTCCCGATAGTAGGCGACCAGCTCGTCGATCTTGCGGCGGATCACCGGCCGCTGATAGGCGGCCTCGCTCTCACCGATCCGCTTCTCGAGCATGTCCCAGTTGACGCGCGACCGGTTCATGCGGGTTTTCTTCGCCGGCTCGTTTGTCGGACCGCCCGTGTAGCCGAGGACCTCGAACTTCACTAACCGGTCGATATCCTTGGCGGAAAGGCCGGCCTGGTAGAACTCGACGCCAAACTGCTTCACACGGCGCGCCGGGACAGTGATCATGGGTCATGGAGTGTAACTGATCGGCAAACCCCTGTCAACAGAGGCGTTTTCAGCGATCCTGACACCTGAAGTTCGGTAAGATCGCGCCGTGAGCAACCCGGCCCTCGCGCTCGTCGTCTGCGCCGCCGTCCTGCACGCGATCTGGAACGCTCTGGCCAAGCGTGCGGAGAACCAGTTCGCGTTCCTGTGGTCTTCCGTCTCGCTGGCGACGCTCCTCTTGCTCCCGCTCGGCCTCCTGCGGCTCCCCTCCGAGCGCACGCCGGCGGCCGGGCTGCCGTTCGTTGCCGCGAGCGTGGGTATCCACGCGCTGTATTTCTGGGCACTCGGTCGCTCGTACCGCCACGGCGACTTCTCGCGCGTCTACCCGGTGGCGCGAGGACTCGGCGTCGCCCTCGTTCCGCTGATCGCACTGCCGGTGTTCGGTGAGCGGCTGTCGTGGATCGGCTCGCTGGGCGTCGGACTCATCGTCTTCGGGATCGTCGGGCTGAGCGTCACGCCTTCGGCGATGCGCGGATCGTCCACCTCGGGGGTCGGCGCCGGAACCGCGTGGGCCGTCGTGACCGGCCTGACCATCGCGGCGTACTCCCTCGTGGACAAGGCGGGTGTCGCTCGTCTGCACCCGATGTCCTACATCGCGCTCATGGGGCTCGGCCTGAGCGTGGTCCTCACCCCGGTGGTTCTCGCGGATCGCCCCGCGCTCGTCGACGAGTGGCGCGCGCGCTGGCGGACGATCCTCGTCGCGTCCGCGATGAACCTGACCAGCTACCTGCTCGTGCTCTTCGCCTTCCGTCTCTCGAAGGTCGGCTACGTGGTGGCGTCGCGCGAGCTCTCGATCCTGTTCTCGGCGTTCATCGGAAGCCTGTGGCTCGGAGAGGGACGGCTGGCCCCGCGGCTGGCCGGCGCCTCGGTCGTGCTCGCGGGCGTGATCTGCGTGGCGCTCGCGCAGGATTAGCCGCCTCCCCCAGGATGGATTGCGCGGGCAAAGCCCGCGCTCGAACAACGATTGATCCGCGGCAAGGTTATTTGAGGCCGAAGGTCTGGACGGCGAGGCCGGCGATGTGGCGCCCGATCGCGAGTGAGGCGGTGGCGCCGGGGGACGGCGCGTTGAGCACGTGAATCGCGTCCGCCTCGGCGACGATGCGGAAGTCGTCGACCAGCGAGCCGTCGGAGCTCACGGCCTGGGCGCGGACGCCGGCGCCGCCGCGCGTGACGTCCTCGGGGCGCAGGGCCGGCACGAGCCGTTGCAGAGCCTGCACGAAGGCGCCCTTGCTGAGCGAGCGGTACATCTCGTAGCTGCCCATGCGCCAGTAACGGCGGGCCATCCGCCAGAAGCCGCGGTAGGCGAGCGTCCCCGCCAGCTCGCTCGGGCTCACGCGGCCGAAGCGGTAGCCCTCGCGCGCGAACGCCAGCACGGCGTTGGGGCCGGCCTCGACCTCGCCGTGCACGGTGCGCGTGAGGTGGACGCCGAGAAACGGGAACTCGGGATCAGGGACCGGATAGATGAGCCCGCGCACGATATCCTGGCGCTCCGGGCGGATCATGTAGTACTCGCCGCGGAACGGGATGATTTGCACGTCCACGCGGGCGCCCGCCAGCCGCGCCACGACGTCCGAGTAGAGGCCGGCGCAGTTCACGAGTCGCCGCGCCCGCACGACGGCACGCGGCGTGACGACGTCGATCGCGCCGGCGGCGCGCGCGATCGAGGTCACGCGGGCGCCCGTCTCGATCACGACGCCGCGGGCGGTCAGCTCCCGCGTCATCGCCGCGCACACCTCTTTGTAGTCGACGATCGCCGTCGAGGGGGACCGGATCGCGCGCAGCGCGCTGGCGTGCGGCTCGATCTCCCGCAGCTGCGCCGGCTCCAGCATCTCGACCGGCACCCCGTTGGCGACCCCGCGCTCGTAGAGGGTCTGCAGACGCGGCAGCTCGGCCTGGCTGGTCGCGACGATCACCTTCCCGACGTGATCGACGCGGATGGAGTGTTTTTTGCAGAATTCGAGCATCAACCCCTTGCCCTCGACGCAGAGCTTGGCCTTGTAGGAGCCCGGCTTGTAGTAGATGCCGGAGTGGATGACGCCCGAGTTGTTGCCGGTTTGGTGCGTCGCGAGCTTGGCTTCCTTCTCGAGAATGACGAGCCGCGCCCCCGGCGCGCGCTCGCCGAGCGCGCGGGCGGTGGCCAGGCCGAGGATGCCGCCCCCGATGATCGCGATGTCGTAGGAGTCGTCCATAGCCCATCATTGATAGAATCTGGCACGACCGTTGTCAAGCTAGTACGGCGACAACCACCGGGAGGTGCCTCGTGGCCGGGAAGTACTTCGAGGAGCTCGAGATCGGACAGACCTTCCGGCATCAGCCCGGACGCACGGTCACCGAGGCGGACAACGTGTGGTTCTCCTGCCTCACGATGAATCCCCAATCCCTCCACGTCGACTTCCACGCCGCGGCGAAGGCCGAGTTCGGCAAGCCGCTGGTGAACAGCCTCTTCACGCTCGGCGTCGCCGTCGGCCTGTCGGTCGGCGAGACCACGCTCGGCACGACCGTGGGGAATCTCGGGTTCGAGAAGGTCGAGTTCCCGAAGCCCGTCTTTCACGGCGACACGATCTACTCCGAGACCGAGGTGGTGGACAAGCGCGAGTCGCGCTCGCGCCCGCAGTGGGGCATCGTCACCTTCGAGCACCGGGCCCGCAACCAGCAGGGCGACATCGTCATGGTCGCGCGGCGCAACGCGATGATGCGCAAGAAGGGCGCCTGAGCGTGGCGCGCCGGCGCCGGTCGCTCCACTTCGTGCCGGGTGGCAACGACCGTATGCTCGCCAAGGCCCTGACGCTGCCGGCGGACGGCCTGATCCTCGACCTCGAGGACGCGGTGGCGCCCGACCGCAAAGCAGCGACCCGCGGGGTGGTCAGAGAGTGGCTCGCCGGGAAGGACTTCGGCGGCCGCGAGCGCTGGGTGCGAATGAATCCGATCGCCACGGGGCTCGGGCAGGCCGACCTCGAGGAGACGATCGCCGCGCGGCCGGACGGCTACGTCGTGCCCAAGCCCGGGCGCGCCGCCGACATCCGCGAGATCGTCCGGATCCTGGATCGGCTCGAGCAGCGTCACGGGATCCCGAACGGCACGACGCGGCTCACGCTGATCGCGACGGAGACGCCGGAGGGGCTGCTGAACATCCGCGAGATCGCCGCGGCCACGCCGCGGACGGTCGCGATCTCCTGGGGGGTCGAGGATCTCGGCGCGGCGATGGGGCTCGGCCGGGTTCGCGACGCCGAAGGACGCTACCTCGACATCCCGCGGCACGCGCGCGTCATGTGCGCGGTGGTCGCCGCCGCCACCGGCGTGGAGGCGATCGACACGGTCTACACCGACATCGCGGACCTCGACGGTCTCCGGCGCGAGTGCGAGGACGGGGTCGCGATGGGCTTCACCGGCAAGATCTCGATCCATCCCAATCAGATCCCGGTCATCAACGAGGTCTTCACGCCGGCGAAAGACGCGGTCGACGACGCGCGCGAGCTGATCGCGGCGTTCGACGAGCACGCGCGTCGCGGCCTCTACGCGTTCACCTTCAGAGGCCAGATGGTGGACGCCCCGCACCTCAACCGCGCCAAGAAGCTCCTGGCACGAGCCGGAATGGATTGAGCTCTCGAGGGGGCTCGGGAGGCCGTCGGGTCCCCAGGTGAAATGCAGGCGCTGGTCCTCGCTACCCCGGCCCCGATCGAGAGTGCCCCGCTCCGTCGTGAAACGCGCTCGATACCGGCGCCCGACGCCGACGAGATTCTCGTGCGGGTGGACGCTTGCGGCATCTGCCGCACCGACTTGCACATCGTCGAGGGCGAGCTGCCGCTCGTCCGGGCGCCGATCGTCCCCGGTCACCAGGTCGTCGGCCGGGTGGAGAGCGTGGGGGCCCGCGCCCGGCGGTTCCGCGCCGGCGAGCGCGTGGGCATCGCGTGGCTTCGCTGGACGTGCGGTGCCTGCGATCCGTGCCGGAGCGCGCGGGAGAACCTCTGTGAGCGCGCGGCGTTCACCGGTTACCACGCCGACGGCGGCTTCGCGGACTACGCGGTGGTGCCCGAAGGGTTCGCCTACGCGATCCCGCCGGTGTTCAGCGATGCCGAGGCGGCGCCGCTCCTCTGCGCCGGCATCATCGGGTACCGGGCCCTGAAGCGCGCGGCGGTGCCCGCGGGCGGCCGGCTGGGCATCTATGGATTCGGCTCCTCGGCGCACGTGACCCTCCAGGTCGCCCGCGCCCGTGGTCTGACCGTGTTCGTGTGCACGCGCGAGGCGTCCCACCGGGAGCTGGCGCTCCGGCTCGGCGCGACGTGGGTCGGGGACGTCGGCGCCCCGATGCCGGCGAAGATGGACGGGACGATTCTCTTCGCCCCCGTCGGGCACCTGGTGCCGGTCGCGCTCCGGAATCTCGCGCGCGGCGGCACACTCGCGCTCGCCGGCATCTACATGACGCCCGTGCCGTCGCTCGAGTACGAGCGCGACCTGTTCTACGAGCGGAGCGTCACGAGCGTCACCGCGAACACCCGCGCCGACGGGGAGGAGCTCCTGGCGGAAGCGGCGCGCATCCCGATCCGGCCCGAGACGACGACGTTTCCCCTCGAGGACGCCAACCGGGCGCTGGGCTTGCTCAAGCGCGGCGGGTTCGCGGGCTCCGGGGTTCTCTTGACCGCCTCGGGTTCTCGCGTATGATCTCGGCGGTGTTGCAGGCGGCCTGAGATCGACACGATCTGAGGGGAATCCATGAGCGACCAGGAAGATCTTCTGCGACGCGCCGCGGCCGTGTTGCCGGGTGGGGTGCTTGGTAGTCACCGGAGCGGTCCCGGCCTCGAGTTCGTCGTCCGGGAAGGCCGGGGTGCATACCTCTGGGACATGAGCGGCCGGCGGTACCTCGACTACCTCCTCGGCTCGGGCCCCATGCTCCTCGGTCACGCGCACCCCGCCGTGGTCGAGGCGGTCGAGCGGCAGATGGCCCGCGGCACGTCGTACTTCCTCTTGAACGAGCCCGCGATCCAGCTCGCCGAGGAGATCGTCCGGGCGGTCCCGTGCGCCGAGCAGGTGCGCTACACGTCGAGCGGCTCGGAGGCGACGTTCTTCGCGCTGCGGGTCGCGCGGGCTTTCCGGAAACGAGACAAGATCATGAAGTTCGAGGGCGGCTTCCACGGCACGCACGATTACGCGCTGATGAGCGTCGTGCCGCGGTCGCCGAAGGCGTTCCCGGCGCCCATGACCGACTCGGCCGGCGTCCCGCAGGCGCTCGAAGGCGAGGTGCTGATCGCCCCCTACAACGATCTCGCGACCGCGGAGGCGCTCATCGCCGCGCATCACGACGAGCTGGCCGCCGTGCTCATCGAGCCCTACCAGCGGACGATCGTGCCGGCGCCGGGGTTCCTCCAGGGGTTGCGTGCGGCGACGCGCCGCTACGAGGTGCCGCTCGTGTTCGACGAGATCGTCACGGGCTTCCGCTTCGCCTACGGTGGGGCGCAGGAATACTACGGCGTCGTGCCCGACCTCGCGGCGTACGGCAAGGTCGTGGCGGGCGGATTCCCCCTCGCGTGCATCGCCGGGCCGAAGGCGATCATGCGTCACTTCGATGCCGCGCTCGAGGGCACGCCGGAGTACGTCTGGCAGGCCGGGACCTTCAACGGCAACGCGATCGCGTGCGCCGCGGGCCTGGCGACCCTCGCCGAGCTGCGGAAGCCCGGCGCGTACGAGCGGCTCTTCCGGACCGGAACGCGCCTGCGCGACGGCCTGGCCGCCGCGGTGCGAAAGCACGGCCTCGCCGCGCGGGTGACCGGAGAGCCTCCGGTCTTCGACATCTTCTTCACCGACCGCGAGATCGTCGACTATCGCGCGACGCTCACGGCGGACCGCGAGCAGATCAAACGATTCAATCAGGAGCTCGTGCGGCGCCGCGTCGTCAAGGCCGTGAACAAGATCTACGTCTCGCTCGCCCACACCGACAAGGACGTCGAGGAAACGCTGGAGATTTTCGACCAGACGCTCGCGGCCATCGCCGCGGGCGCCTGAGGGTCGAGGAGGACTGTATGCGCCTCAGCCGTCGACACCTGCTCAAGCTGGGAGGCGCGGCACTCGCCGGCGCGTCGGTGGCTCCGGCCGTCGCGCGGGCCCAGACGCCCAGGCGCGGCGGCACGCTGGCGATCCGGACCTGGGATCCCCCCCACTTCGACCCGTTCCAGACGATCTCCTACAAGACGCACATCGCGCTCAGCTTCACCCACAGCCGGCTGCTCCGGCACAAGGCGGGACCGAGCGTCGTTCCGGGGACGTTCCCGATCGAGGGCGACCTGGCCGAGTCGTGGACCCAGCCCAGCGAGACGAGCTACGTCTTCAAGCTGCGCAAGGGGGTCCGCTGGCACGCCAAGCCCCCGGTGAACGGGCGCGAGCTCACGGCCGACGACGTCGTGTTCAGCGTGAACCACTTCCTGACGGTGAAGGGCAACGCCAACGCCTACATGCTCAAGTCGGTCGAGAAGGTGGAGGCGCCCGACAAGCACACGGTGAAGTTCACGCTGAAGGAGCCGTTCGTCTGGTTCCTGGACATGCTGGCCAACCCGCACGCCGTCGCCATCGTCGCCCGGGAAGTCGTCGAGAAGCACGGCGACCTCAAAAAGTGGGAATCGGTCGTCGGCACCGGCCCCTGGATGCTCGATTCGTATCGTCCGAACGTCGGGCTCACCTACGTGCGCAACCCCAGTTACTTCGTGTCGGGTCTGCCGCACATCGACCGGATCGAGGCGACGGTGGACGAGGACAACGCCTCGCGCATGGCGGCGTTCCTCAGCGGTAAGTACGACCTCGGCTGGGAGTTCCCGGGCACGATCAACCGCGTCGACTGGGTGCAGATCAAGGACACGCTCAAGCAGAAGCGGCCGAAGCTCCAGACGCTCGAGTTCCCGTCGCCGGTCATGGGCCACATCTCGATGCGCACCGACCAGAAGCCGTTCAGCGATGTGCGGGTCCGCCAAGCCATGTCGCTGGCCATCGACCGCCACGCCATCATCGAAGCGGTGTTCGAGGGTGTCGGCGCGCTGAACCCGGCGGTGCCGGCCGCGCTCAAGGAGTGGTCCATCCCGTTCGACAAGCTCGGCGAGGGCGCGAAGTTCTACAAACACGACCCGGCCGAGGCCAAGCGGCTGCTGGCCGCCGCCGGCTACCCGAACGGGTTCCCCGGCACCATGTGCTTCACGACCTACGGCTCCGCGATCGTGGTGGACTCGATGCAGCTCGTGCAGAAGGACCTCAAGAGCGTCGGCATCGACGTCAAGATCGACCAGAAGGAGTACGGCGCCTACATCGCTACCTGCTTCTACGGCAAGTTCGACTCCATGACCTACGGGCCGCAGACCGGGTTCCTGGAGCCCGACAATTTCCTGTTCGGCCAGTACTACCCGGAGGAGCTGAAGAACCAGAGCCACATCACCGACCCGGTGGTGGCCGACATGCTCGCCCGCCAGCGGCGCACGTTCGACCCGGCCAAGCGCCGCGAGATCGTCTACGACATCCAGCGCCACCTGGCCAAGCAGCAATACTACGTGCAGATGCCGTCGGGTATCTACGTCGCGGTCTGGGAGGGCGCGGTCAAGAACTACGGGCCGAACATGGGCTACGACTACGGCGGGCGGCTCATGGCCGCGTGGCTCGAGCGGTAGGCCGGGCGACCACCGCCCGTGCTGAGGCGGTATCTCGCCAAGCGGCTCCTGGTCGCGATTCCGTCTCTCCTGATCGCGTCGCTGATCGTGTTCACGCTCCCGCGGCTGATCCCGGGCGACGTCGTGGTGCTCATGCTGGCCGAGAAGGCGTACGCCAAGGACCTCGAGGAGCTGCGCGCCAAGCTCGGCCTCGACCGGCCGCTGCCGGTGCAGTACCTCGAGTGGCTGGGCCGGGTCGCGCGCGGCGACCTCGGCGAGTCGCTCTGGACGAAGCGGCCGGTGCTGGAGGAGATCGGCCAGCGGCTCCCGGTGACCTTCGAGCTCGCCATGTTCGGCCTCGTCTTCGCCCTGCTGATCGCGGTGCCGGTCGGCGTGATCTCGGCCGCCCGCCAGGACACCATCAGGGACTACCTCGCGCGGAGCCTCGCGATCCTCGGGCTGTCGGTGCCGGCGTTCTGGCTCGCGACGCTCCTCATCGTGCTGCCCGCGATCTGGTGGGGCTGGCGGCCCGTCACCGGCTTCGTCGAGTTCTCGCGCGACCCGGTCGGCCACGTGACGCAGCTGCTCCTGCCGGCGTTCATCCTCGGCATCGCCACCGGCGCTGCGCTGATGCGCCTCACCCGCGGCATGCTGCTGGAAGTGCTCCGGCAGGACTACGTCCGCACGGCGTGGGCGAAGGGGCTGGCCGAGCGGGTGATCGTCATGAAGCACGGGCTCCGGAACGCGATCATCCCCGTCGTCACCCTGCTCGGCACCCAGCTCCCGCAGATCATCGGCGGGACCGTCATCATCGAGACGGTGTTCGGGCTGCCCGGCATGAGCCGCTTTCTGTTCGACGCGATCAACCAGCGCGACTACCCGGTGATCCAGGGGGTGAACCTCGTCGTCGTCTCGCTCATCGTCTTCGTCAATCTCACCGTCGACGCGCTCTATGCCGTCCTCGATCCGCGAATTAGATATTAGTCGGGGGGAGCGGCGCCGCTGCCGGCGACGCCAACCGTGAACACGCGAGTCGAGGTCCCGGACCAGGTGGCGGGGGCAAAGCCCGCGCTCGGGCGCGCCCGCTCGTCGGCGGGCGTGGAGGTCCTGCAGGCGCTCGGGAGGTTCGTCCGGCGGAAGCCGCTTGGCGCGCTCGGGGGGCTCATCGTCGTGGCGCTGCTCGTGATGGCGGTGTTCGCCGAGCGGATTGCGCCGTACGGCTACGACGACACGATCCGCGGCGCTCGCATGAAGCCGCCCTCGGCCACGCACTGGCTCGGCACCGACAACCTCTCCCGTGACATGTGGAGCCGCATCGTCTACGGCGCGCGGGTGTCGATCACGGTCGGCTTCGCGACCATCGGGCTGGCGGTCCTCCTCGCCACGGCCGTGGGGGTCTCGAGCGGCTACTTCGGCGGAGCGTACGACCTGGTGATCCAGCGGGTGGTGGACGCGTGGCTCTCCTTTCCGTATCTGGTCATCGTGCTCTCGGTCATGGCGGTCCTGGGCCCGGGGCTCCTCAACGTCGTGCTCTCGCTCGCCGTCATCATCTCCGCCGTCAACTCGCGAGTGATTCGCGGCGCGACGATCGCGATCGCCCAGGGCACCTACGTCGAAGCCGCGCGCGCCGTGGGCTGCGGGCATGCGCGCATCATCGTGCGCCACATCCTGCCGAACGTCGCGGCGACGATCATCATCCTGGCGACGATCGGCCTCGGCACGGCGATCCTGGCGGAGTCGGCGCTGTCGTTCCTCGGCTTCGGCGTGCCGCCGCCGTACCCGGCGTGGGGTGGGATGCTCTCCGGCTCCGGACGAACCTACATGTTCCGCGCCCCGTGGATGGCGATCTGGCCGGGCGTCGCCATCTCGCTCGCCGTGTTCGGATTCAACATGCTCGGCGACGCGCTGCGCGACGTGCTCGACCCCCGCTTGCGCGGCGGCGGTGCGCGCTAGGGCGAGGTTGTTTCCGTTACGGCGACGGGCTTGACGAGTCCGGGGAGCAGGAGTAGACAGGAAATACGGTGACGCGAACGCGTATCGCGCACCGTCGTGGGCCCACGTGAATCCAGGAGGTGTGGATGGAGCAGACACCACCGGACCAGACAGCCGCGCCCCCCGGAGCCTGCTAGCGGCTTCGAGCGGCGCCCACGAATTGCAGTAATTCACTCCCGGCGCAAGTCGGGACGCGCAGCCAGGTCTGCGCAACGCAAAACAGGGGATGCCGTGGGCGAGCACGTCTCGCCCACGCCCCCGACGCCCGCCGAGAATCACCCGGCGCCTCGAGAGGCTCTGAGTCCGCTTGGCGACTGACCTGTTCCTCGCCGCCTCCGCCTGGCCCTCCGATTCGCTCGCCCGGGCGGTGCCGCCTTCGTGCGATCGCGGGGTCGTCCGCGCGCCGTCCGTGGAGAGCGACCGAGAAGACCTGATCGTGACGCTGGCCGAGTGGCGCCCCCGACAGCCCGCCCACCGCCTGGTCCCGGCGTTCAGCGTGCTCGGCGACGGCGTGCGCGGCTTCCGCTTCGAGCTCTCCGCGTTCGCGGCGGGTGCCTGGTCGCCCTGGGTCGCGGGCGCCAGCGTCGGCCGAGCCCGATTTCCCGACGAAGTCGCCAGGTCAGAGACGCTCGTTTGTGAGATCGACGAGTTCGTCGCGACCCCGCCGGCCGAACGCGTCCGCGTGGTCCTGCGCGTGAGCGCCGACACCCGGGAATCCTTGGCCTCGCCGTGGTGCGTTTCGCTCTCGGCGTGGAGCCCGATCGGGCCCGAGGAACCGCCCCCGGCCGGCGGCGCCCGCCTCGTCGTGCCGGCATTCAGTCAGATGCAAGAGGATGCCGCGATCAGGCATCGCGTCTGCTCGCCGACGTGCGTCGCAATGGTGCTGGCCTACTACGGCGCGCCCGTCGCGGTGGCCGACCTCGCGCGCGAGATGTTCCAGCCCGAGCTCGATATCTACGGCGTGTGGCCCGCGGCGGTGCGCGCCGCGAGCCGCCGGGGCGTCGCCGGCTATCTCCTTCGCTTCCCGGACTGGGCCGCCGCGGCGTGGTGTCTCGAGCGGGGAATGCCGATCATCGCGTCGGTCCGCTACGGCGCCGGAGAGCTGACGGGCGCGGCGATCGCGGAGACGTCGGGCCACCTTCTCGTGCTGACCGGCTACGCCGGCGGCGACGTCTTCGTCAACGACCCGGCAGCGCCCCGGGCCGCGGAGGTCGCGCGGCGCTACCGGCTCGACGAGCTCCGTCGCATCTGGCTCGCCCGCGCGGGCGTCGGCTACGTGCTCTTTGCCGCGACGCCGCCTCCGCACGGCACGTCGGCCGGGCGCTGAGGCACGGGGCGCCCGTCGCGTTGCGGTACAATGCGGCGCAGATGCAGTCCAAGTTGACGTTGAGCGTTCTGGCCACCGCGCTCGTCCTGTCCGCGTGCGTGACCGACGAGCGCGAGTGGATGAAGGTCGACCGGACTTACACCACGGCGGAGTTCCGGCGCGATCTGTCGGAGTGCGCGAGCAAGGGCAAACTCGACGAGGAATGCATGAAGGCGCGGGGCTGGGTCACCGTGAGCCCCCCGAAGTCCGAGCAGAAGAAGGACGATCCGCTCGCGCAGCCCGCCGGTCGGCCGCGTCGGTAGTGCCGGGCCCGTCGCCCACCGCCATTGTCTTCGACTTCGCTAGACGGCTCCACTCCGCTCCTCCGCCGGGGACCGATCGGCCAGTCGCTCGGCGATGAGGCGAACACGATCCAGTTCCTCGGCGTCGCCGACGCGCGACGCGAGCCCCTCGGCGACGCGCATGCACTGCTCGACGGTCGAGCGGTCGCCGAGCATGCCGAAGGCCTCGGCGGCGTGCAGGACGCCGTTGAGGGAGCGCTGCTGGCGAGCCCGAAAGAACGCGATCCAGTACGTCTCCCGCGCCCGCGCCGCCGCGTCGCGCGCGAGGCCCGGGAACGCGCCGAGCCGGAGCGAGGCGTCGGCCACGGTGAGGAGCCCGAGCCAGCCCGGATGGCTGAGGGCGGAGGAATAGGCTTGTCGCCACGCGCGGACCGACTCGCCCGGGTCGTTTTCAGACAGCGCCTGGTCCATCGCCTGGATGTGCGCGGTCCAAGGACCGAGCGTTTCGATCTTGCCGAACAGGGGACGCGTCATCATCACCGCACCTCCGCCTTGTCGTCTGCCGAGCTTTCGCGCGCGGCGCTTGCTGGGTGGTCGAGTCTCATGCGATGGCCGTGGAGCCTCTCGACTTCGTTTTCGTAGCGGCGCAACGTCTCGACCCGCTGCCGGCTATGCCAGATACGGTCGGCGGCCACGCCGCCCATGAAGCCGAGCCCGGTGAAATAGAGCCCGACGCCTGCCACGAGAGCCGTGTTGCGCCATCGACGTTGCATCGAAGCATCCTCCGTCCTTCATGGCTGCCTCCACGACGGGGGAATAACGCAAGGCTGATACCATCCGGAAATCGTCAATAGAACCATTGGTTATGACGTACGCCCAAAGCCGGGCGACTTCACAGTGGTCAAGAGTTGAACACCGTACTGACCGGCGAGTAAGATGCTTGGACCGATGAAGCCCCTGGCCGATCTCTTGGGCGAGAGCCCCGGCATCGAAGCGATCCGGGTGAAGATCGTGAGGCTCCTGGAGCGTCAGAAGGCCGCCCGCCGCCTGGCCCCCGTGCTCATCGAGGGCGAGACGGGCACCGGCAAGGGGCTTCTGGCCCGACTGATCCATCGAGCAGGGCCCCGGGCGGACGGCCCGTTCGTCGACGTCAACTGCGCCGCGATCCCCGAAACCTTGCTCGAGTCCGAAATGTTCGGCTTCGAGCGCGGAGCCTTCACCGACGCGCGCCGGGCCAAGCCGGGCCTTCTCCAGACCGCCAACCGCGGGACGATCTTTCTCGACGAGGTGGGCCTCCTGTCCGAAGGGCTCCAGGCGAAGCTCCTCAAGGTGCTGGAGGAGCGGTCGGTGCGCCGGCTCGGCAGCACGCGCGACGAGCCGATCGACGTGTGGATCCTGACCGCGACCAACGAAGACCTCAGAGCCGCGATCCAGGGGCGCCGCTTCCGCGAGGACCTCTATCACCGTCTCGCCGTGCTCACGATCGCGCTGCCCCCGCTCCGCGAGCGCGCCGGCGACATCTTGCTGCTCGCCGAGCACTACCTCGGCCGGGCGTGCGCCGACTACGGCGTGTCGGCGAAGACGCTTGCCGCCGACGCTCGGGCGACGTTGCTCGCGTACCCGTGGCCGGGCAACGTCCGTGAGCTTGCCAATCTGATGGAGCGCGTGGCGCTGCTCTCGTCGGAGTCCGTGGTGACCCCCGATGTGCTGGGGCTGACATCGCCCACCCCGGCGAGGCCGTCGGGGCCGGCCTCGGGTGGGGCGGCGAGCTCGCTCGACGACGCCGTGCGCGACCGCGTCGCCGACGTGCTGCGCCAGACGAGCTGGAACATCTCGCGCACGGCGGCGCTGCTCGGGATCTCGCGGAACACCTTGCGCGCTCGCATCGAGAAGTACGGCCTGCGGTCGGGCGAGGCGCCAGCGCCGGTTCCACCGCCGCCGCGGCCCGAGCGGCGGCCGGCGCGCGCCGCTCAAGCGCCGCCGGGCGTTCCTTCGCCGGCCCCGCCGCCTCCGCCGGCCATCCCACCGCCCGCCCCGGCGCCGCTCCAGTGGGAACGACGGCGTGTCACGATGCTGCGCGCCGCGCTGCTCGCCCCCTCCGCGCCCGAGGCTCTGCTCGAAACCAATCGCTCGCTCGAGCTGCTCCTCGACAAGGTCCGGAGCTTCGGGGGGACGATCGAGGGACGGGGCCCCACCGGAATCGCGGCCGCGTTCGGTCTGGATCCGACCGAGGACGCGCCAAGCCGGGCGGCCCACGCGGCGATGGCGATCGTCAGAGCCGTCACGCGCGCCCGACAAGACGCCGGAACAGGACCGGCGATCAAGGTGGCCGTCCACTCGAGCCAGATCCTCGTCGGTCAGGACGGCGGCGCGTCCGAGCTCGACCTGGAAGGTAAGCAGGCGGCGCTGGTCGAGCTCAATACCCTGATCCAGCGCGGCGGCGCCGACAGCGTGATAGTCAGTGACGCCACCGCACCTTTCCTGACGCGAGGATTCGAGTTCCGCGAGCTCCGCGGCGAGGAGTTCCCGCGCGGACGCGCGTTCGCGCTGGTGGGGCGCGGGCGGACCGGACCCGGCCACGAGGGGCGTGCCTCGACGTTCGTCGGCCGCTACCGCGAGCTCGAGCTCCTGTCGAGCCGCCTCGAGTCCGCGATCCGCGGCCGCGGCCAGATCGTCGGAATCAGCGGCGAGGCCGGTATCGGCAAGTCGCGCTTGATCTTCGAGTTCCGCGAGAGCCTCGCCGGGAAGCCGGTCATCTATGTCGAAGGGCAGTGCCGCTCCTACGGCTCGGCGATTCCATACCTCCCCGTGCTCGACGTCTTCAAAGCGACCTGTGGCATCACGGACGGCGATGCCCCCGCCGAGGTGGCCGACAAGGCGCGCACGAGCCTGCTGGAGGCGGGCCTGGACCTCCTGGAGACGGCGCCCTACCTCCTGCACCTGCTCGACATCGAGCACGACGCCGAGCGATTCGCCTCGCTCACGCCGGAGGTGACGAAGGCGCGCATCTTCGAGACGCTGCGGCAGCTGGTCTTGAAGAAGAGCCGGAACACCCCGCTGGTCATCGTCGTCGAGGACCTGCACTGGATCGACAGCACGTCCGAGGAGTACCTCGCCTCGCTCGCGGAGATTCTCCCGGGTGCCCGCCTGCTCCTCGTGTGCACCCATCGAGGCGGCTACCGGCCGTCCTGGATCGAGAAGTCCTATGCGACGCAGGTGGCCCTGCAGCCGCTGGCCCCCGAGGAAAGCCTGCGCATCGTGAGGTCGGTGCTGGGCGTGGATCAGGCCGCCGACGCTCTCTACGGGCTCATCGTCGCGAAGGCCGAGGGCAATCCCTTCTTCGTCGAGGAACTGGCGCGGACCGTGCGCGAGCAGGTCGGGCTCGTGACGCCGATGGCCGTGCCCGACACGATCGAGGAAGTGCTCGGGGGGCGGATCGACCGGCTCGCCGCGGAGGACCGGCGGCTGCTCGAGGTCGCGGCGGTCGTCGGCAAGGACGTGTCGTTCTCCGTGGTGCGCGACGTGACCGGGATACCTGACGATGCGCTCCGTCGAGCGTTCGAGCGCCTCAAGGGCGCCGAGTTCCTCTACGAGACGAGCCCCGGACCCGAGACCGAGTACACGTTCAAGCACACCCTGACCCACGAGGTCGCGTACGGACGACTGCTCGTGGAGCCGCGGCGTGCGCTGCACGCGCGGATCGTCGAGACGATCGAGCGCCTGTATCCTGCGCGGCTCGCCGACCACGTCGAGCGGCTCGCCCACCACGCCTTCGAGGGCGCGGCGTGGGCGAAGGCGCACGCGTACCTCCACCAGGCCGGCACGAAGGCGTTCACCCGCTGCGCGCACCAGGAGGCGGCGGCCTGCTTCGAGCGGGCCCTGACGGCCCTCGGCCGGCTGCCCGAGGGCCGGGAGCGGACGGAGCGCATCGTCGACCTCCGGTTCGACCTGCGCAACACGCTGCAGCCCCTCGGGGAGTTCGGGCGAATTCTCGAATGCCTTCGCGAAGCCGAGACCCTGGCGAGGACCCTGGACGACCAGCGCCGCCTCGGCGAGGCCTCGGCGTACCTGACCGACTATTTCCGGCTGATGGGCGACCAGGACCGCGCGATCGAGTACGGTCACCAGGCCCTCGCGATCGCCGACTCGCTCGCCGAGTTCACCATTCGGCTGCGGGCGAACACGTATCTGGGGCAGACGTACTACGTGCTCGGCGACTATCGTCGCGCGGCCGGCTTCCTCACGCGGAACGTCGAGTTCCTCGCCGACCAGCTCGCGCGAGAGTTCTTCGGCCACGGCCAGCTTCCGTCGGTCCACTCGCGTACCTGCCTGGTCTGGTGCCTCGCCGAGCTCGGCGATTTCCAGGACGGCGTCCGGCACGGACGGGAAGGGGTCGCCATCGCCGAGGCGGTCGATCATCCCTTCACCCTCGCCACGGCCTACGCCGGACTGGGCAGCCTGTTCATCCGGCAGGGCAATCTCGAGGCCGCGATCCCGATCCTCGAACGCGGCCTCGACCTGTGCCGGACCTGGAACCTCTCGCTCTGGTTTCCCAGGATCGCCTCCGCGCTCGGTGTCGGATACGCGCTATCGGGGCGTGTCGGCGACGCGCTTCCGCTGCTGGAGCGGGCGGTGCAGGAGTCAGCCGGGATGCGACTGGGTGGCGGGCACTCGCTCCTGCTGGTGGGCCTGGGCCAGGCGCAGTCGCTGGCCGGGCGCGCGCAGGAGGCGCTCGACACGGCTCGTCGCGCGCTCGATCTCGCGCGCCAGCACAAGGAGCGAGGCCACGAGGCGTGGGCGGGGCGGCTCCTGGGTGAGATCGCCCTGCGATCGGATAGAGCCGCTCCCGGGGCCGAAGACGAGTTTCAACGAGCGCTGGCGCTGGCGACGGAGCTGGAGATGCGCCCGCTCATCGCGCACTGCCGGTTCGGTCTCGGCGCCTGCCGCCGGCGGGCGGGCGATCGCTCGGGCGCCGAGGAGCACCAGCGCGCCGCGGCGGCCCTCTACAGCGAGCTCGGGATGCGGCACTGGTCCGCCCAGGCCGAGACGGCGCTCGGAAGTCTACGCTGAGCGGCCGGTAGGCTTCGTCCGCGCCGTCTCGATCTGCAGCTCCTTGATCCCGCGGCCGTAACGCTTCGCGAGCCGGCGAATCTCGAGCTGGAGGGCCTCGGCGTCGTGGGGATCGAGATCGCCCACGATGAGGATGCGATCGACGCGCTCCCGCCGGCCCTTCCTCATTTCACTTGCTGACGAACGCCTTGAACCTCTTCGCGAGCGCCCGCACGCTCTTCTTGAAGCTCGCGTGCTGCTTGCGGGTCATGTCGCTCTTGAATTTGAGCACGATCCTCCGCAACTGGCCTTTCTTGGGGGGCGGTGACTTGAAGGGCATGAGCGTTCCTCCGTGTGTTGTGGGGTTTCGAGGGACTATCCGCGTGCGTCCACGATCTTATCGAACAACTCGTCGGCGTGAAAGATTCCTGTGAGCGTGTCCAGGTCCCTGACGGCGTAATAGCCTTCGGCCGGATCGTACTGTTCCCGGAGCTTGACGGGCTCGCCGAGGGCCACCCGGACGTACGTGGCCGCCAGGTTGAATCGGCCGGTGAGGTCGAAGATGTTCGTTCCCGACGGAAATCGGCCGGCGTTGATCTCGGTGAGGCAGGGGACGCCGCGCGCGTTCTCGCGCAGGTCGAAGTTGAACGTGCCCGACGCCCGGCGGTCGATCGCGCGGATGGCCGCGCCGCAGACCTCGACGACCTCGGGCGCGAAGATCGTCTTGGCCAGCTGCGAGATCGACGACGTCCCGCTCGGGTTGCCGCCGCCGCCGAAGTAGGAGAGGCGCTCGGCCGTTTTCACGAGGATGAGGGTGCCGGCCCGCCACACGGCCTGACACGAGAAGTCCCGGCCGGGAAGGTATTCCGAGAGTATGAAGGACGTGGCCGGGATCCCACGCATCTCGCTCCAGTACTCGATCCAGCTCCGGGCCTGCTCGGGACGCTTCACCGGGATCGCTCCCATCGAGCCGCTTCCGCTGCGCACTCGGCACCAGACCGGGGCCCGCGCCGGCAGACGGGCGAAGATCGCCGCGAGCGCGCCGAGACGGGTCACCGGGTAGGTCAGCGGGACCGGAACGCCGTGAGCGCGGAGGGCGACATTGAGCCGGTACTTGTCCTGGCACAGGTCGACGACCGCCTTGCGTGGAAGAAACAGACGACACGGGAGCTTCGTCCGGAGCCGCGTGAAGGCGCGGACCTCGGCGTCCGTCGTCGGAATGAGCAGGTCGACGTTCTCCTTCACGATCACGCGCCGCAGCGCTCGGAGGTAGCCGGCATGCGTGAGCGCCGGCACCAGGTAGTTCCGATCGGCGGACGACTTCCGGAGCAGGAATCGGTCGTTGTGACAGCCGACGATGGCGAGCGATCGGTCGCCCGCCCGGAGGCTCCGGATCAGGTTGCTGGTCGCGGCCGTCCCGGCGCCGGTGAGGAGCAGGCGTCTCCTCACCGGCGCCCGACCCTCACCGCGATCCGGCGCTTCGCGAAGGCGCGTCGGATGATCGGGCCGTAGCGGCCGCGATTCAGCCTCGCGTCGGCGGCGGCGATGTTCGACGCGACTCTCGAGAACGTGACGCCGGTGCGCCGAGCCTTCTTCCACGCCAGCGCCAGAAGCCGGGCGAAGTCGGCGGTGGCGTCGCGGAGCGCCTCCGCGAATCCGTCGGGGTTCTGCTTGAAGCGCGCGGCGAATCCGCGGCGAATGGCCGGATGCCCCCTGGCCGTGGCGTGCGTCGAGCGATCCGCGAGCTCCTGCGAGATGAGCCCGCGCTGGACGAGACGCGCCTCGTAGATCTCGACCAGGATGTCGAACGCGGCGCCGAGCAGCGGGCGGGCGTAGGTGAACTTGTCCCCGCGGCGCCCGGCGCCGGCGACCGTACGCATCGTGGCGTTCTGGAACATGAGCCGGCCGGCGCGCCGTCGCCCGCTCCGCCCCAGCCGGTACTCGCCGATTTGCGACAGGATGTTCACCGAGAAGAGCTTGCCTCGCGTCCGCTCGAGCACCGCGGTGACGACGCGGTCGAAATGGAGGATGGACACCAGCGAGACGAGATCCGCGCCCGCTTCGTCGTGTGCCCTGCGCTCGAACTCGAGCCGGCCGGTGGGCGCCGGGCCGATCACGCGCTTGAGGATGATGTGGCCGACCTCGTGGGCCACGACGTCGAGGTTCTCACAGTACGGCTGTCGGGGGTTCCGACGGGCGAAGCCGAGCTCGATGTACCACTCGCCTGACCAGGCGTTGTCGCCGATCGCCGTCACGCGGGGGATGATCTCGAACTTCCGCTGCTTGCTCCCGCGAACGAGCGGGATCCGCCGGCCGAGATAGTGCTCCCAGACCTCCAGAGCGCAGCGGACCGACGCGTAGACCGCGGCCGCCGAGAAGGGTCGGGTCCCCGGCTTCAGGTAGTCGAACTCGCCGGACGGGCTCGGACGGACGGGCAGCTCCCGAGCCTTGCTCCTCGGGTATGGAGGATGCCAGATGTACTCACCGGTCGACGTGTCGCGGTAGGGCGTCTTGCGGATCGCGTCGACCACGTACATCCGGCGGTCCTCGGGACCGGCCCCGATAGTCCCCGGGCGCGCCGGGACGCGGACGAGCCGCGGCATCTCGAATCCGCGGACGGCGCGGGACTGGGGATAGAGCAGGAACCGGGTGCCCCGTTCACCCTGATTGAACCGCGGCGGGTCGGCGGCGGGCCGCACGCCACGAATCTAAGGCAAACGCCGCCGCCGCGCTACTTCGGCGCGCAGCGCTGCGCCGTCACGCGGCGCGCCGCAGCGGCTCCTCAGTGCGCCCGGACTTGACGACGAGGTCGTAGTCGAAGGGCATGCGCCTGGTGACGTCCCGCCACACGGTCTCGGCCAGGTCCTCGTAACCCCCAGGCGTCCGGAGGACGATGCGTCCGGGCTGCCAGAGAGTCTTCGGGATGACCTCGACGGTGAGCAGGGACTCGCCGTGGAGTCGTCGGTTGATCGCGCTCCGGAGGTCGGCTCGCAAGATATCGGCCTTGTCGCGCCGTCGGTCGGCGCGGATTCGCCAGGCCAGCGGCAACGCGACCAGGGCGACCAGCAGAATCGTCGGCAAGATAGCCGTTAACATGGTCATCGCCTCCGGTATTGCGACGATCGACCGGCCCTGGGGGATTCCTGAATCGTTCGCGCGGCTCGATGAATCCCAAATGGGTGGGGGACCCTGCGCGCGCCCATCGGGACGCGTTCCAGCCCTGCTCACGAACCTGCCGCCGCTTCGCGGCTCGCTCCCGGAGGGCTTAGCGGTATCCTTATTGTCGGGCGCCTGCCCGAATCATGGCCACGACCGACGATCCACTCGCGGCGCTTGCGACGCGCGCCCTCGACTTCGTCAGGGACGGCGTCGTCGTCGGCCTCGGCTCGGGCCGCGCGGCCAGCGCGTTCGTCCACGCCCTCGCGGCGCGCGTGCGCGCCGGCCTCCATGTCCGCGGCGTCCCCACGTCCGAGGAGACGGCGCGCCTGGCTGGGGAGCTCGGCATCAGCCTCGTCGGGCTCGAGGCCGAGCTGGACCTCACCGTCGACGGCGCCGACGAGGTCGATGGCCAGCTGAACCTCATCAAGGGCTATGGCGGGGCGTTCGTGAGGGAACGGATCGTCGCCGCGGCGTCCCGGCGTCAGGTCATCCTCGTGACCGCCGAGAAGCTGGTCGAGACTCTCGGCGCTCGAGGCCGGCTCCCGGTGGAGGTCATGTCCTTCGCGCTCCCGCTCTGCCGGCGGCGGCTCGAGCACCTCGGATTGAAGCCCACGCTGCGGACGCGCGGGGAGCGGCCCTTCGTGACCGACAACTTCAACGTGATCCTCGACTGCGCGGTGGGTCCGATCGAGGACCCGGCGGCCCTCGAGCGGGTGATCCTCGCGATCCCCGGCGTCATCGACACGGGACTCTTCCTCGCCACCGCCGACACGGTCCTCGTGTCGGACGGCCAGACCATTCGGGAGCTCGTCCGGAGGAAGTCGCCGTGACCGTCGCGGCCGCGTCGTTCCACTTGCCGCCCGGCCTCGACGCGGCGGTGAGCGCGGAGCTCGACGCGTGGCGCGCGGGCGACAAGGTGAGACGACTCTGGGCGCGGGACGCGACCTTGTGGACGGGCACCGACGAGGCGAGCTGGCTCGGATGGCTCGGGGTCGCCGGTGACCAGCTCGCTCGGATCGACGCGCTCCGCGAGCTGGCCGCGGAGGTCCGGGCCGCGGGCTTCACGCAGGCACTCGTGCTCGGCATGGGAGGCTCGAGCCTCTTCCCGGAGGTCCTGAAGATGACCTTCGGCCGGATCGCGGGCTACCCCGAGCTCTTCGTCCTCGACTCGACCGACCCCGGCCAGATTCGGGCGATCGAGCGGAAGATCGACGTGGCCAGCACGCTCTTCATCGTGTCGCCTTCCTCGCGTACGTCCCGATGAACGAGACGCACGAGGTCCTGCTGCAGGCGGCCCGGCTGGCCGTGCGCGACACGCTTGGGGTCGCGACGTGTGTCGGCTTCGGCCCGCGCTACCTGCACTCGACCGGGCAGGCGTACAAGGGCGGCCCGAATTCCGGCGTGTTCATCCAGATCACCTGTGACGACCCGGACGACCTCGCGGTACCGGGACAGCGGTATTCTTTCGGTGTGGTGAAGGCCGCTCAGGCGCTCGGTGACTTCCGCGTCCTCCAGGAGCGCGGGCGCCGGGCGCTGCGCGTGCATCTCAGGAGCGACGTGAAAGCCGGGCTGGCCCTGCTGCGCCGGGCCGTCGAGGCGTGAGGAGGACTCCATGCAGGTCGGGATAGTGGGGCTGGGCCGGATGGGCGCCAACATGGCGCGCCGCCTGATTCGAGGCGGCCACGAGATCGTCGGGTACGCGTCGGACCCTGCGGGCGTCAAGGCGATCGCGAGCGAAGGCGCGACCGGCACGACGGCGCTCGACGACTTCGTCCAGGCGCTCCGGCCGCCACGGGTGGCGTGGGTGATGGTGCCGGCCGGCGCGGCCACCGAGCAGGTCGTGACGGATCTGGCCAAGCGCTTGACGCCGGGCGACACGATCGTGGACGGCGGCAACTCGTTCTACAAGGACGACGTGCGCCGGATGAAGATGCTGCGGACGAAGCAGATCCACTACGTCGACGTCGGCACCAGCGGCGGCGTCTGGGGGCTTGAGCGCGGCTACTGCCTGATGATCGGCGGCGAGCGCGAGGTCGTCGAGCGACTCGAGCCGATCTTCAAGACGCTCGCGCCGGGCCAGGGCAGCATCCCGCGCACCCCGGGCCGCGAGACGATGGGGGGGACGGCCGAGCAGGGATATCACCACTGCGGTCCCGCGGGCGCCGGCCACTTCGTGAAGATGATCCACAACGGCATCGAGTACGGGCTGATGCAGGCGTACGCCGAGGGGCTCGACATTCTGAAAAATGCCAACGCGAAGGCCGTCGAGCCCGACCTGAGGTACGAGCTGAGTATCCCGGACATCACCGAGGTGTGGCGGCGCGGCTCCGTGGTGAGCTCCTGGCTCCTCGACCTGACGGCGCAGGCCCTCGCGGAGAATCCGACGCTGTCCAACTACACGGGCGTCGTCGCCGAC
>Ga0137394_10000628_pt1 | contig 24556 bp, 22 predicted proteins | sample czobulk116metaG_FD_108278 | JGI IMG/M metagenome (GOLD analysis project Ga0137394, IMG submission 108278) | Vadose zone soil microbial communities from Angelo Coast Range Reserve, California, USA - czobulk1.16 metaG | ecosystem: Environmental > Terrestrial > Soil > Vadose zone | place: USA...
CCCGATCGGGGCGTCGGTGCTCCAGATGAACTTGAGCGAGTACCAGCGCAGCCCGCGCTTCCAGGTGACGTAGACCGCCGCAGCCGAATCGCCCAGACCGGCCGCGCACTCGTTGCCCTTGCGCGGGAGAACCTGCGCGCGCCAGCGCCATTGCATCAGGCGCACGCCGCGGTGCAGTTCGTCCGGAACCGGACGGAACAGCGTCACCGTGTCTTTCGGCGGCAGGTAGACCGCCTGGATGAAGCTCTGCGGTCCGTCCTCGATGACGCGGTAATAGGTCGGGGCCGGCGCGTGCGGGTTCTCCGGGTCATAGTCCTGACCGAGTACCTGAAAGCTGTGCACGTCGACCGGCACCGCGCGCACCGGCTTCGCGAGCGCCACCGCGGCGGCCAGGATCGGCAGGATCGTCGTCACTGTTCGGATCAGACGCGGGACCCGGACGCGGGATTCACGATCAGGCCGGAAGGTCCGGCGATCGCCGGATCCTCTAGCGGCCGTCCAGGCGAGCGCGTTCGCCTGGGCTCCGCCGCTTCAAGGTCTGTGCCTCATGCTCGAGTTGAGGCCGTCTGTGCGCGCGTAGGGTCCGCATCGCTCCAGACGAGTAGAGATCGGCCAGCCTGTCGGCCACCGGCCGCCAGAACGACGCGCTCCCGCCGGCGCCGGGGACGAACACGAGCGGCGTCATGGTTGGAGACAAGGAATTCGAATTCGACTTCAGCCTGTCCAGTCCGTCAACAGCGGCTGCTCACCGATCAGACGAAGGCGCCGCCTTTCAGGCGAGTCTCGACCGAGCGCAGCTGGCGCATTGGTTGCAAAACGATCTCGACACAGAGACGTCGTGCATGTCCCTCGAGGGACATGACAGCAGAGCTGGAGCAGGCCGTGAACAGCATCGTTCTAGCCGTCGGAATTGTCGTGACCGCGCTTCCCATCGAGAGTGCATTGACCTCGCTGGGCGGGATCGCCGAAGCCCAAGCCGCCCAGGCACCGCTGGTCGCCCAGGCGGAGCTCAAGACCGCGGATGGCAAGAACGCGGGCGCCGCCCGCCTGGAGCAGACGCCGCATGGGGTGCTCATCCGCGCGACCCTGAAGGAGCTCCCCCCGGGCGAGCACGCCTTCCACGTGCACGCGGTGGGCAAGTGCGAGCCGCCCGCCTTCCTCAGCGCCGGACCGCACTTCAATCCCGCCGGGCACAAGCACGGGATCAAATCGCCCGAGGGGCAACACGCCGGCGACATGCCCGACGTCTTCGTTCCGGCGAGCGGCGCGGTCACCGTCGAAGTGCTGGTGCCCGGGGTGTCGCTCGAATCGGGCCCCGCCAGCCTCTTCGATGCCGACGGTTCCTCGCTGGTGATTCATGCAAACCTGGACGACGACGTCACCGATCCGGCGGGGAACGCTGGCGCTCGCATCGCTTGTGGCGTGATCGTCAAGTCGTGAGTCGCGGCGAGCACGGCGCGCTGAATCTTCGAGGGCTCGATGGCGCGCCTCCACCGATTGCTCCGTGACGCCTGGGGCATCTCGGCCCCGTATTGGCGCTCGCAAGACCGTTGGGTCGCCCGGGGCCTGCTCCTCCTGGTCGTGGCGCTCAATCTCGGAATCGTCTACCTGAACGTGCTTCTCAACCAGTGGAACAACGCCTTCTACAATGCGCTGCAGGACAAGAAGTACGACGTCTTCGTCCACCAGCTGGGCCGCTTCTGCTGGCTCGCGGCGCTGTACATCGTGGTCGCGGTCCACCAACTCTACTTCAACCAGATGCTCCAGATCCGCTGGCGGCGCTGGCTGACCGAGCGGTACCTCCAAGCCTGGCTGGGCAACGGCGCTTACTTCCGCATGCAGCTCGCGTCGGGTGACACCGACAATCCCGACCAGCGAATCGCGGAGGACCTGCAGCTGTTCGTCTCCGGAACGCTCGGTCTCTCCATCGGCGTCCTCCGGGCCGTGGTGACGCTGGTCTCGTTCGTTGCCATCCTCTGGGGGCTCTCCGGCTCGCTTTCGATCCCGCTCGGCCACTCGTCGGTGGTCCTCCCCGGGTACATGGTCTGGGTGGCCCTGCTGTATGCGACAGTCGGCACCTGGCTGACGAATCGCATCGGACGTCCGCTGGTGCGGCTCAACTTCGACCAGCAGCGGTACGAGGCCGACTTCCGGTTCAGCCTCGTCCGCTTTCGGGAGAACGCCGAGGGCGTGGCGCTGTACCATGGTGAAGCCGACGAGCTGCGCGGCTTCGGCGCGCGATTCGGCGCCGTGGTACGCAACTTCTGGGAGATCATGCGCCGGCAGAAACGCCTGACCTGGTTCACGGCCGGCTACGGCCAGGCGGCGGTGATCTTCCCTTTCCTGGTGGCGGCTCCGCGCTACTTCCGGGGCGCCCTCCACCTCGGAGGGCTGATGCAGACGGCCTCGGCGTTCGGCCAGGTCCAGGACTCCCTGAGCTTCATCGTTTCCTCCTACACGGACATCGCCGCCTGGCGCTCGGTGGTCGAGCGGCTCCTGGGCTTCGAGCGCGCCCTCGACCACGTTCGCGAGCAGCAAGCCGGTGGCGGTGGGATCAGGCTCGTCGAAGGCGACGGAGCGAGCGTAGAGCTCGACGGCGTGGACCTCGATCTCCCCGGCGGGCAACGCCTGATCGCCGGCGTGGACCTCGCCATCGGGCGAGGGGACACGGATCTGCTCGAAGGACCCTCCGGCGCCGGCAAGAGCACCCTCATCCGCGCCATCGCCGGGATCTGGCCGTTCGGTCGCGGCGAGATCCGGGTACCGCGCGGAGCGCGCATCCTGGTTCTCCCGCAGAGGCCGTATCTGCCCATCGGCAGCTTGCGGGACGTGGTCAGCTATCCGAGGCCGCCGCAGGGCATCGACGACGCGACCCTGCGGGGGGCGCTCCGGGCGGTGGGGTTGTCCGAGCTCGCCGGTCGGCTCGACGAGCACGGGCACTGGGCCTTGCACTTGTCCCCGGGCGAGCAGCAGCGCATCGCCTTCGCGCGCGCCCTGGTCCACGAACCGGAGTGGCTCTTCCTGGACGAGGCGACCTCCGCGGTGGACGAGGCGACGGAGGCGCACCTCTACCGCTTGCTGCGCGAGCGTCTCCCCCGCACGGCCTTGTTCAGCGTCGGCCACCGTGGAACGTTGCGGGCCCTGCACGCCCACGACTTCGTCGTCCAACGCGACGGAGACGGACCGGCTGCCCTGGTGGAGCGAACGCCCGGGAAAACGGGGACAGCTTCCTAGCGGCGAATCAGTCTTCCTCTCGAACGCCCGGTGTGGCTCCACGTACGCGCGACCATGAGGGGTCGATGTGGACGCGTCATCGCGCGAACAGCCGGTGGGAAGCGTGGCCGGGCGACGGAGCTTCGCACACGGCCCCCTCCCGACGCAGCCGACGATTCGTTCAAGGGGCCGCTGTGAGCCGCGCAGGCGCCCGGCCACGGTTCCCGCCGGCGTCGACTCGGGAAGTAAAGTACATCGGGGTCAGTTCGCGCCGGCGCGCAGGCGCCAGCCGACACCGGGCGTTCGGCTGTCGTCGCCTGTGAGCTCCCAGCCGACCAGCGAGATGGGGATCAGGCCGACCGCGTCGAGCTCGTCCATGAAGCGGCGCAGGGTGAACCCGTCGCCGAGCGCTCGCGCCCGGGCCGCGAGCAGGCGATCGATCTCGAACTTGCCGATCAGGTAGCTCGTGCCGTAACCGGGCTGCTGCAGATAGAGGTGCTGCTCGAACCAGACCGTTTCGCCCGGAAGGCGCAGCCATCCGCGCGGCGTCTGGTCAGAGGCGAACTTCGCGGCCTCTTCGAGGGACATCTGGTTGGCGTGCATCCGCAGCTCGCCGATTGCGCGGGCCGCGCGCTGCGCCAGGAGCACGTAGACGAGCTCGCGCGAGCGGGGGCGGGAGTCGCAGAGGCCCACCTGCATCATCAGCTCTTCCATCGCGGTGGCGAGGCCTTCGGTGCGCGTGTCGAAGATGTTGTAGAGCAGGGCGCCGCGCCGCAGCGGGCTCGGGTGCGGATCGTGCTTCAGCCGCGCGAGATCGAACCAGTGGTAACCGTGCGTGCGCATCAGCACCGGGTCGCGGTAGTCCACCTCGTTGAAGAACTCGAGCGGCCGCCGCGCCGTGTACTCCCCGGTCCGCGCCCGCAGCGCGCCGTCCATGTACGGGCGCACCGTGAGGACCTGGTTGCGCGCCAGAAAGGACATGTACTCCGTGACGGCGGCACCGAACCGGCGGTCGTGCTCCTCGGCGCTGGCGACCGGCTGCTGCGGTGGGAGCCCGCGGTTCTTGTGCTCCTCCAGCGCGATCGAGGCCTTCGCGCGCGCCAGCTCCCTCTGCATCAGGGCCAGCTCGTCGGCCCAGGTGTACGGGACGAGCTGCACGTTCACCAGGTACCAGTCGTAGTTGCGCACGCCGATTCCGGAGGGACCTTTCTTCAACGGAGCCTCCGCCTTGAGCCAGGCGACGAAGTCCGCGGTCGCCTTCTCGGCGCGCCCCACCGCCGCGGCGAGCGCCGGATGGTCCTCCGACTTGCCGCCCAGATCCGCCAGCACCCGTCCTTGCTGCTCCAGCGCGCGGATGCCGGATGTCCACAGATCGCGCCCGTTGCCGGTCAGGTTCTCCTGCGCTTGCCTCAAGAGACCCGGGATCGGCGCGAGGCGCGCGGCCAGCTCGTCGGCCCGGGACGGCGCGAGCGGAAAAGACCACTCCCATAGTCCAACCGTGCCGAGGGCGTAGGGACCCTCGCGCGCCGGCTGATCGCTCTCGTCCACCACCACCGTGACGTAGAAGGCCGGGTTGCTCGCCCACGGCTCGAGGACCCGGTGATCGAATTCGAACCCGTTCATCTCCGCGCGAAGCAGGTGGTAGTCGACCTGCTGGGTCAAGGGCCAGCCCGAGGCGTCGATCTCCGCGAGCCGCACCCGGTACCGCTCGAGCCCGCGGTGCTGCGCGGCCATCGCCGTCGGGCTGTAGTCGGGGACGCCATCCGCGATCGGCGGCTTCTGGAAGGCGCGCCAGTCGGCGAACAGCGCGACCAGGTCCTGGTAGCGGGCCGTCTTCTTCGGGACGGGAGCGGTGGGCGCGCTCGCGCACGCGGCGAGGATGAGCGCGACCGACGCCCGCAAGCGCAGCGCCTGGAAGGAATGCATTCGATGGGCTCCGGAGGGTGAGCGGCGCGCGCAGTATATCGCGCCGCGCCCGCGGTGCGCGTGGCGGGCCGGATTTCGTCTTGACTCCACGACCCATGTTGTACATACATCTCAACGAGTTGTACATGCAACCAAACCAATCCGTGAGGTGTCCATGTCCCGTCCCGAATGGATCGCGATCGCCCTGGTCCTTTCCCTCGCCGCCTGCTCGGGAGTCTCGCGCCATCCACCGCCCATTGCGCAGAACCGCGAGGTCGAAGCCTACGCAGCCGCCGCCGCCTGGCCCAACGCCGACCCCGCCGTCGCTCTGATCGCCGCGCAGGAATACTCCGCAGCGGGCCGCGCAGAGGAGGGTTACGAGCTCTTCCAACGGCTCGCCCGCGAGCAGCCCGGGCGCCCCATCCTCCTGTCGCTGGAGGGAATGCTGCAGGCGCGCATGGCCGGCGACGTTCCGCTGCTCCGGCGCGTGGGCTGGGTGGAGGAGGCCATCGGCAAGCTCGACAAGGGCGCGGCCGCGGAGCCGGTGGCGGGCCGGCTGATCCGGGGGCTGGTGTTCGCGGAGCTTCCCGCCAGGTTCGGAAAGGCTTCGACCGCGCTTTCCGACCTCGAGGCTTCCCTGGCCCAGCGCAATGCCTTTCGGGCCGAGGTGGACCGAGCCATCCTGCGGGCGCAAGCCGCCGCGCAGCGGACGCTGGGCGACGAGGCCCGCTCGCGCGACCTGCTCAAGCAAGCGGGGCTGGTTTCGCTCGACGACCCTGCGGTCCCCGGCAACTTCTCGGTCGGGGCGGCGGAAGGGTTCCGCTTCACCAATCCACATCTGACCCGGGAGTCCCAGGGCGTTTACGTTGCGGAAGGCTTCGACTTCGCGAACATCGCCTTTCTCGTGGACGAGGCGGGCGTCCTCGCCATCGACGCCGGGACCACCGCGGAATCCGCCGGCGCGGCGATGAAGGCGCTGAGGCAGGTGACCAGCGCTCCTTTGCGAACCATCATCGTCACCCATTCGCACTGGGACCACGTGGGCGGCCTGGCCGCCGTCCGCGAGCCGGGGACGGTGGTGATCACGCGGTCGAACTTCGCGGACGAGCTGGCGCGCATGCGCAGCTCGCAGAACACCTTCAGCTGGTTCTTCGGAACCGCGGCGGTGAACCTCGACGTTCCCGACCCGCGGACGGTCGAGCGCGAGCAGATCCTGCGGCACGGCAGGTTCGAGCTGCGGCTGATCCCCGTGCGCGGGGGAGAGACGCCCGACGCCTTGTTCGTCTACCTGCCGCAGCAGCGGCTGCTTTTCACCGGCGACGCCTTCATGCCCTACGTCGGGCCGCCGTTCTTGAGCGAAGGAAGCCCGGAGGGCTACCTGGAGGCGATCGCCACCGCGCGTTCGCTCGCGCCGCGCAAGATCATCCATGGGCACCCGCCGCTCACGCGCATCTTCGTCGTCGAGGCGCTGCCGGGTCTGGAGGCGGCCTTGCGGGAGCTCTATCAGCGCTATCTGCCCGAGGCGTTGCGCAGCCGCCCGGTGTCGGAGATGCTGCACGACAACTTCCTGCCCGATAGCTTGCGGGAGAATCCAAAGGCCGTGCTCCCCTACCTCGTTGTCCGCGACCACTTCCTGCAGCGTCTCCACCGGCAGAACGCCGGCTACTGGCAGGCCGACGGAGAAGGGATGGAGCCGTCCACGCGCGCGGAATGGGCGGCCGTGCTCGACCGGTTCGGCGACGGCAGCGACGCTACCTTCGTCCGGGTTGCCGACGATCTGCTTTCGCGAGGCGACGCGCCGCTCGCCTTGCGGGTGGCGGACCTGGGCCTGCTCCGGCACGCCGACAGCGAGTCGCTCCAGCGTGTCCGCGGCCGGGCGCTCTCGATGCTGATCGAGCGGTACAGCGCCGGCGATCCGTTCCGGTTCATCATCTATTCGCAGTGGGGCAACCGGACACTGCGGCCTGTGGCGGATCGGCCGTGAAGCAGGAGCCTGCGGCGCGGATCGCGCAAAAGATCGCCACCGATTGCCTGGCCGTGCGCGTCCGCCGGCTCGGGCGGGTGGTGAGCCGCATCTACGACGCAGCACTCGCGCCGCACGGGGTCACGATCGCGCAGCTCAATCTGCTGGCCGCCATCGGCGCGATGGAAGAGTCGAGCCGGGGGCGGCTCTGCCAGGCGCTCGACATGGAGAAGTCCACGCTCAGCCGGGACCTGAAGCGGATGGAGCAGCTCGGCTGGATCCGCTCCAGCCCCGGCCGGGGCAAGGGAATCGCCATCACCCCGGCGGGAAGCCGGCTGCTCACAGAGGCGCGACCCTCCTGGGAAAAGGCGCAGCAGGCCGCTCTCGCGGAGCTCGGCCGGAGCGCCTTCGCGCAGCTCCGGCAGCTGCTCCCTCCGCCCGGCGGCTGACGGCGCGGTCCTCGCTGGACTATGCTCGCCCGCGATCCAGGGGTGACGAATGAACGCGCCGCAGGTCCAGCTGACGCAGATCGGCTTCGGTCGCACCGCGCGGAGCGACCGCTGGTGGGTCTCCCCGCTGATCACCTTCGCGGTCCTCGGGTCGTTCGTCGTCTACACCACCTGGGCGGCCTTCCAGGGCGAGCATTACGTCTACGGAAACTATCTCTCCCCGTTCTACTCGCCCGAGCTGTTCGGCTCGGAGAACGCCTGGTTCGGCCCCAAGCCCGCCTGGTGGCCGGCCTGGCTGGTGTTTTCGCCGGCGATCCTGATCCTCTGGGCGCCCGGCGGGTTCCGTCTGACCTGCTACTACTACCGCGGCGCCTACTACAAGGCGTTCTGGGCCGACCCGCCCTCGTGTGCCGTGAGCGAGCCGCGCGCGCACTACCGGGGCGAGGCGTCGCTGCCGCTGATCCTCATGAACGTGCACCGGTACTTCCTGTACCTGGCGTTGCCGTTCCTCTTCATCCTGGCCCACGACGTCTGGCGGGCGCTGTGGTTCCCCTCGCCCACGGGCGCGCGGTTCGGCATCGGCGTCGGCACGCTGGTGCTCGCGGCGAACACGGTCCTGCTCGCCGGGTACGCCCTGGGCTGCCACTCGCTGCGCCACTGGGCCGGCGGCGCGCTCGACCGGCTCTCCGGCAGGCCCGTCCAGAAAGCGATGTACGACTGCGTGAGCTGCCTCAACCGGCGGCACATGTTCTGGGCCTGGACCAGCCTGTTCGGCGTGGCGCTGACCGACCTCTACATCCGGCTCTGCTCGATGGGCGTGATCCGCGACTGGAGAATCCTTTGACCGCCCGGGTCCAGACCTACGAGCACGACGTGCTGGTGATCGGCGCGGGCGGAGCGGGCCTGCGCGCGGCCATCGAGGCCTCCGCGGCCAAGGTCTCGGTGGGCCTGGTCTGCAAGTCGCTCCTGGGCAAGGCGCACACGGTGATGGCCGAGGGCGGGATCGCCGCGGCGCTCGCCAACGTGGACGAGCGCGACAGCTGGAAGGTCCATTTCGCGGACACCATGCGCGGCGGGCAGTACGTCAACAACTGGCGCATGGCGGAGCTGCACGCCAAGGAGGCGCCCGACCGGGTGCGCGAGCTGGAGGCCTGGGGCGCGCTCTTCGATCGCACCAAGGACGGCCGAATCTTGCAAAGGAACTTCGGCGGACATCGCTATCCCCGGCTCGCGCACGTGGGCGACCGCACCGGGCTGGAGATGATCCGGACGCTACAAGACCACGGCGTCCACCAGGGCATCGACGTGCACATGGAGCGCACGGTGGTGGCGCTCCTCAAGGACGGGGACCGCGTATCCGGCGCGCTCGCGTACGACCGCGAGCGCGGCCTGTTGCATCTCTTCCGCGCCGGCGCGGTGGTGCTCGCCACCGGCGGGATCGGCCGCGCCTACCGCATCACCAGCAACAGCTGGGAATACACGGGCGACGGGCACGCGCTGGCCTACGACGCCGGCGCCGAGCTGATGGACATGGAGTTCGTCCAGTTCCACCCCACCGGGATGGTCTGGCCGCCCAGCGTGCAGGGCATCCTCGTCACCGAGGGCGTGCGCGGGGAGGGCGGGGTGCTCCTGAACAAGGAGGGAAAGCGCTTCCTCTTCGACGACATCCCGGAGAACTACCGGAGCCAGACCGCCGACAACGAGGAGGAGGGCTGGCGCTACACGCAGGGGGACAAGAGCGCGCGCCGTCCGCCCGAGCTCCTCACCCGCGACCACGTCGCCCGCTGCATCATGCGCGAGATCCGCGCCGGGCGCGGGAGCCCGCACGGCGGCGTCTTCCTCGACATCTCCTGGATCAAGCGGAAGCTGCCCGACGCCGGGGAAGTCATCCGCAAGAAGCTGCCGAGCATGTACCACCAGTTCCTCAAGCTGGCGGACATCGACATCACCCGGCAGCCCATGGAGGTCGGCCCCACCACGCACTACGTGATGGGCGGCGTCCGGGTCGACGCCGAGACGCAGATGTCCTCCGTGCCCGGCCTCTTCGCCGCGGGCGAGTGCGCGGCGGGCCTGCACGGCGCGAACCGGCTGGGTGGAAACTCGCTCTCGGACCTGCTGGTCTTCGGCCAGCGCGCCGGCGCGCACGCGGCCCGATTCGCCGGGGACCACCGCGCCGGGCGGATCGACGAGGCGCAGGTGGAGGCGGCGGCCCGCGCCGCCCTGGCGCCGTTCGAGGGCGAGGACAGCGACCAGGGAGCGGCGCCTTACCGCATCCAGCACGACCTGCAGGAGATGATGCAGGACATGGTCGGCATCGTGCGGCGCGAGAGCGAGATGGCGCTGGCGTTGGAGCAGCTGGGGAAGCTTCGGGCGCGAGCGGCAAGGATGCGCGTGAACGGAAACCGCGCCTACAACCCCGGCTGGCATACCGCGCTCGACCTTGCGAACCTGCTCACGGTCTCCGAGGCCGTCGCGCGCTCCGCGCTGGAGCGCAAGGAGAGCCGCGGGGCGCACTTCCGCGACGACCTGCCCCGGGCGGATCCCGCGTTCGGCAAGGTCAACGTGGTGGCGGTGAAGGGTCCCGATGGCGCGATGCGCATCGAACGGCGGCCGATCCCGCCGCTTCCAGGGGAGCTGAAGCAGGTGATCGAGGAGATGAAATGAACGCCACCTTCTCCATCTGGCGCGGCGACGCGGCAGGAGGCGCCTTCCAGGACTACCAGACCGAGGTGTCCGAAGGCATGGTGGTGCTCGACGCCATCCACCAAATCCAGGCCGACCAGGCCTCGGATCTGGCGGTGCGCTGGAACTGCAAGGCGGGGAAGTGCGGGTCCTGCTCGGCGGAGATCAACGGCCTGCCGCGGCTGATGTGCATGACGCGCCTCTCCGATCTGGACCTTGCGCGGCCGGTGGCGGTGGCGCCGATGAAGACGTTCACGCCGATCAAGGACCTGGTCACCGACGTCTCCTGGAACTACCAGGTGAAGAAGCGGATCCGGAAGTTCAAGCCGCGCCCTCCCGACGCGCCCGACGGCACCTGGCGCATGGCCCAGGAGGACATCGAGCGCGTGCAGGAGTTCCGCAAGTGCATCGAGTGCTACCTCTGCCAGGACGTCTGCCACGTCCTGCGGGAGCACCACCTCCAGGAGAGGTTCATCGGGCCGCGGTTCTTCGCCTACGTGGCCGCCCTGGAGATGCATCCCCTCGACGTCGAGGACCGGCGCGAGGAGCTGAGCGAGGCGCAGGGGATCGGGTTCTGCAACATCACCAAGTGCTGTACCCGGGTCTGTCCGGAGGAGATCAACATCACGGACAACGCCATCATCCCGCTCAAGGAGAGGGTGGTGGACGCGTACGATCCGCTCCGGAGGCTCTTCCGGCTCCTGGGCGGAAACTGATCGCTCATCTACGAAGGGGCGCGGCCATGTTCGAGCTCAAGCGGATCTCCACGGCGGCCATTCCCAGGGCCATCGACAAGGCGGAGCGGTACCGGCTGCTCAACGAGCCGGAGGAGGCGGCGAGCATCTGCCAGGACATCCTCCAGGTGGACCCGGGGAACCAGGAGGTCCTCGCCATGCTGCTCCTGGCCGTCACCGACCAGTTCGGCCGCCATCCCGAGGTGAACATGGGCGACGCGAATCGGGTGCTGGTCAAGCTGCAGCAGAGCTACGACCGGTCCTACTACGCGGGCGTGATCGCCGAGCGCTGGGGGAAGGCGCAGCTCCGGCGGGGAGCGCACCACAGCGTCGCGTCCGCCTTCTTCGCCGAGGCGCTCGACTGCTACGCCAAGGCGATGACCGTGAGCCCGGCCGGCAACGACGACGCGATCCTGCGTTGGAACGCCTGCGTCCGGTTCATGGAGCACCACGACGATCTCAAGGCCGAGACGGAGGAGGCGGCCGCGGAGGCCAGCTTCTCGGACGGAGCGCCAGCGGTCTGACCCCGGGCCTTCAGGACCGCACGCCGGCGGTTGGACCGGGCCATCCCCCCTTGCTACGCTCCGCGCGTGGACCTGGCGCTATTCGCGGAGCTGAAAAGACGGCGCGTCTTCCGGGCCCTGATCGCCTACGGCATCGTGGCCTTCGCGGTCCTCCAGGTGATCGAGCCCGTGATGCACGGGCTCCACTGGCCCGAGGCGGTGCTCTCGTACGTGGTGGTCGCGCTCGCCCTGGGCTTCCCGGTGGTGGTCACGCTGGCCTGGATCTTCGACGTGCGCGGCGGCCGCATCGAGCGGACCGACCCGGCGACGGCCCGGCAGGCAGGGCTGCATCCCGCCGTCCTGGTGGTGGCGATCGCCGTGCTCGGGGCGGTGCCGGCCGCGCTGTACTGGTTCGCGTTCCGCGGCGACAAGCCGAGGCCTGCCGTCCCGGCCGCGGTGGCCGCGACGCCTTCCATCGCCGTGCTGCCCTTCGTGAACATCAGCGGGCAGAAGGAGAACGAGTACTTCTCCGACGGGATCACCGAGGAGCTGACCAACGCCCTGGCCAACATCGAGGGGCTGCGCGTGGCGTCGCGCACGGCGGTCTATGCGCTGCGCGGGAAATCCGAGGGAGTCCGGCAGATCGGCGCCGACCTGAACGTGAACACGCTGCTCGAAGGCAGCGTCCGGCGCGAGGGCAACGCACTGCGGGTCACCGCGCAGCTGATCAGCGTCAGCGACGGCTACCACCTCTGGTCGAAGACCTACGACCGGGAGCTGAAGAGCATCTTCGCGGTGGAGGACGAGATCGCGAGGAGCATCGCCGGCGCGCTGCAGCGCAAACTGATCCCGATGAAGCAGGGCACGGCGAACACGGTGGCGCACGACCTCTACCTGCGCGGCCGGTATCTCTGGAACAAGCGCACCCGCGAGGCGATCCGGCAGGCCGCGGGCTACTTCCAGCAGGCGATCCGCGAGGATCCCGGCTATGCGCTCGCCTACGCCGGCCTGGCCGATGCCCTTGCCCTCCAGTACGACTACGAAGTTCCGCCGGTCGCCTCCGTGCTGCCCAAGGCCAGGCAGGCCGCGCTGAAGGCGCTGGACCTCGACCCGGATCTGGCGGAGGCGCACGCCTCGCTCGGGCTGGTCGCCCGCTACAGCTACGACTACGCCGGGGCGGTGAAGGAATTCCAGAAGGCGCTGGAGCTGAGACCCGGATACGCGATGGCGCGCAAATGGCTCGGGGACGAGCTCGTGATCGCGGGACGGCTGTCGGAGGCCCGCGCCGAGTACGAGCGCGCGCTCCGTGACGACCCGATGTCGCCGATCATCATCAACGCCGTGGCGGAGGCCCGGCTGCACCACGACCGCGACTTCGACGGAGCCCTGGAGCTGTTCCGGAGGGCGCTCGAGTTGGACCCCGCGTTTCCGCCCGCGCGGGGCGGGCTCGCCTACCTCTATTGCCTCCAGGGCAATACCGACGCGGCGCTCGCGGAAGTGGACAAGCTGCCCCACAATCCGTCCACACTTCAAATTTTTCGGGCCCACATCCTGCTCAAGGCCGGGCGGCGCCCCGAGGCGCTGGCGATCGTGCGCGATCTGGAAGCCGGCTCCCCAAAAAAAGAGTTTGTCTCGCCCACGTATCTGGGCGGAATCTGGGGAGAACTCGGCGAGAAGGACAAGGCCTTCGCGCAGCTCCGGAAGGCGTGCGACCAGCGCGACCCGGCGCTCTTGATGGTCAAGATCGACCCCGCCTACGAGCAGCTCCGCTCCGACCCCCGGTTCAAGGAAGTGCTCAGATGCGTGCACCTCGACTGAACCAGAGAAGCATCCTGCCGCGGGTGCGTTAGCATCCCGGCGACTGCGGCGCGGAAGATCGGCGCCGGGGAGTTCTCGAATGGCAACAGGCACCGTGAAGTGGTTCAATGACGCCAAGGGCTTCGGGTTCATCACGCCGGACGGAGGCGGCAAGGACGTCTTCGTACATCACACCGCGATCCAGGCGGAGGGATTCCGGAGCCTGGCTGAAGGCCAGAAGGTCGAGTTCGACGTGCAGCAGGGGCCCAAGGGGCCCCAGGCGGCAAACGTAAGAAAAGTCGGCTAGGAGGCGGCGAGCGCGACGGCCAGGGGTGTCTGCTGGATCGGCTCCAGCGGGTATCCGCGGGCGCGCCATGCGTCGAGCCCGCCCAGGAGCGGCCGGACCCGCGTCAACCCACGCTGTCTGAGCTGGAGCGCGACGCTCGCCGCCGCGGCTTCGCTCGGGCAGCTGCAGTACAGGACCAGCTCCCGATCCGCGGGAATCTCGGTGTAGCGCCGCTGCAGCTCGTCGGGGGACATCTGCAAGGCCCCCGGCAGCTTCACGGCGTCGACCAACTTCTCCGCCGAGCCGCGCAGGTCCACCACCACCACGCCGCTGCCGGCCTGGAGCTTCTGCCGCAGCTCCTCCGGCGTCACGCGCGCGATCCGGATCCGCCGCAAGAACCGCCAGCGGTCGAAGTACTTCCAGCCAAGCCAGCCGGCGAACAGCAGGCCGGCCGCCGCCAGGATCCATCCGCTCAGCCGCGCGGCCCGGGCCACCTGGTCGCTGAAGAGGAATCCCACCGCCATCAACGAGCCGGCCCAGAGGAGGGTCCCGACCGCGTCGAACGCAACGAAGGACGCAAGGCGCATCCGCAGCATGCCCGCGAGGGGCGGCGCCACGGTCTTGAGGCCGGGGACGAACTTCGAGATCAGGATGGTGATCTCCTGGCGGCGGGTGAACACGCCCTCGGTCCGCTGCACGCAGGAGTCGGGCTCCAGCGAGATGCGGCAGAGGAGCGCCAGGATCCGCCGGCCGTAGGACCGGCCGAGCTGGTACCAGATCAGGTCGGTCAGGAGCAGCGCCAGGAGCGACCCGCCGAGGACCGCGGTGAGCGAGAACCTTCCCGAACCGGCCAGCACTCCCGCGGCCAACAGCACCGGAGGCGCGGGCACCGGGAGGCCCAGACCGCTGGCGAACACCAGGGCGAACAGAACCACGGTTCCGTGCGCTGCCAGGAATTGCTGGGCCTCGAACATGCCTCTTTGATTCCGGAGCCGGCGATTCGACTCAGTGGAGCGCGAACCGGTCGAGCTTCATCACCAGCGACTGGACGCCCTCGGAGAAGGTGGGATGGACGAACTCGGCGTCCACGATGGCCCGGGCGGAGGCGCCGGCCTGCATGGCGGTGACGAAGACGTGGATCAGCTCGCCGGCCTCCGCTCCGGCGATGGTGGCGCCGATGACGCGCTCCGACTTCGGGTCCACCAGGACCTTCATCTGCCCGGCGGTCTCGTCCAGCTCGATGGCCCGGGCGACGTCGCCGAAGGGCATGCTGGCGGCCTCGAACGCGACCCCTTTCTGGCGCGCCTCCTTCTCGGTCAGCCCGACGCCGGCGACCTGCGGGTCGGTGAAGACGGTGTACGGAATGAGCCGGTCGCGCCGGGTCCGCTTTCCCTGCCCGAGCAGGATGTCGAAGAGCAGCCGGTGATCGTCCCAGCTCGTGTGCGTGAACTGCGGCCCGCCCAGGACGTCACCCACCGCGTAGACCCCCGTCGCTTTCGTCCGGTACTGATCGTCCGCCTCGATGAATCCCTTGGGATCGAGCGCGACACCGGCCTTGTCGCAGCCGAGGTCGTCGGTATTGGGGCGGCGGCCCACGGCGACCAGGAGGTGCGAGCCGCGCACCTCCTTGCCGCCTCCCAGCTCCAGGGCGATCTCGCCGCCGCGCTGCGAGACGCGCGTGGTCTTCGTGCCCAGGAGGAGCTCGATGCCCTCCCGGCGGAAGACGTCCTCGACGACGGAGGAGAACTCCGGGTCCTCGCGGGCCAGGAGGTGATCGCCCTGGTCGGCGATGGTCACGCGGGACCCGAACCGGCGGAACATCTGCCCGAGCTCGCAGCCGATGTATCCGCCGCCGAGGACGAGCAGGTGCGCCGGCAGCTCGCGCAGCCGCATGAGCGACCCGTTGTCGAGCGCGCGCACCTGCTCGAGCCCCGGGATGGGCGGCAAGAGCGGCCGCGCCCCGACGTTGACGATCACGATCTCCGCCGTGTGCACCTCGCCGGCGACCTCGACCTTCCGCTCGCCGACGAAGCGCGCGTGGCCGCGGATGACCGTGAGCCGATCCGCCTTCAGCCGCTTCTCCACGCTCTCCCGCCACCTGCGCACGATCGAATCCTTGCGGTCCACCACCGCCGAAAGGTCCACCTGGACCGGTCCGGCGCGGACGCCGAGCCGGCCAGCGGTCCGCGCCACGTGCGCGGCGCGCGCGCTCGCGATCATCGACTTGGTGGGCGTGCAGCCGGTGTTGGTGCAGGTGCCGCCGAGCTCGCCGCGCTCGGCGAGCAGCACGCGCTTCCCGGCAGCCGCGAGCCGGGCGGCGAGCGGGACGCCGGCCTGGCCACTCCCGATCACGATCGCGTCGAAGGTCATCCCCGACCTCCTTCCTTCCCACGGACCCGCGCCCGGGCGACCTCGTGCAGAAGGTCCCGCAGCGCGGACATCTCGCGACGTTCAGATACCACTCCGCGGCGCGCCCGGCACCGCCGGCGCAGATCGGCCAGGAACCCCGGCTCGCGTTCGGCGCGGGAGAGCAGGCGCGCGAGAGCGTCCGTCGATCCCACCGGGAACAGTCCCGGGTAGGAGCGGCCCAGGATCGCTTCGGCCGCGTCGATGCGCGTGGCGATCACGGGGGTGCCCGCCGCCAGGGCCTCGGAGAGGACGTTGGCGCCCCCCTCCGTCTCGGAGGTGACCGCCAAGAGCCGCGCGCGCGCGATCAGGCGCCGCGCCTTCCAGCGCGGCAGCTCCCCCAGCCAGCGGTATCGCGGGTTCTCGCGCTGCTCGCGCAACGCGGCGCGCCGCATCTTCGACGTCAGGGCCTTGCCGGCGTGCACGACCTGGATGCGCGAGCCTGCCGGCAGCCGGCGGACCGCGAGCCCCGTCCGCAGCGGATCCTTGACCTCGCGCAGGTGCGCCACCACCGCCACCTCGAAGACGCCCCGGTCCGGCTTCGGCTTGCGCCGCACCACAGGCGCCGACTGGGGAACCACGCGCGCCTTCCGCCGCTGCGAAGCCGGCAAGGCGCGGGCGGCCTCGTCGTGGAGCACGATCAGCCAGCCGGCCAGCTCCAGCGATCGGCGCGCCCGCGGGTCCTGGTGGATGTCGTTGTAGAGGTCGGTGCCGGTGAGCGCAACGACCAGCGGGCGCCGCGGATGCTCCTCGCGCGAGAGCCGCACCGCCTCGGCCGATCTCCCGGCGTGCAGCGCGATCAACAGGTCGCAGCGGCGGGAGGTGCCGCCGGTGGCGATGAACGCCTGATGCCCGAGCTTGCTCAGCATCCGTTGCCAGCGCAGGGCCGTGACGCGGTTGCCGAGGCGCGATCCTCTTGGCGCGGGACAGATCAGCGCGACGCGCACGGCCCCGCAGACTATGCTGGTCGCCGGCATGGATCCACTGGCTGCCGCTCTGCGCGACGCCCGCGCGCGCACCCTCGAGCTGGTCGCGGACCTGCAGGGCGCGCAGTGGATGGGGCCACGCCTCGCGATCGTGAACCCCATCCTCTGGGAGGTGGGGCACCTCGCCTGGTTCCAGGAGCTCTGGACGCTGCGCCATGCCCGGGGCCGCGCGCCGGAGATCGAAGGCGTCGATGCGCTCTACGACTCGGCGAAGGTCGCGCACGACACCCGCTGGGATCTGCCGCTCTTGCCCCGCCCCCGGGTGCTGCGCTACCTGGCGGAGACGTTGGAGCGGTCGCTGGAGGTGCTGGGATCGCCGCCGGACGACGCCGCGTACTTCCACCGCCTGGTGCTTTTCCACGAGGACATGCACGGCGAGGCGTTCGCGTATACCCGGCAGACGCTCGGGTACCCCGAGCCGCCGCTGCGCGCGCGCAGGCCGCGGACCGGGGTGGGCCCGCTGCCCGGCGACGCGAGCGTTTCCGGTGCCCGGTTCATGCTGGGCGCCAGCGCGGAAGAGAAGTTCGTCTTCGACAACGAGAAGTGGGCCCACGCGATCGTGGTGCCCTCCTTCCGCATCGCGCGGGCCCCGGTCACCAACGCCGAATACGCCTCGTTCGTCCGGGATGGCGGCTACCGCGACCGGCGGCTCTGGAGCGAGGAGGGCTGGCGCTGGCGGGAACAGTCCGGCGCGCTCCGGCCCGTGTACTGGGACGAGGACGGGCAGGTGCGCCGCTACGACCAGCGCCGGCCGCCGGCTCCGCACGAGCCGGTGATCCACGTCTGCTGGTACGAGGCGGAGGCGTTCTGCAACTGGGCCGGCCGCCGGCTGCCCACCGAGGCCGAATGGGAGCTGGCGGCGGCGACGCCGGCCAAGCGGCGATACCCCTGGGGCGACGGCCCGCTCGAGGAGCGGCACGCGAACCTGGACGGGCGCGCGGGGGGACCGGTGGACGTCGCCGAGCATCCCGAGGGCGACAGCGCCTGCGGCTGCCGGCAGATGATCGGCAACGTCTGGGAGTGGACCGCGACCGATTTCAAGCCGTACCCGGGGTTCGTCGCCGATCCGTACAAGGAGTACTCGGAGCCGTGGTTCTCCTCGCCGCACAAGGTGCTGCGCGGCGGCTGCTGGGTCACGCGCGGCAGGCTGCTGCGCAACACCTGGCGCAACTTCTATCCGCCCGATCGCCGCGACGTGCTGGCTGGCTTCCGCACCTGCGCGCCTTGAATCCTACCGGGCCCCGCCGGTACGACCGAAGCAGATGCAGCATCGTCCAGCTTCGGCCCCGCGTTATCCCGCAAACGTGAAGGTCTCGCTGGTCGGCGTTCCCGGCTACTTCGCCGGTGAGGCGACCAACATCAGCACCACCGGCATGTTCGTCCGCACCGACACCACCGTCCCGGTGGGCGCGGTGCTCTCGCTTTCGCTCGATCTGCCCCACGAGGACCGGCCGGTTCCGGTCCACGCGCGGGTGATCCACGTGCGCACGCCCGCGCAGGCGCTCCTGCGCGCGCAAGAGCTCGAGCCGGGGGTCGGAATGCAGTTCGTCGGGGGCGAACCGGAGTTCCAGTCGCACATCGACCGGTACATCGATTCGATCCCGAGGGAGAGCAACGTCCCGGCGGTGCGGCTGCTCTCGACGGCGCGGGATCTGCTCTCGCAGCACGGCTGGACGCAGCTCCTGGAGCGCGATCCGGGCGGAAGCTACTGCATGACCGGAGCGCTGCTCGAGGCCGCGGGCGACGACGACGCGCTGTACCACCAGGCGTTGCGCTCGGTGGGCGAGCGGCTCGGCGTCCCCGCCTGCCCGATGGGCGGGTACGGCTGCCATTGTGCGGTGGTGAACTGGAACGACCAGGAAGGGCGCAGGAGCGAAGAGGTGCTCGCCAAGCTGGACGAGGTGATTCGCGCGGAGCTGCTCGCCAGCGGCTAAGCCTTCAGCGCGGCCGTGAGCTTGATCATCGTTTCCTTGGCGTCGCCGAACAACATCAGCGTCTTGTCCCCGTAGTAGAGCTCGTTGTCGATCCCGGCAAACCCGGCGGCGAGGCTCCGCTTGCAGACGATCACCACGCGGGCCTTCTCCACCTCCAGGATGGGCATCCCGTAGATCGGGCTGCCCGGCGTGCGCTTGGCGGCCGGGTTGACCACGTCGTTGGCGCCCACCACCACCGCCACGTCGGTCTCCGGGAACTGCGAGTTGATCTGGTCCATGTCGTACAGCTCGTCGTAGGGGACGTTGGCCTCCGCGAGCAGCACGTTCATGTGCCCGGGCATCCGGCCGGCGACCGCGTGGATGCCGTAGCGGACCTGCGCGCCTTTGTTCTTCAGCACGTCGGCGACCTCCCGCACGCGATGCTGCGCCTGCGAGACCGCCATCCCGTAGCCCGGGACGAACACCACCGAGCGCGAGGTCCCGAGGATCTCTGCCGCTTCCTCGATCGAGACTTGCCGGATGGGCTTCTTCCCCTCCAGCTCCGCCGGCTTCTCCTGGATCTTGCCGAAGGCGCCGAACAGCACGTTGGTGATCGAGCGGTTCATCGCCTTGCACATCAGGATGGAGAGGATGAAGCCGGAGGATCCGTCCAGCGAGCCGGTGATGATCTGGATCTTGTTGTCCAGCATGAAGCCCATCGCGGCGTCGGTGAGGCCGGCGTACGAGTTGAGCAGCGCGATCACCACCGGCATGTCCGCCGCGCCGATGGGCAGGACGAGGAAGACGCCGAAGAAGACGGCCAGGCCGACCATCGAGTAGAACGCCGCGGTGGAGCTCGGGAAGACCATCAGCGCCACGATCAGCGCGAGCATCGCTCCCAGCACCATGAAATTGGTGAAGTTCTGGCCCCGGTAGGTGATGGGGTAGCCGCGGATCATCCCCTGCAGCTTGCCTGCGGCCATCAGGCTGCCGGTGAAGGTCAAGGAGCCGAGCATCACCTCGACACCGATCACGCCGACGCGCACCGAGCCGAGCGCCGCGCCATGGCGGTAGTACTCGGAGATGCCGATCAGCGCCGCCGCCAGCGCGCCGAACGAGTGCGACAGCGCGGTCCGCTGCGGGACGGCGGTCATGGGGATCCAGATGGCCATCGGCACGCCGATCGCCGTCCCGAGGACCAGCCCGGCGGCGATGAACCGGTAATCGATGATCTCGTGGTGCAAGAGCGAGCCGACGACGGCGAGCAGCATCCCGAGCTCGGCGAGGAACATCCCGCGCCGCGCGGTCCTCGGGTGGCTCAGCCCCCGGAGGCCGAGGACGAAGAGGATGGCGGAGAGCAGGTAGAAGAGCTGGAGCAGGTCCCGGCGCATGCTACTTGTCCCGGCTGGCCGGCCGGAACATCTTGAGGATGCGGTCGGTGATGAGGAAGCCGCCCACCACGTTGATCGTGGAGCAGGTCACCGCGATGAAGCCGAGGGCGGTGCTCACCTCGCTATAGCCCGCCCCCGCCACCACCAGGGAGCCCACCAGCGAGATGCCCGAGATCGCGTTGGTGGCCGACATCAACGGCGTGTGGAGGAGCGGCGAGACCCGCGAGATGACCTGGTAGCCGAGGAACCCCGCCAGCACGAAGACGTACAGGTCGCCGATCAGCCCGAGATCGATCATGGGTCCTCCTTCACGCCGGCTGGAGCACCTCCCCGGCGTGCGCGATCAGACAGCCCTTGACGATCTCGTCGGCGAGGTCGAGGGAGACCCTCCCGGCCTTGCGATCGTAGAGGTGGAGGACCAGGCTGAGGACGTTGCGCGCGTAGAGCTGGGAGGCCTGCAGCGCCATCTCGCTGACGAGATTCACCGGCCCGAAGATGGTGACGCCGTCGACGTCGACCTGCTTGCCCGGCTGGGTCAGCTCGCAGTTGCCTCCCTGCTCGGCGGCGAGATCGACGATCACCGAGCCCGGCCGCATCGCCCGCACCATCTCCGCCGTGATCAGCACCGGGGCGCGCTTGCCGGGGATCAGGGCGGTGGTGATGCAGGCGTCGGTCGCCTTCAGCTCCTCGAGCAGGATCTCGCGCTCCCTGCGGGCCGCGTCGGCCGAGACCTCCTTGGCGTAACCTTTGGCGTCCTCGGCGTGCTCCGAGAGGCCCGCGCCGACGAACCGCGCGCCCAGGCTCTCCACCTGCTCCTTGACGGCGGCGCGGACGTCGAAGGCGCTCACCAGCGCTCCCAGCCGCCGCGCGGTGGCGATCGCCTGCAGTCCCGCCACGCCGGCGCCGAGCACGAACACCTTGGCGGGCAGGACGGTGCCCGCGGCGGTCATCAGCATGGGGAAGAATTTGGCCAGCGCGTTGGCGGCGACCAGCACGCTCTTGTAGCCGGCGATGTTGGCCATCGAGCTGAGCACGTCCATGCTCTGTGCGCGCGCGATCCGCGGCAAAAGGTCGAGGGAGAGCGCGCTGATCCTGCGACGCTTCCACCCCTCGTGCAGCCACTGCTCTCCCCGCGCCTGGAGGCTGGAGGCGACGAGGACCGTTCCCTCCGGCAGCCGGTCGAGCTCTTGCAGGGAAGGGCGCTGAACCCGGAGGACCAGATCCCCGGCTCCGAGCAGCGTCTCCGGCCGTTCCACGACCTTCGCGCCGGCCTTCTCGAGCTCCGCGTCGGGGAAGCCGGAAGCGAGCCCGGCTCCGCGCTCGACCTGCACCGCAAGGCCGGCGCCCGCGAGCTTCTCCACCGTGGCCGGGACCGCAGCGACCCGCCTCTCGCCAGCGACGCTTTCTTTCAGGACCGCCACGTTCATGGGGCCCCGCCGCCGCGCCTTTACCGGCCGCTGATGTAGATCTGCAGCTCGTCGATTAGCCACTGCTTTTCGTCGAGCATCAGCTCGACGAGGTCGCGCATGGAGATGATGCCCACCACGTCGCCCTTGTCGGCCACGAGCAGGTGCCGGGTGAAGTTGACCCGCATCAGGTCGGCGCACTGCGTCTCCGAGCAGTCCGGAGCGATCACCGGGAGGTCGCGGCGCATCACCTCCGCGATCGGGTGGTCGCAGGGGGCGCCGCTGGCGAGAACGTCGTAGACCAGGTCCCGCTCGGTGACGAGCCCGATGAAGCGTCCTCCTTGCCGGACGGCCACCGCTCCGATGCGCTTTTCCGCCATCAGCCGAGCCGCTTCCCGGCAGCTGGTGGAGCCGTCGAGGCCGAAGATCTCCCTGGTGATGTGGCGCTCGATGGTCGCCATGACGCAAGTAGAGCGGGACCGGGGGGCGAAATGCAACCCCCCCTACATCCCGAACCAGCTTCGGCTGACCAACGTCAGCTTGCGCGACTCGACGCGGTAGAGGCGGGCGCGCCCGCGCTAAGGCTCGAACAGGTTCGCGCAATGGCCGGGCTGCGCCGGGCTGGCCGAGATCGCGCCGCCGCGCGGGATGCACTGCGAGGGCGGCAGGTTCTTCCGGCGTTCGACGCTGTCGACCAGCAGGTCGAAGGCCTTCTGCGCGTGCGGCTCGATGAACTCGAGCTGCGGGAACGTCGGGGTGGGCGGGGCGCCGGGCGGCTTGTAGGTCTCGATGTGGTTGCCGTTCTGCACTTCGTACAGGCGGTAGGGCGCCTTTCGCTCGCACTCGTCGTCGTCGTCTCCGCTCTCCCACCGGGCCGTGGCCACCTTGCGTGCATACGCGCGCGCGTGGTGGTCGATGGGGAGCAGCGCGTCCATGGTGCCCGCGACCGTGATCAGGGGCCGCCGGATCCGGCCGGTGGTCTCGAACGCTTCCAGCTGCGCGGCCACGTCGCTGACCGATCGCCGCGCCGTATAGTTGTAGGTTCCGGTGTTCCCGTCCGGCAGGCCGGCCGGAGTCGTGCCATACGTGTCGTACGTCGGATCGAGCCGCTTCTGCCACTGGCACTGGGTCACTTCCCAGAAGCTGTTCGAGTAGTTGGTCCAGAGCGAGGTGGTGCCGATCACGATGTCCGGCGGATAGCCGGCGGCGCGGATGTTCTTCGCGGCCGTGCTGTTGGGATCCCGGCCCGAAGCGACGTAGTCGGAGAAGTTCAGGATGGCGGGCGGTAGATCCGCGAGGAGGTTCGGCGTCTCGTCGTCGACGAACGTGCCCTCCCAGTCCACGCCGCCGTCGAACAGCTCGGGATACGACTCGACCGCGCGCCGCACCTGGTAGCCGCCGTTCGAGGTGCCCACGGCGTACGTCTGCTTCGGCGGAGATCCGTAGTGCGCCTGCGCTCCGCGCCGGCCGAGGCGCGCGGCCTCCGCCATGAACACCGCCCAGCGGGTAAACTGCTGCCCGGGATCGTTGTCGTAGAACTCGACCCAGACGGTCGAGGACGGGTTCAGCCGGCACGAGTTGGGGGTCGGCGGCGTGGCCGACGCCAGGCTGGTGATCCTGAGGTTGAAGACGCCCTTGTTCTGCGAGGCGTACGCGTACCCCTTCTGCACTACGTAGTCGCTCCAGGCGAAGTCGCCGTTGAACTCGCTGCGCGTGCCCGAAGCTCCGGCCACCACCAGCCGGCCGTTCCAGTCGTCGGGCAGGCGGAGGAGGAAGCGCGCCTGGCAGTCCGCCGGCGGATTGACGCCGAGGGTGAACGTGCAGTCGAGCTTCGGATCCGTGACGATGCGGCCGTTGATCTGGACGCCGGGGACCGCCTTGGTGATCGGCGTCTTGTTCGTCGGGTCCGGCGCGATTACGGTGCGGTCGGTCTGCGGGGTGAAGGCGCCTGGCGGAAGCCCAGCGATGGAGTTGTTGGTGGCCGTGGTGTTCGGGTTGTTGGTGGTCAAGTCCGGGCTCTCCACGCAGGTCGCGTCTGGGGCGAGGCGGTCGCCGAGCCTCTTGAGGATGCGCTCGCAGCGCGTCTCGGCGCTGGCGCGGGCGGCGAACAGAAGAGCGAGAACGAGCGCACACGTGGTGATTGGTTTCAACATGAGAGGATTCCCCCCGCGGGTTGTCGAGCGACGCGCATCTTGCCCCGAGTGCGCGCGACGGATCAACCCTGATTGGAAAATTCGGGGCCTTGCGACCTTCAGCCCTTGCGCCAGGCGCGCTCGGCGTCGTCCCAGGCCGCCAGCGGAGGGGCGGTCATGGGTCCTCCTCTGTCTAGCGTCCGCGGCTCTTGGCCTCGCGGACGGGCCGGAGCGGGATGATGCCGCGCAGCGCCTTGGCCGAGGGCGCCGACATGGCTTTGGCCATGGTCTGTGCGGCCTGGCGCGCATGCTCCGTCGCGCGCCGCGAGGCAACCGCCGGATCGCGGGACGCGATGGCGCGCAGCACCTCTTCGTGCTCTTCCCAGACCCGCTTCTGCGCGGCGGGGTCGCGCAGCACCTCGCCCATGGCGCGGCGGAGGTGGTTCCAGTAGAGGCGCATCGCCTCGGAGAGCAGCGGGTTGCCGGCAACGCCGCAGATCCAGATGTGGAACCGCATGTCGGCGTCGATCAGCGCCTCGACCCGTCCGGAGCGCAGCGTGGCCCTGCCTTCGGCCAGGAGCTTGCGCCCCTCCGCCGCGTCGGCGCGCGTGCAGCGCCGCGCCGCGAGGCTGGCGGCCAGCGAATCGAGCGCCTCGCGCACCTGGTATAAGACGACGTTCTCGTATGCGGATTCCGCATGCGCAACTGGTGCCGGCCGGGGCGGAGGCCATGATGGCTGAGAACATCCGAGTGTTGATGGCCAAGGTGGGCCTGGACGGCCACGATCGGG
>Ga0137394_10000629_pt1 | contig 24537 bp, 14 predicted proteins | sample czobulk116metaG_FD_108278 | JGI IMG/M metagenome (GOLD analysis project Ga0137394, IMG submission 108278) | Vadose zone soil microbial communities from Angelo Coast Range Reserve, California, USA - czobulk1.16 metaG | ecosystem: Environmental > Terrestrial > Soil > Vadose zone | place: USA...
GCGGTTGGGCCGGCAGCTGCCCAGGATGCAAGAGCCTTGCTGCAGGGGGCCGACAATGCCGTCGGCGCAAGCAAAGTCAATTCGATCCAGTACACCGGGACGGGACGGATCAGCTATCTCGGCCAGAATTTCGCCACGGTGGACGATTGGCCGCGCGTGGACTTGAAGAGCTGGTCGCAAACCATCGACTACGGCAGCAAGTCGGCTAAGGAAGAGATGGTGCGCGTACAAGGCAACAACCCGCCGCGCGGCGGTGGCGCCGGCTTTCCCATCACGGGCGAGCAGCGCTCGACGACATTGTTTAACGGCAATTATGCCTGGACCTTGAATGCGCAGGGCCAGCCGCAGGCCCAGAACGATCAGGCCGAAGTGCGCCAGTTCATGATCTGGGTCACTCCGCATGGCTTCATCAAGGCGGCGATGGCCGATCCGAATGCGACCGTGACGGATCGGGAATTCGTGGGTGCGGGCAGGACGCTGCGCGTCGTCGGCTTCACCACGATGGGTAAGTACAGGGCGACGGGCGAGTTCAATGCCCAGAACATGCTGGAGCGCGTGGTCACCTGGATTCCGAACCCGGTGATGGGCGACATGCAGGTGGAGATCCGCTACACCGATTGGCGCGACGTCGGCAATGGCATCAAGGCGCCATTCCATATCCACATGCACCAGGGCGATCATCCTCTCGTGCGGGGCATGAATTACTTCGACGTCCAGGCCAGCGAGGTGAAAGCCAACGTCGAGAGTGCGTCTTTAACCGTGCCTGACGCAGTGCGCACCGCGGCGGCGCCGAGGGTCAATATTCAGACCACAAAGCTCGCGGAGGGCGTGTGGCTGATCGCCGGTGGCTCGCATAACAGCGTCGCGGTCGAGTTCAAGGACTTCGCAGCCATCATCGAAGCGCCACTGGACGACGCGCGCAGCAACGCGGTGATCGCCGAAACCAAACGGCTCATTCCGGCCAAGCAGATTCGGTACGTCGTTAACACGCACCATCACTGGGATCATTCCGGCGGCCTCCGGGCGGCTTACGCGGAAGGCGCCACCATTGTCACGAATGAGCTGAACAAGGACTTCTACGAAAGGGTCGTGCTTGTGCCGCAGCCGCGTTCTCTGAGCGCGGACCGGCTCTCGCAATTCCCATTTGCCACGACGGGTCCCGGACCTGGGAGGCTCGAGACATATAGGGAGCGGCATGCGATCAGCGATGGCGATCAATCGATCATCAGCTACCATGTGGACGGCTTCAATCACGCGGGCGACATGGCGATCGTGTATCTGCCGAAGTCGAAGATTCTCATCAGCGCCGACATGGGGCCCCCTGCAGCGGGGACGCCGGCTGCCAATGTCAGCCCGTCCTCAGTAGCGCTTTACAACAACATCAAGCGGGTGAAGCTCGATGTCGCCCAGCATGTGCCGATCCATGGTAATCCCAGTTCGAATGCCGATTTCGAGCGCACCGTCGGACCGGTGGCGGCGAGTGCACGCCCGGCAGGCGAGGAGAGATAGAGCATGTTGTTGGACACTGTCCGGGCGGATTGAAAAGGGTTGTCAGCTGCCGAAGATGAGATAACAGTTTGGCGGACGCCGGGATTCTTCCGAGAATGCCTCAGCGCCGATCGAATATCCAAACGTTGTCCTGCTCTTGCCCGGCTCCGCGGAGTTGTTCGACCGCTCGAAGACGGCTTCCACCGTCGATCAGTTCGTGCCGAAAGGAGATCCTCGTTTCACCGTCGGGACGCTGGATTCGCCACCTGCCTACCAGCACCTCTCCTTCCCACCGAAGGTTAGACAACGTCGTCACTCCGTTCTGGATGGCGCCGACGTCGCGCCCGTCCGACTGCAGCTCGTACTCGTACTGCAGGGGGCCGTTCGCGCTAACAAACGCGGCCTTGTACCGGAAGGTTGGATCGCGGTGTTCGATTCGCACGACACCGCTCTGCACGGCGGCAGCGCCGGGGCTGAGGGTGCTGGCCTGCCGGTTCAGTGTCCATTCGCCGGAAAAATCGGGCTTCTGCTGCGCGACCCCTAAACCGGCGAGTGCGAGAAGGATTCCACTAACGATACATGTTCGAATCAACATCCGTGCGCTCCTCAATCGTCGATCGATCCGCCGATACTATCGCATTATTTGTGGCGCCCTGTAACAAACTCGCGATTCGATGAGTCCTGCCAGTGAGGGACGATGTCAACGCCAGCGGCGTCTTACCGTAGACCTGCTTGCAGAAGCGTTCTCGATAGACGGCTGCTACAGTTCTACTCTGGCCACGTGGCGTTCGGATCAAAGTTAAGGGCCGATTGCACCTGGGTCTTCGGGATCATGGGCTTCAGATAAGGACGTCCCACACTCTTGTGACACGCATAGCAGCTTTCAATCATCGTCTTGTAGGTCGCTGCGAACTTCAGGCTGTCTTTCTTTTCAATCGCCGCTTTGACGTCGGCGAGGCTGCTGGTATCGATGCCGTCAAAGATACCCTCGATGTTGACCTGTTCCCTCTCAGGTCCCTGGGAACGCACCATTGGCGATTTTTTGATTAACCATTGGATGTGACTGCGCGTCTCGTTGAAATAGAACTGGGCGAGCGGCCAGTTCTTCGCTTGACCCGCAAACCAGAGGTTGGTCCAGTGCCACTGCACGTCCATCATGATGTGCGAGTTCGAAGGCAGGAGCGCCTTCAGACGCGCGACCTCCTCCGGCAGACTCTGCATCGTAGGTAGTGGCTGTTGCTGCGGCTGTGGCGCCCGCTGTTGCGTTTGCTGCTGTTGTTGTTGGGTAGCCACTGTGGGGACCATACCGTACTGCCAGGTCCGATCGATCACGATGCCCACCAGGACACCACAAGCCAAAAGCAATGCTGTTCGAATCCCGATCGTCTTTGTCATATAGCCGCCTTGTGAAGAAATAGAAAGGTTCGTGTTCGCGAATCGCTCGGTTTTTACGATTCCGCCCGCCCGGCTCGTGGCCACTCCCCAAGGTTTACATAACACCCCTCGCGAAGCGTTTGCCCATGCACATACTCCATCACAATGAACGTGCGTCCATCGATCCAATCGATATCGCCGCGCTTCGTGACCGGTGGATTATAGTCCAAAGGCTATACAAAACGATGGCATGCGTGAGCCTCGCCCTTCGGTGAAAATGCGGCCGACCAGGACACGAGAAGATGACCGCGATGCTGTAGTTGTTCAGGCGCGACAAAAAGTTGTTCAGGCGCGACAAAAAGATGCCCACGCTTTTACGCCCTGGACCAAGGAGGAAGAACAAGAAATCCGGCGGCCTTTTGAAGTCGGAGAAAGCATTCCAGCGATCGCACGAAGTCGTAAACGTTCGCTCCGTGCTATTGAACTTCGACTGCAGCGACCTGGCCTGCTTCCTGCTGCATAGGAAACGCTTCAGGAAGAGTGGCTGATGGTAAAATGTGGCGACCCGTTCCTGAAAAAGAGGCCCTGACGTGACTGAACGGTGGCGCCGCATCAAAGAGGTGTACCAGGAAGCGTTGGCTCGCGATCCGGAATCGCGAGCGGTGTACCTCGGCGAAGCCTGTGGCGACGATGACGCTCTGCACCGCGAAGTGCTGGAACTGCTTCACTACGATGCGCAAGCCGAGGCCCGATCATTTCTGGAACAGCCTGCTATCGAGTTGCCGCCGCCGCTTGTCGCGGCCGGGCAGCGCATTGGGCTGTACGAAATTAATTCCCTTCTTGGAGAAGGAGGAATGGGACAGGTCTACGATGCCACCGACATGCGGCTGGGACGGCGCGTGGCGTTGAAGTTGTTGCGGGCCGAAATCGCGAGCAGCCCGGAGTCCCGAAGCCGTTTCCTCCGCGAGGCGCGTTCTGCTGCTGCGCTGAACCACCCCAACATCGCGACCATCTATGATGCCGGCGAGACGCAGGGACAGCTTTACCTCACTATGGAGTTTGTCGATGGTCAGGCGCTCGATTCCCTGCTGGCCAATCAAGCGAAGGTAGGTCTTCCCGAACCGGATGTGCTGAGTTATTCGATGCAACTCGCCTCCGCGCTCGATCACGCCCACTCGCGCGGGATTCTTCATCGCGACATCAAACCGGAAAATGTGATTGTCGAAAATACGGGAGCCGTGAAACTGGTGGACTTCGGAATCGCGAAGGCCCTGCCGGCGCCCGGCGCGGAGCCGATGCCCGGCATCACCAGCACCGGCATGTTCGTGGGTACGCTATGTTATGCGCCTCCCGAAGTGGTTTCCGGCAATCCCACAACCCGCCAGAGTGACTTGTATAGCTTCGGGATCGTGCTCTTCGAAATGCTGTGCGGCCAGACGCCCTTTGAAGGGCTTTCCGCGATGGCGCTGGTTGGAGCGATTCTCAAAGGCGAACAGGCTTCACTACGTCATGTCAATGCGGCGGTATCCGAAGATCTGGTTCGAGTGGTCGAGCGCTGCATTGCACCAGACCCGGCAGACCGGTTCTCGAGTGCCGCCGAAGTGCTGGCGGCTCTTCGGGCTTTCAGCAAAACGGGCGCTGTTACGGTTCCGACCATGCGGGCCGCCGAACAGGCACCATCGCTGTCCGTTTTGGAGTTTACGAATCTATCGCAGGATCCGTCGCTGGACTGGCTTGGCACGGGAATCGTGGAAACGCTCGATGCCGACTTGCGCAGGCTGGGCGTGGTGCGCGTCGTCAGCCGGTCCAGAACGCACCAGGCCGTTCGGGGCCTTGGAGTAAATACCGAGGAAACCGGCGGGCTGATCGCCCTCGGCAATCGGTTAGGCGCCAAATGGATCGTGACCGGCAGTTTCCAACGCTCCGGTAATCGGATCCGCGTCACACCCAACGTTTTTAAGGTCAGAGAAGGCGAAGCGGTTTCTACCGACAAAGTGGACGGAGTGTGGGAGGATCTTTTTGAAGTACAGGATCGCGTGGTGGCAGTCCTGATGCGGGCGCTTGAGCTCGAAGTCCGGCCGGCGCATGAAGCACGCGTCCGTTCGGTGGAAGTGCACCAACTCGACGCATACGAACATTACTCCAATGGACGCCGTTGCTTGAACCAGATGGGACGGGATTCGCTAGCTCAAGCGAAACAGCATTTCCAAAAAGCCATCGCCTTCGACGCCGATTATGCACTGGCCTATTCCGGCCTTGGCACCGCGCACGCGATGACTTTTATTCACACCTCCAGCCCGGAAGAGCTTGAACTCGCGCGCCAGCATCTGGAGCGTGCGATTGAACTCGACGGCGAGCTTGGTGAGCCCTATCCGTTGCTATGCTACATCTACTGTCGCCTGTCAGATTTAAGAAAGGCTCTTGCGATGGGTGAAAAGGGGATGAAACTTCAACCTGACCTGCCGCAGGCTCATTATTTCTACTCGGCCGCCCAGTTCATGGCAGTCGAATCTGGATTGGGAAGCTGCCAAATGGCCATGGATTCCGTTTCCCTCGCTATATTCCTCGACCCTCGGGCAGAGGCGCAATGGATGATTGCGGGGTCGATAGCCTTGTGCTCCGGGCAATACCGCGCTGCGCAACGACTCTTTGAGCAAGCCCTCCACGTGGAAGCGATGCCCAACGTTCCACGCCGATTTGTAGGCGCTTTGTGCATGCTGGGATTCCTTCACACCCGGCAACTCGCCTGGGACCTGGCACGCAAATATCACCTGGACTCGATCGAATCGATGCGCGGCATCGAGCACGTTTATCGGGACGTCTTCACCACCCTGAGCGCTTCCGGCCTGGGCGAAATCGAACTGCGTGCGGGCCGACTCGAGGAGTCCCTAACGCGTTTCCGGCATGCATGGCGTGTCGTGAAAGAGGAACCCCGGATGCTGGGCAACCATCGACTCGGAATACGATCACAGGCTGGAATGGCTGCGGCATATGCCGGCCTGGGAGAGCGCGAGAAAGCGGCGCAACATTTAGCAGAGGCGGTGTCGCGACTGGCTCTCGTAGAGCCCGGCTCCTGGGTTTTCGATTCGTCAGTGGCGGAATTGCGTTACTCCATAGCATCCGCACAGCTTCGTTTGAATCTCAAACAAGAGGCACTCACATCCCTGAGTTCGGCCCTCGATGCCGGATTCTCGGATTCGTCCTGGCTCGAAACGGATCCCGAATGGAAACCGCTTCATGGCCTGGAGGATTACCGTCGCCTGGTCGAGCGCGTCCGCCTGATACCGCCTGTGAACATCGACCTCAGCCGTTTTCCTTCTCCGAATATCTCAATGTCCGGCGCAGCGTTGGGGGACTCCGCTTGAACTCCGCGGTCAACGTGAGGTTAATTCACGATAGAGCCAGGCGCGGGCCATCGACCACTCGCGCTTGACGGTGGCCGAGGAAATGTTCAAGGCCTCGGCGGTTTCTTCGATCGAGAGGCCGCCGAAAAACCGCAGTTCCACGATGCGGCCCTGCTGCGGATCCGACTCTGAAAGCCGTTCGAGCGCGTCGTGCAGTGCCATGAGATCGATTCCTTCGCGCTGTTGTACGCCAAAGTCTTCAACCCATGTGACCCTGAACGCCTCGCCGCCTCGTTTCAAGCGATGACGCGCGCGGGCGTGGTCCACCAGGATGTGCCGGAGGATCTGAGAAGCCACTGCAAAGAAGTGGGAGCGGTTTTGCCAGTTGATGCCATCCTGGTCCACAAGGCGAAGATATGCCTCGTGAACGAGAACAGTCGGCTGTAGGCTATGACCGGGCTTTTCCGAACGCATGTAGCTTCCGGCCCGGCGCCGAAGCTCTTCGTACACTAAAGGAACCAGAGCATCAAGAGCCTGGCGATCGCCTTTGCCCCATTCCAGCAGCAACGCGGTGACATTGGATGACTTCCCGGTCAAGATTGGCGGATTACAGCACGCAGTAGTAAGCGTGTCAACTGATCCGCGGAATGTCTCAACTCAAGGTAAATTTACAGCTTCAGGTTGCTCTCAAATATTGTTGAGCCCTTTTTCTCGCGAAAGACGCTTGTTCCTGTGACCGCGCAAATATGCGCTTTGGGGAACCGTTCCATCAACAACCAACCACAGATCAGGAGTGACAACAATGCGAGACAAAATGAAATGGTCCGTTTCTGCGGCAACGGCGCTGGCCCTCACAGTGCTCTTAGCCGCCTCTTCCAACCTCACCGTCGTCCTTGCGCAGGATGATGATGACCATCCAGGCTCTCGATCAGGAAACCGCACGCCGAGTTGCACCAACGCGACAGCCACCGGCACATATGGTTATCGCATGAACGGCATCATCGTCGGTGTCGGCCCGTTTCTCGTCAATGGCATCTACACACACAAACCCGACGGCACCATGAATGCGGATGTGCAATTGATCGTCGGCAATCAAAGCTTCCCAGGTTTGGGCAACGGAACGTTCAGAACAAACAGTGATTGCACCGGCTCCGGCAAGTTCGCCGCGCCGGCCCTCAATCTGGAAGTGACGTACAACTTCATTGTCACCGATGGCGGCGACCAGATCGAATTGCTCAATACTAACCCCGGCGTTGTCTTGCAGGGCATCAGCCGCCGGATCAGCAAGCCCGGCCGGGTGCCGAGTTGCGAGGACGGTATGATTCTGGGCACCTACGGCTATCGGCTGGAGGGTAGTTTGCCAGGTTTTCCGAATGTGGCTGGGGCCGGCATCCTTACGCACAGAAAGGACCACGCTCACAATGCCGTCGGGACTCTCACAGGGGCCGACACCTTGAGCTTTATGGGACAGTACGCTCCCCGTGCACTCCAGGGCACCTTCAAACTGGAAAGCAATTGCCGAGGCTCTGCCTCTTACACGGACTCACTCGGTAACCATATCAACTACGTCTTCACCGTGGTGAATGACGGCGACACGCTTTTCCTGCAAGGCGCAGATTCGGGCACCGCTATCTCCGGCGTAGCGCAGCGGGTGCAGTAAAGGCCCCTCGCCGCGGGCATACAAGCCCGCGGCTGTCTTCGGCTTAACGTTAATGAAGCACGACGAGCAGCAATTGTGGCAGCGCATTACGAATTTCGATCAACGTGAGCCAAATTCCATGGTAAGGAATACCTCGCGGTCGTGACCGGTGGGGCGGGTTTGCCGCTCCCTGGATCACACCCGCGGGAATTATCCGCGATCCGTGAACATGATCGGCGTATATCTGTCTTGCTTTATAAAGGAGGAGTAGCTGTCGTGAAAAAACTTGCTTTCGTCGCAATCTGCCTGGCGTACCTGTGTGGGAACGCCATGGCGCAGGACGCAAAAACTGTAATCGCCAACGCGCAAAAGGCATTAGGCGATCTGAAATCCGTCACGTATTCGGGATCGGCCAAGGATGTGGCCTTTCAGCAGTGCGGATCTAACGCGGTCGACATGATCTGCAGGGGAACCCATGATCCGATGCGGCCGATAAACAACTACGTCCGCGTGATCGATCTGACGGCCCCGACGTCGCGTCACACGGGAGCGACGAACAATCCTGCAGGTGGCGGCGCAACGACGCCGATGCCCGGAACGTTTTTCCAGCAGGTCACGCCCCAACAGGCGGATGCCTCGCAACCATGGGCCAACTCCCTGGAGTTTTACATCACGCCCTGGGGTTTCCTGAAAGGCGCTGCTGCGAACAACGCCACCGCGACCCGCCGCAAGGTCGATGGCAGGAATTACACCGTCCTTACCTGGAGCCCAGCGGTCAAGGCGCCTTCCGGCAAGAGCTATGTCATCAATGGCTACGTAAATGAACAGAACATCGTCGATCGGGTCGAGACGTGGCTTGGTGACAACATTATGGGCGACATGCACATCCTCGCCACTTACACCGGCTGGAAAGACTTCGGCGGAGTAATGGCTCCTTCGAAGATCGCGCAGACGCGCGGGGGGTGGCCCTACTTTGAAGTGGACGTAACGGCGGCGAAGCCGAATCCTCCCGATGTCGCAACGCTGGCTCCTTCACCGGCACCGGCCGGAGGTCGTGGTGGTGCCGGTGGCGGCGCACCACCTGCCGCAGCACCTCTAACTGTCACTTCGGAAAAGCTCGGCGACGGCCTTTACAGGCTCACCACTGGAAACGGCAGTTACGATTCGGTGATCGTGGAGTTCAAGGACTACATCATGATGCTCGAGGCCGGACAATCCGAGGCCCGTGGTCTCGCGTACATCGCCGAAACGAAGAAGCTCATCCCCAACAAGCCGATCCGTTACGTCATAAACACGCATCCCCACTCCGATCACACGGGAGGGCTGCCGGCGATGGTGGCCGAAGGCGCAACAGTCATCACGCAGAAGAACAACGAGGATTTTTTGGAGAAAGCGCTCAACACTCCAAGAACGCTGCTGAACGACACTCTCGCCAAGAATCCGAAGAAAGCAAAGGTCGAAGCCGTTTCGGAGAAGAAGGTCTACTCGGATGGAACGCGAACAGTTGAGATCTACCACGTCTCTCCGGTTCCTCACTCAAACGGTTTGATGATCGCGTACATCCCCAAGGAGAAGGTCCTCTTTCAGGGCGACTTCTCGCTGCCTGCTCCGGGGCAACCGGGTAACGATCACGTCAAAGCCCTGGTCCCGATTCTCGAGAAGCTCAATCTGGACTTTAATCGCTATATAAACGTGCACACCTCCGCTACTCCGCAAACCAAGGCGGATCTGTGGAAAGCCGTGGGGAAATAAGAAGCTAATCCTCGTGCCGACAACGGCGGCCATTTCGGCCGCCGTTGTCGCGCATCACCTTTACCAGGATTTTTCACGTTACAACGCTGCAAGTTTGTCGATTCCGCCATCCCTCATTCGATATGTTGGTAGATTCTGAACTTTTTCATCTTAGGAGGCGACTCGATGCGGTACATGATGTTCATCAAGCACACAGAAGACTACAGAATGGAGGAGGTCCCGCAATCTCTATTCGATGCGATGGGGGAATTTGTCGGCGAGGCGATGAAAAACGGCTCGATCATCGACACGGCGGGGTTGCAGCCCACGGCAAAAGGAAAGCGAGTCCGTTTGACCGGCGGCAAGCTGAGCGTGATCGACGGTCCATTCGCCGAGACGAAAGAGGTGATTGGCGGTTATGCCCTTGTCGAGGCGAAATCGAGCGATGAAGCCCTTGCCCTGGCGACGAAATTCATGGACCTGCACCGCGTACATTGGCCTGCGTTCCAAGGCGAATGCGAGGTTCGTCCGCTCGAGAACATGGAGCCACCGAAGTAACATACTGTCCCCAGTCGTGGAAGCCTGACCCTCGCTCCACGCGATTCCAACGTCCAGTCGCCTTTTTAGCCATACCGAATGGAGCGATAGTTCGCGTACTCTTCTGTGGCAAATGAAGAGTCCAATCAACTGGATGTTGCTCCTTGTTCCGATCGCGATCGCGCTGGAAGTCATGCATGCCGATCCGCTTTACGTCTTTATTGCGTGCGCGCTGGGGATCATTCCGCTCTCAGGCTGGATGGGCAGAGCGACGGAGTGGATGGCGGAGCATCTTGGCTCCGGCATCGGCGGGCTTCTCAATGCCACGTTCGGGAATGCCGCAGAGCTGATCATCGCACTTGTCGCGCTGCGTGCAGGACTCAACGACGTGGTGAAAGCGTCGATCACCGGATCCATCATCGGGAACATTCTGCTGGTGCTTGGCGTTGCGTTCGTCGCCGGTGGAGTAAAGTCTCCAAAGCTCCAGTTCAACCGCACGGCAGCATCGCTATCGTCCACGCTTCTGGCGCTTAGCACAGTCGCGCTGATTGTTCCGGCTTTATTCCATCGACTCTCGCGACTGGCGAATCCCCAGCCGCTGGAGCAGACACTGAGCATGGAGATCTCGATCGTCCTCCTGGTGACCTACATTCTCAGTCTCGTGTTTACACTGCGCACACACAAACACCTTTACGTCGGTGAAGGTGATAAAGGATCCGACGAAGGACTCGGTATGGGTCATGTGCCGTTATGGGTGGCGATTGTCATTCTTCTCGTGGCGACGGCTTTCGTCGCATTGCTGAGCGAGTTCCTTGTCACCGCCATCGAGCCAACCGCCAGACGTCTCGGCATGTCGGACGTGTTCGTTGGCGTCTTCGTCGTTGCGATCGTTGGAAACGCGGCCGAACACAGCACGGCAGTCCTTGTCGCCAGGAAAAACAAGATGGATCTCGCGGTCAACATCGCGGTTGGATCGAGTCTGCAAATTGCATTGCTGGTGGCGCCGCTGCTGGTTTTCGCGAGCTACGCCTTCGGCAAACCTCTGGATCTTTTGTTCACGACCTTTGAAATCGCCGCCGTTACGCTTTCGGTGGCTATCCTCAACCTGATCACGATCGATGGCGAATCCAATTGGATGGAAGGCGTTCTGCTCCTGGCGGTGTACACCATTCTTGGCCTGGCGTTTTATACGATGCCGTCGTGAACCAGGTTTGAATAAACGCGGGCTAAAGCCCGCGACTACATTCAGACCGCGTTGATCCAGGACATATTTCAAATGGAGTTACCACCCGCGAACACAGTAATGTTGACATCTCATCCTTGTCTCAGCTTAAATGAGGCGAACTTGTTCTCCCATTTGAAGATCCTCACAAAGGAGATCGACATGACAGCACTGTGGAAAAATCGGCGCTATCGCCTGGTTTCTGTCGTTTTGGCGACGCTGATGGCGGTGATCATTACCAGCGGCAGCTTGACAGCGCAGGCAACATCCGCGGCAACGCCGGCTGGACAGGTAACGTTCACCAAAGATGTAGCACCGATCCTGCAGCGCTCGTGCCAGAACTGCCATCGGCCGACTTCAATTGCGCCGATGTCACTGCTGACTTATGAGGAAGCCCGGCCGTGGGCAAAGGCAATCAAGGAAAATGTCGTTCTCCGGAACATGCCGCCGTGGCACATCGATCCGAACGTCGGCATCAACAAGTTCTCGAACAGCGTGGCGCTCTCCGATGAGGAGATCGCCACCATTGCGAAATGGGTCGACTCCGGGGCGCCCAGAGGAATTCCCGCGGACATGCCGCCGCCGCGCAAGTTCGATGACAACGACAAATGGAGCATCGGCACACCGGATCTTATCGTTGAGATGCAAAAGGATCTGCCCGTTCCGGGGAAGGCTCCCGACACGTGGAAGAACATCGTCGCCGATCCAGGCCTCACGGAAGACCGGTATATCAAGGCTGTCGAGGTAAAGCCGACGAAGGGGTTCAGAGCCATTCACCACCTGGGCGCCACTCTCGTTTATCCGGATGGCGGTCAGGCACTCATTCAGGCATACGGGCTCGGAAAGAACGGCAACATCTTTGAAGACGGTTCAGGCCGTTTGATAAAGGCCGGCACAAAAGTAACATTCAATCTGCATATCCACTCTTACGGCGAGGAAACAATAACCAACGTCGCTATCGCGTTCCGGTTCTATCCGAAGGGATACGTGCCGAAATATATCGCCACGACGGAAATGATGGGCGACGATGCCGAGCTGGATCTGCCGGCAAACACGGACAACGTGCGCACGGATACGTACATGACGCTCATGAAGCCGACACGTATCCTGTCGTTCCAGCCCCACATGCACACTCGAGGAAAGGCCATGTGTCTGGAAGTGATCTTACCCGGAGGCGGGAAGCGCCCAGGCAGCAAGGTCGAAACTTTGAGCTGCGTGCCTCAATACAAATTCAACTGGATGATTGTTTATGAATACGCGCCTGACGTGCAGCCGCTTCTGCCGGCAGGCTCGGTGCTGCACTTCATCAGCTGGCATAACAATACCGCCACCAACAAACTGAATCCGGATCCAGAGACCTGGGTCGGCTACGGCCAACGGTCGATTGACGACATGAGCCACGCCTGGATCACCTTCTACACGCTATCCGACGGGGATTTCAAGCAACAGCTCGCCGAGCGGAATGGAAAAACGAAGGGAGGACCCGCCAACGCGGGTCAGTAACACCGGAGTAGGCAACAGTGATGCGTTTACGCTTGACCCTGTTCCTGGCGGTTGCAGTCATTCCGCTTGCCGTGGGCGCTGCGAGTTCGCAGCTTCCATATCAAGGTCAATATAACCGCGGGCAAGACGTCGTTCCGGTTTACGACGGCTGGAGACCCAATCCCGACGGAACGTTCACCATGTATTTCGGCTACTTCAACCGCAACTATCAAGAGGAACTCGACATTCCAATCGGGCCCGACAACAAAATCGAACCCGATGGCGACCGCGGTCAGCCAACGCACTTTTACCCTCGCCGGCAATTCTTTGTGTTCAAACTGGTGGTGCCGAAGGATTGGGGATTGGAACGAAGAGTTACCTGGACGCTGAGCATACGCGGCAAAACGTACACGGCGAAAGGTTGGCTCCAACCGGATTGGGAGATCAATGACGAAGTCATGATGGAGAATTCCGGAGCCAGCAACGACCCGGAAAATGAACCCCCTGTAATCACCGGCAGCAGCCAGCAAACGGTCACCCTGCCGAATAGTGTGACCGTCACGGCTACGGCTCAGGACGATGGCCGTCCCAAGCCACGAAGGCAGCGCAGCGCGGACGAAACAGAGGGCCGCCCGCAAGGGTTGTCTGTTCGTTGGATTCACTACCGCGGACCCGGCCCCGTGACTTTCAGTCCGGCGGCTCGCGTCGGGGGTGACGGAAAACCGCTCGTCTCCACGACCCAGGCGAGTTTCAAAGTCCCGGGCATCTACGTGCTCCGCGCCATTGCCAGCGATGGTTTGCTTGACGCCGTTCACGACATCACCGTCACCGTGAAGTAGCAGCCAAACGCGGGCTAAAGCCCGCGACTACATGAACGCCAGAACGTTTCGCCAGGTATGTAGTCGCGGCTTTAGCCCGCGTTTACGCATTGAGGTTGACAACAATGATGAAAACCATTGTCACAATCCTGCTTGTCGGGATGCTAACGCTTGAGATCGCCGATAGCCCCCTCTGGGCACAGGCCGTTTCAACAGCTCAGATCGGCGGCACCGTGAAGGATCAAAGTGGCGCAGTATTGCCTGGCGCGGAGATCAAGGCAACCCAGACGGCCACCGGCGCAATTCGAACTGCCGTATCGAATGAAACCGGAAGCTATGCGCTCCCCAATCTTCCGATCGGGCCATACACCCTGGAAGTTGTGCTGCCCGGCTTCCGGACCTATGTGCAAAGTGGAATCATTCTGCAGGTAAACAGCAATCCGGTCATCAATGCCGTTCTCCAGGTTGGACAACTCTCGGAAACATTAAAAGTCGAGGCGAGCGCCGCCATGGTGGAGACGCAGAGCACGGGCATCGGAACGGTCGTCGATAACCAACGCGTTCTGGAGATGCCGCTGAACGGACGCAACGCAACCGAACTCATCTTTCTCTCCGGCATGGCCAATGTTCCCGGCCCCGCGGCCGCCAGCTTGAATACGGTCCGGAATTATCCCACGGTCGTTGTTTCAGTGGCCGGAGGACTTGGCAACGGCGTTCTGTTCCTGTTGGACGGCGGCAACCATGCCGATACGCAAAGCGGCTTGAACCTGCCGTTGCCGTTCCCCGATGCGCTGCAGGAGTTCAAGGTGGAAACGAGCGCGCTCCAGGCACAGTACGGCGATCATTCGGCTGCTACCGTGAACGCCGTGACGAAATCCGGCACGAACGAGATTCACGGTGACCTGTTCGAATTCGTGCGGAATGGAGTCTTCAATGCCAGAAACTTTTTCGGGACTTCTCGCGATACGTTGAAGCGCAACCAATTCGGTGGAGTCATCGGCGGACCGGTGAAGAAGGACAAGCTGTTTTTCTTCGGCGGCTACCAGGGTACGTTGCAGCGCTCCGACCCGCCGACGTCGATTGCATACGTACCGACGCCCGCAATGCTGGCAGGAGACTTCACGACGATTACCTCACCGGTGTGCAACGGTGCCCGTCAAATCACTCTCGCCGCATCGCAAGGTTTTGTGAACAACAGGATTTCGCCGGCCGCATTCGATCCGGTGGCATTGAAGATCGCCGGCCTCCTGCCGGCCACCGCCGATCCGTGCGGCAAGGTAACGTTCCCGGTGAAATCAAATCAGAATGAGCACCTGATGGTCGGAAGGATGGACTATCAGCAGAGCCAGAAGCACTCCGTTTTTGGCCGCTTCCTGTTCGCCAACCTGAGCCTCCCTTCCACCTATGACGGCAAGAACGCGCTTACCGTAAATAACGTGGAAAGCACGAGCCGCGCCTATTCGTTCGTCATCGGCGATACCTATCTGGTCGGCCCCAGCATGGTCAGCTCCTTTCGGGCGGGAATGAATCAATGGAAGGGAACAAGATTTACCGACAAATTTTTTTCCTGGGCCGACGTCGGCGCGCGCGTGACCCCTCTGGCGGGAGCGAAAGTATCGGTGGATCCGTCCACGCTGCGGTTGTCGGTTACGGGAAACGGATTCAGCGCCGGCGGCGGCTCGGGTTCACAAGGAGGTCAATGGGGCTCCGGACCACAGACCAATCTCGTTGAAGACATCAGCCTGTTGAAAGGGTCGCATGAGATTGGATTCGGTGCGAACTATCTTCATCAGAAGCACGATATTCTCACGGTTGCCAACGCGGTGGGCGCCGCGACTGTTAACGGCCAGCTGTCGGGTATGCCTCTGGCGGACTTTCTACTGGGTAATGTGTCCGGCTGGCTTCAAGGCAATCCGCAGATAACCAATTACCGCCAGAACCACATTGGACTGTATCTCCAGGACTCCTGGAAGATGACCTCGAAGCTGAGAATGAACTTCGGCGTGAGATGGGAGCCGTACCTCTCTATATACAGTGCTCGGTCGGAGTGGCAGCATTTCGATCCCCGGCTCTTTGCCGAGGGCGGGCACAGCATCGTATACCCGAAGGCGCCGGCAGGATTGATCTTCCCCGGCGATTCGCAATACACGGTCGGCAACCATCCCGACGGTAACAACTGGAAGAAGTTCTATCCACGGCTCGGACTGGTCTGGGATCCGAAAGGCGATGGCCTCATGACCATCCGCGCAGCGTACGGCGGATTTACAGACCGGCCACATATGGGCTCTGCCTACTCGTCATTTGCCTTCAACGCTCCCTATGGTTCTACGGTCAATTTGACGAACGTCAAGATGTCCAACCCGTGGGCAGGCTATCCCGGCGGCGATCCCTTCCCGCTTGTATTGAGCAAGGACACGGCGTTTCCCGCGTTCGGCAATCAGCGCACGCATCCGTTCGGTTACAAGCCGATCTACATGCACCAATGGAATCTGAGCATCCAGCGCCAGATTGGCACGGACTGGCTGTTGACGGCGAACTATGTCGGCAACAGTACGATTCACATGGTGAGTTCGACTCAATTGAATCCGGCGGTGTTCCTGGGACTGGGTGCTTGCGCCATCAACGGAGTCAACTACCCAACGTGCTCGACAACCTCCAACATCAACCAGCGGCGCGCCCTTTATCTGCAGGATCCACAGCAGGGACAGTACTACGCGTCGGTCACGGAATTGGACGACGGAGGCACAGGGAACTACAACGGGCTGCTTCTCTCGGCCCAAAAGCGGTTGAGTCATCGCGTGAGTGTGCTGGCAAATCACACATGGTCGCACTGTATCAGCGATATCTGGGAGTACCTGTTCAATAACGCGGCCAACGTTCCGTCCGGCGGCAACGACCGCCGATCAAACCGCGGCAACTGCCAGACAGGGGACCAGCGGCATGTCTTCAATCTTTCCGCTGTCCTTCAAACGCGCCGTTTTTCCAGCGGGCTTCTACGGCTGATCGGCAGTGAATGGCAGCTTTCTCCGATCATGAAGATCAGGTCCGCTCAGTTTTTTACTGTAACGACGGGTCTGGACAACGCGCTGACCGGACAGGGAAACCAGGTTCCCAATCTCGTTCCCGGTATCAGTCCTTATTCGAGTGACAAAACAGTCGATCAGTGGCTCAATCCGGCGGCGTTCGCGGCGCCTCCTCCAGGCACATACGGCAACCTGGGCCGGTACAACCTTAAGGGTCCGGGAGTTTTTCAACTGGACGTCGCGCTGTCGCGCACCTTCGCCCTGCGTGAAGGCCGGACGCTCCAGTTGCGAGCCGAAGCTTTCAATCTTCCGAATCATCTGAATCCCAGCACACCTGTAGCTACGCTCAACAGCGGAAGCTTCGGAAAGATTCAGAGCGATATCAGCGGAACCAGCGGCCTGTCGGCGGGCGATCCCCGAATCCTTCAATTCGCGCTGAAGCTGGTTTTTTAGGGAACCAGCCGCGGATTACGCGAATTACGCGGATGCAGATCGGCAGGCGATCGGTTGATCCCAAGATCTGCATCCGCGTAATTCGCGTAATCCGCGGCTGGTTCCCATTCCGTTTCGGCTTCTACTTCGCGCGGCCTTTGAAACCCTCGGCAAGCATCGGGATCTTGTACATCGACCTCGCGTCCGGGCCATCGCCACCCGGGCCATCATTCCCGCGGCCTATGACGTAGAGTGTCTTTTTGTCAGGTCCGGCAAAGGCAAGGGTCGTTGTCTCCCGTGGGGTTGGAATCAGGCCAAGGTGTTGTCCCTGAGGGCTGAACACCTGAATGCCAAGATCGCTTGCGATGTAAAGGCGGCCGGCCGCGTCCACTGCGAGGCCGTCCTGCCCGCCTTCGGGTTTTGCGAAGGGACGGCGGTTCCGGATACTGCCATCCGGCTGGACATCGTAGGCCAGGATGCCGGCCTGTGTATTGGTTACATACAGGGTTCTGTCGTCCGGGCTCAGCATGATCCCATTTGCACCCTGGATGTCGGCGGCAACTCGGGCGAGCTGGCCGCCGGCGCTGAGGTAGTAGACCGAGGAAGCCGGAGCTTCGGTGAAATACACGCCTCCTTTCCTGTCGCCCACAATATCGGCCAACCGCTGAAGCGGTTTGCCTTCAAAGTTGTCCGCCAGGACTTTGCGTTCCGGGGCGAGGACACGCACCCGCGGCGGCATGTTCCTCTCCACCGCAATCAGGCGGCCTTTCGGGTCGATTGCGATCCCGCCGGCTTCGTTCGTGTCCTCGAGGTAAAGTGTGATTTTTCCATCCTTATCAAACCTGCTGATGCGGTTGGCCCTCTGCTCCGGTAACAGCAGCGTGCCGTCGGGTTCGCTGATGAGCCCGTCTGCCGACCGTAATCCGGTCCAGACGCGCTCGACGTTCGTGCCGGCAGTGACGACCCCTGCGATGTTGATGGCCGTTGTCTGTTTCTCCGGTTGCGGCCGTTGTTGTGCGGCCGCCTGGCCCAGGATGAGGGCCGATCCAAAAAGACACCACGTAATCGCGCGCATTGCCTTCGTTTTCATAGATTCTCCTCGTTGCCAGTGGCGGCAGATTATACGAACCAGCGGCGGATTGCACGTTCGGGCGAATTAACTCAACATGATAGCCAGTCATGAAGTCATGACACTGTAGGCTCGACTTTGTAAGGACGCTCGGGCGCGAGCCCGCGTCATGGCAACAGCTTTGCGCTATGGCATCGCCGACCACCCCGTCCTGCGGGATTTTTTGGACCTGCCGTACCGATTTTCCCTGAATTGGATTTCGATTCGTTAACAATCGGCTGAAAACCATGGACGGCGCCACCACGGCCCCGTGGATGCAATGGAACAACCGAGCGTGTAGCACGTCGCTGATGCAACATCGTAGCTACATCGTTCATGCACAGCCAGGCTCAGGCACGAAGGATTTCAGGCTTGATTGAGGCGCAGGAACAGGGACACCTCCTTGCACGCAATTTCAACAAGGAAAGGCCCCGTTCCTCGAGTTCGTGAAGGATGACCTCAATGAAATCGGTTTGCTGTTTACAGAACTGTCTGATGCAGATGTGAACTCCTCCCTTTCTGAAGGTTCGGAATTCCCGACTCATCGTGTGAATGGTGCGTCTTAAAACGATGTGCCTCCGCTCAACAGGTTCGTGAACTACAAGGAGGACAAATCAATGTACCCAAATCAATCTAGAATGGTATGCCTATTCATGGCATTGTGCCTCGTACTCGCGCCCGTCGGGCAAGCGATGGCGCAAACCATTGGTGCACAGGCGGCAGGTGCTGTCACTCTGCCGATTGTGGGCACAGTCGTGAATTCGACCGGTGCGTCCGTAGGCGTGTTCAGCGGTTCCATCACAGTCAACAGCTTCACAAGGCTTCCAATCACCAACGTGCTCATGGCGGTCGGAGTTGTACGCGGTATTGTTACCAATACTGCCGGCCAGGTTCTGGGGTCGGGGCTGCAGTCCATTGCGCTGCCCGCGGTTCTCTCGAGCCTCACCGCCGTAAACTACACACCACCGCCTTCAGGAGGCCCGCGCTTGATGCGCGCATCGTTAACGACGGGAGGCAGCGCGCGCTTTACGCCGGTGCAGTTCGGCGCATGCGGCGGCGGTCTTCATGTCGCCATGGGCGGCGGCGCCGCTGTGAATATTATGGGATATAACGTCAGCGTCAATCCGGTCGTTCTGGATGTCTCAGCTACAACCGGACCAGTTGGGGGACTTGTCTGTCAAATACTCGGTCTTCTCGGCGGAGTAATGGATCCGACCAGTCTGCTCAACTCACTACTTGGTACGGTTACCGGCCTGTTGGGCGGAGCGACCGGCGGTCTACTCGGCGGTATCCTCTAGCCGGAGCTGAGAAGCTCGAATCGAGCAACTGTAGCGGCGCGCTATGAGCGCCCGCCGTTCCGGCGCTCATAGCGCGCCGCTACAGTGAGTTCAGAGCTACCTCGACCACGATTGGATCGTGATCCGAAACGGGTTTGCCGCCCTCTTTCAAGCCGGACACAGCCGTCGCCGGCATCAACGGTCGAATTTCCTTTCCGGCAAACCAATCGAGTTTCATGGAGCAGGAACCGCCCGTCCGCTTCAACGCCCAATTGATAAACCAGAAACACCATTGAGGAACCCACTCGCCCAGGTTGAGATTCGCGGCGATGTCGCTCACGTTGTAGTGCAATGTGCACTCTCCCTCGGTATTCAAATCGCGATAGCTGTAGCCCCGCCGTTCGAGCTCATGGAAAAGCCGGCGCTCGAACCATCGATCAGGATACGGATAGTGATCCGCCACCACGTGGCGAACGCCCATCAGAACGCGGCGAAAATATCCAAGGATGGAATAGAGCGCCCGGCTCGCATCGTGTGTTGTGGTATTCCAGTCGCCCCCTATCAGGACAGGCAGCTTCGGCTGGAGACTTTCCAGATGATCCAGCAAGCGGCGCATTTGGATATACCGGTGACGCTGCGAAGAGTGTGCGTCGAGGTGCAAAGACACTGCACGAAAAAATCCCGACGGATGTTCGATGTCCGCTATGACCGCCCGCTGCGCGCCGATTCGTTTTTCCGCGCCCTTCATTTTGTCCCTGCCGTTCGGAAGAGCGATCGAATGCGCGCCATGCATCGGGAATCGTGACATGAGCGCATTGCCATGCAGAGATTCCCCGTTTTCGCCGCCCGCCTGTTTCTCGATGCCTGCGCCCTTCGTCAATGCGAGATAACACGGGGCAAACGCATAGTTCATTCGAAGCGATGACGCAATTTCCCGCGCGATAAATCGGTTGCCTGTTCGCGCCATTCCCCAGTCGAGTTCCGAGAGAAAAAGAACATCAGCCTCGCTCATTGATGGATGCTCTTGAAGGACTCGAATTACACCCTCCAGGCAGATTCCGCGCTCGATATTCCACCCAACCGCCCGGATCGAATTGCTCGCCGCCGGAGCTGACACCTCGAACTCTTCATACCAGGTGTGGCTCAGGAGGCGGTCGATCTCGGACTTGACCTTGCGATAAAGAAGGGAGCTTTCCAGCGCCCGCGTGGTTTCAAATCGGGCCAGCTCCTCGAGGAGCGGCCGGAAGCTCTGGTCAAATGTTGCCGGTACTGCGGATCGCATGGACGTCCATTATGGGGCCGCGCCCGCACGAGTCAATCGTTGACAGATGTTCATCCGCAGTGCCTAATCGACACCTTTTTACGGAAATTGTCGGTCCTCCGTTTTTCGGAAGAAACCGTGGGCCGTGATTCCAAATCTTCGCAGACGGGATGGTAGGAAGCCAAAGAACACCACCTTTTAAACTCACGACAACTATGAGCCGTTTGCATAGAGGATCGTTAGATCTGTACGGGTTCACTTACATCGCTCATGAAGACAATTGCTGCTGCGTTGTTGCTTCTTCTACCGTGCTTCGATCTCTTCGCGCAGAACGGATGGCGCATGGATGGCGCAAATCCCTCTCGCACCAATGTAAGTCCGGCTTCAGGCCCTGTTTCAGGACCCCGATTTGAAGTCCTTGCCTCGAATGTTACAGGAAGTCTAAAAAGAACTGCAGATGATGGATCGCTGATCCTTACCGACGGCGTTGTAGTGTCGTCTTATACGAACACCGGCCGCCTGCGCTGGCGCGCCAACGTCGGCGACATGCTCAACGGCACTGTCGTGGACGTCGCGATCGCGCCCTCCGGCACAATATACGCATCCTCGAACAACACTCTTGTCGCTCTAAATCCGGACAGCGGGCAACCGATATGGGCGCAGCCGCTCGTTGCCAACTCAGGCAATGATTCGGGCCCTTTGGTCGTGGACTCCAGGGGAACGGTCTACTTTCACACCGGCTCCACGGTCGGGGGACCGCAGGAAAAGTTGATCGCTGTGAATCCTGATGGCACCCGGAAATGGGAATACGCCGGCCCTGCGGGCCGCGGCGCGGGCAGGCCGGTCTTTAATAATGATGAGTCGGCGAGCTACCTGCTGCGTCCGTCACCGTCGGGTAACCGGACGGGAACCGTCGTCGGTTTGTCTGCAGTTTCAGGTCAAGTGCTGTTTGAGGCACCTTGCGAGACACCCGGCGGCGTTTATGCGTACTCGCCTTCGGACGTTCTATACACTGGTTACGCCAACAATAACCTGTTGCAGTTCTCTCCCGACCTTAAAAGCTGCTCGGTATTAGCGAGTGGCTTCATCGTGGCGGACACGGTCGCCGTGCTGAACTCAGGAGTGCTTGTTGTTGACGTTGTGCTGCCCGGAACAGGTCACAGCTATGCTGCCGTCGATCCACAGGGCCGAACTCTCTGGTTTCGCGTCGATCCGCTGGCAGCAGGCATTGCCGCCAATGCGAGAGACGAGAAAAGTGCCGTCTTGTATGCGATTTCGAATGAAACGAATGAATTGATCGCCATTCGCATCCTTACCGGTGAAGAGCTCTGGAGGCAGAAGTTTTCCGCGCCGCTTTCGGGAATGTTGGCGGGTGGGAACGGTGACTTGTTTTTGGTTTCGGGAACCGATCTGCTTCGCAGTGCCGGTGTGTCCAACGCAAAAACGGCTTCCGTCTCATTAGCAGGTGGAACGTACGCATTGAGTTCCGACACTACTCCACCGTCGGTTTCGATTTCTTCGCCAGCTCCCGGCTCGACAGTTTCCGGAACGATCACAGTCACAGCGGATGCGTCCGATGCGGAATCCGGCGTTGCAGGTCTCCAATTCAGACTCGACGGGACCAATCTTGGCGTGGAAGACACCACGTCGCCATACTCGGTATCTTTGGATACCAGCACGCTCTTGAATGGTTCACACACTCTCACGGCAGTGGCAAGGGACCAGGCGGGAAATCAGGCCTCATCCGCCGCTGTCAATGTTGTAACGCGCAATTGGAGTTTTAATTTCTCGTTGGCTGCGGCAGCTAACGTGGTTATCACGCAAGGGCAATCCCAATCGATAACCATAACGGCGACTGCCCTCGCGGGACCCCTCGAACCCGTGTCCTTCTCAGTTGACGGATTACCTTCGGGAACGACCGCCTCGTTCTCTGCGGTGTCGTGTACTCCAAACTGTACGTCCACGTTGACCATATCGAGTTCCACGTCGACACCTGGCGGGTCATACGCCTTGACCGTGACAGGAATCGCCTCGTATGTGTTCGATTCGGGCTTCGCTTTTACACTCGCCGACACTTCGATGTTCCTTACGGTGAGTTCGGTGAATGCATCGTTCGCCGAGAAATGCAGCCAGCACGGCGCTCTCAAGTGTTTCGGCTTCGATAATGACGCTGCTCTCTTCTACAGCTGGCCCCCGGGAACGCCTTGCGACTCCGCTTTGAGCGGAAAGACAAACTACACCATCCCACCCGATCGCAGCGGACCAGGCAACACCGAAGCGGTGATCCAAAACGGCCAATGCGTCTTTCCGCAGATCGACACAAGCGCTTCTCACTCCGGAGGCGCCGCGTTGAAATTCACCGTCCCTTCCAATAGCGATCCCGATTCCAGCGGTTATTTCAGCGAGGTCGTCCAGCAACGCAAACCCGACGGGACATTCCCATATATCGGCCCGGGCTCTTTGTTGGGAAATGTTCTCTACTTCCAGTTCTATCAAAGGTTCGACACGAACCTCCTGTCTACGAATTTCCAATGCTCAGGTGGACCATGCACGGGATGGAAACAGGCGAGGTTGTATGGAAATGCGCCGAACGGAGCCAGTTCGGGCAATTTTGAAGTCAGCATGAATGACGGCATGCAGCGCGGCATTCCGCAGATGTCTGGCCAGCAGGGTACAGATAGCTATGGCATCCAGGACACTATCGGCTGCACTCTGGCCAAAGCAATAAGCCAGGGCGGCGCGGGCTCCGGTTTCAATTCCCAACCGAATTATTCCAGCCCATTGAACCCGACTTGTATTCATTATTCTCAAAACGGCTGGACGGAATTCACGGGCCGCATCGAGATTCGTGGGAATAGTGGCCAGGCAGCCAGCCGGGCTCAATTGTGGGTCGATGGGCAGTTGGCGATCGACTACGGCGCTGCAAAAATCAATTGGGGTGGTGCTAATGGCGATGGTTTCGGGCAATTCCTGATATCGCCCTATCATCCGAACAAGGATCCGAATCAAGCGCATTCCGACGGTCACACCTGGTACGACGACCTGATCATTTCCACGGAACCCATCCCCATGATCAACGGCGTCATACCGACGCCGAATAACACGCCGCCGACAATTACGAATCCTGGCGTGTCCGGCGTCACGAGCAGCGCCGCGACGATTACATGGACAACCGACAGGGCGGCAGATACTCAAGTGGAATACGGCCCGACATCCGCCTACGGACAAGCGACGCCACTGAACGCATCATTCGTGACCGCTCATTCTGCAAACCTGTCCGGTCTGTCCGCAGGCACCACGTATCACTTCCAGGCGAAATCCAAGGACATCGTGGGCAATCTCGGCATCAGCCAGGACATGGTGTTCACAACGCTTGCAACGGACACCACGCCGCCGGTGATCTCCGGAACGGCGGTCTCGAACATCGCAACAACGAGCGCAACCATCGCGTGGACAACCAATGAGGCGGCCGACACTCAAGTCGAGTACGGGCTGACGGCCAGTTATGGGCAAACCACGACGCTGAACCCCTCGCTGCTGACCGCGCACTCGGTCAACCTGTCCGGACTCTCCGCCGGCACGACCTATCACTTCCGCGTCCGATCCCAGGATGCAGCAAACAATCTGGCGACAAGTTCCGATTTGACCTTCACCACGCTCACCCTGCCGGATACCACACCGCCGGTCATTTCCGCTGTGACCGCATCCGGCATTACCTCTTCCGGCGCGACGGTCACCTGGACGACGGACGAAGCGTCAGACTCCCAGGTGGAATACGGCCTGACCACCGGCTACGGGCAA
>Ga0137394_10000630_pt1 | contig 24510 bp, 11 predicted proteins | sample czobulk116metaG_FD_108278 | JGI IMG/M metagenome (GOLD analysis project Ga0137394, IMG submission 108278) | Vadose zone soil microbial communities from Angelo Coast Range Reserve, California, USA - czobulk1.16 metaG | ecosystem: Environmental > Terrestrial > Soil > Vadose zone | place: USA...
CTCACCGTGAATCTCGGCTTCCGCTATGAAATGGCGACGGTTCCGGACGAGTCACAGAACCGCATATCGAACCTGCGGAACCTCACCGATGCCGTGCCTCACGTAGGCTCGCCGTTCTTCGCAAACCCAACCTTGCGAAATTTCGAGCCGCGGGCCGGCTTTGCATGGAGTCCGCGAGGCGGGAAGACCCTGGTGCGCGGCGGTTTCGGCATTTTCGATGTGCTGCCGCTGCCTTACGAATTTCAATCTTCATTTCAACTCGCTGTGCCATTCGTGCATTCTATCTTCGCCAATACTCTGCAGCCCGGCATGTTTCCAACCGGCGCCTTTCAACAATTCCGTAATCAAACGAATTTCGGGCTTGCCACCTACGCCGAATTTAATCCCAAACGCAATTACGTGATGCAGTGGAATCTGGGGATCGCCAGGGAGCTGACCTCAACACTTTCCCTAGCCATCGGCTATGTCGGCTCCCGTGGAGTTCACCTTCCGTACCGCGTCGACAACATCGATATGGTCCTCCCCACGCTGACTCCGACAGGCTATGTCTTTCCACCGACAGCGACCAGCAGTACGCTGAATCCGAATTTTGGCCGTATCAATTCGACCCTCTGGCAAGCCAGTTCCTTTTATCACGCCCTGCAGGCCGATATGGCCAAGCGCGTCAGCCGTGGCGTCGAATTGCACGCTGCCTATACCTGGGGCAAAAGTATTGACACGCTATCCGCAACCGCAGCGGACGACGCCTTTCCCAATGGTTTGTTCAATCAGCTTTTCTTCGACCAACGCACTTCGCGCGGGCTCTCCGACTTCAACGTTGCACAAACTTTCGTATTGAGCTTTACCTGGGAACTCCCCAGCCCCGCCCGGAGTTCCCGAGTCTTGGCGTGGGCTGCCAGCGGTTGGCAATTGGGCGGCCTCTACAAAGCAAGCTCCGGCCAGCCTTTCACGCCAATCCTGGGCGGTGATCCTGCCGGCATGAAATTGGATGAGACCAGTGAGCTTCCGAACCGCTTGGCAGGGCCGGGTTGCGGCACACTTACTAACCCGGGAAATCCCAACCACTACATCAAGACGGAGTGTTTGGCCTTCCCCGGTGCGAACAAATGGGGAAATCTGGGTCGCAACACGCTGCTTGGTCCCGGCGTGTCCAAGTTGGACGTTTCTGTATTCAAGAACAATCGCATTCGGCGCATCTCGGAAAATTTCAACGCGCAGTTCCGGGCGGAATTCTTCAACATTCTCAACCATGCTAACTTCGCCTCGCCGACTGACAATTCGACGGTCTTCGATCAGCATGGGAACTCCATCTCAAGCGCCGGACTCATCACTTCCACGCAAACAACTTCTCGTCAGATTCAGTTTGCGATCAAGATGATCTGGTGAATCGGCCGTTTGCTGTACTTCAGATCCGTATGACTTTCACGTGGAAGGAAAACGGAACTTCCTTGTGCGCACTTGGCATCAAGGAAGCGCATTCGGGGACGGTTGAAAAGTGAAAGAGGCGAAGTCTAGAAGGTAAAATCCGATTTTTCCTGCGCGCTCTGCACTATTTGCTTTCCAAACCTTAATACAAATTAATTTGACACGAAGACTCAGGGTCTTTACTGTCGGCGCCACGAAGGTCGTAAGTTAACCCTCGCCGACGACGTGGGGCCTTGGTCAACATCCCCTAGGAGGCAACCGATGATTAAAGGGCGTGGTCTCTTGGTGTACGTTCTCTTGGTCTGCGTGATGATGGCGCTCACTGTGAACGTGTCCACTCCAGTTTATGCACAAGTTGCCGGAGCCACCCTTGCCGGCACGGTGACGGACGCATCCAGCTCGGCGGTTCCGAATGCGAAAGTTTCCATCAAAAACAGGGCGACGGGGGTCGCGCGGGACATCACTACTGACTCGGACGGTTTTTACAGCGCGCCGAACTTGCTTCCAGGAATTTATGACATCACAGTTGTAGCTTCAGGATTTTCGACATCCGTGCAAGCGGGATTCAAGCTAAACGTGGGAGCTTCACAGGCCCTGAATATTTCCTTGCAGATTGGCCAAGTGACTGAACGAGTTGCTGTCACCGCGACAGCGCCGGACGTGCAACTCGCTTCATCAACGCTGAGCGCCGAGGTCGATTCCACAACGGAGCGCGAGCTACCTTTGAACGGCCGCGACTGGACACAACTAGCAACGCTCCAGCCGGGAGTCACTGGTGTCCGAGTTGAGGCGGGACCCAGCAATCGGGGCAATAGGGGATACGGAACTCTTTTGTCCGTCTCCGGCCACCAGCCATTCGAGAATAATTACCGGATCAATGGGATCAGCATCAACGACTATTCGAATGGGTCGCCGGGCAGTTCGCTGGGCGTCAATTTGGGTGTGGACGCAATTCAGGAGTTTTCGGTCCTAACCGGTAACTATACGGCGGAGTATGGCCGGGCCTCCGGTGGGGTCATCAACGGCATCACCAAGTCAGGCACCAACCAGTTCCATGGGGATGCCTACTATTTCGTCCGCGATAAGGTCCTCGATGCAAAAAACTACTTCGACGACAGCAGTCAACCTATACCGCCATTCCATCGCGACCAGTTCGGGGTGTCCGGTGGAGGCCCGATCAAAAAGAATAAGACCTTCGTCTTCGCCGATTACGAAGGGATCCGCCAGAGGAAGAGCGACACTTTCAGCAATGTCGTGCCTTCTGCGGAGGCTCGAGCGGGCTCGCTCTGTCACTTGCCCAACCCTAATTGCACTCCTTCAAAAATAACGGTTGACCCGAAGGTTGTGCCCTATTTGGGTTTTTATCCGCTGCCCAACAGCGGGCTTATCGGGAACGGAGACACCGGTATCTTCAACACTTCGGGAGTCGAGCGCTTGACGGAAAACTATGTGACTGTGAGGGGCGACCACCGTTTCTCAGAAAAGGACAGTTTTGCGGCGAGCTGGTTCTATGACAAGGCGCCTCTTACTATGCCTGATTCGCTGGTGGACGTGCTCACCCAGAATTTTACGCTTAGGCAAATGGTCAGCCTGGAAGAGACCCATATCTTCAGTCCGGGATTGGCGAATACTGCGCGGCTAGGTTTCAGCCGTGTGCGGGCGATGGTCACAGCGCCTTTCAGTGCACTCAATCCGCTCGCCAAGGATCCGAGTCTCGGCGCGCTCCCCGGACAGTTTGCACCGGAAATCGTCGTGGACGACGGTCTGGTCACCATGGACGGAGCTCTGGGCACCGTCTCCTCAGACATTCTCACCTGGAATTCCTTCCAGTTCTATGACGATGCCTTCCTTACTCGTGGCACCCATTCCTTGAAATTCGGGTTTGCCGTGGAGCGCATGCAGAACGATGAGTTCTCGGGGGGAGTCCCGCCAAATGGAAGCTTCAAGTTCCCCACTCTGGCCGCCTTTCTCCAGAACCGGCCCCGCAGCCTCCAGATTGACGATCCAACAACCACTCGGCCAATTAACGTGCGGCAGACCCTGTTCGGAGCCTACATTCAAGACGATTGGCGTTGGCGCTCGAACCTTACGCTGAACTTTGGCGTGCGTTATGAGCCGGTGACGCTGCCGACCGACGCCCAGAACACGTTCGCCGTCTTGACAAGCCTCACCAGCCCGCTCGAGACGCCGGTTAAGACCCTCTGGGCGTCGAACCAAACACTTCACAACTTCGAGCCGCGGGTCGGTTTCGCGTGGGACCCATTTCGCGATGGCAAGACTGCCGTCCGTGGCGGCTTTGGAATCTTTGATGTGCTGCCGCTTCCCTGGGAGTACACCCACGGGAGCACCGGTGTCCTCCCGTACCAGCTGCAAAAAGCTATCTCCAACTTACCTCAAGGCTCGTTCCCAACGGGAGCGTTGAAGCTCGCCACCGATCCCGTCGACTTCAAAACTGTGGGAGTCCGCTTAGTTGAGCAGAATCCACACCGCAATTACGCCATGAATTGGAACCTCAATATCCAGCGTGAAATCGCCTCAAGCTTAACGGCGGCGATCGCCTACGTGGGCTCGCGCGCTGTCCACTCCCCTTTCAGCACGGATGACAGCAATATGGTCCTTCCAACCTTGAGCTCGCTAGGTTACCTCTGGCCGATTCCCCATACGGATCCTGTTGCGACGGGCACGGGCGGAAATTGCGCGGATGGAACAGCACCTCCCTGTGCCTGGCCCGTGCTCAACCCAAATGTGGGTCGCATTCGCGCGATCTGGTGGGATAACACCTCCTCCTATCATGGCCTTCAGGCGGGGCTCGCAAAAAGGATGAGCCACGGGTTTCAGGCTCAGGGCAGCTATACCTGGAGCAAATGCCTTGACCGGGGTTCCGGTGGCATGCTGGGCGACCCCTACGCGAATTCACTCTCAAGCCTGATGTTCTTTAACCGCGGAGGCAGGCGTGGCGTATGTGACTTCAACATAACCCAAAACTTTGTGGTGAACTACCTTTGGCAGCCTCCCACGCCAAAGTTTGGGGGAGCGGTCACGGAGCGCACCCTCGGCGGCTGGGAATTCGGTGGAGTCATTGTCGCCAGTACGGGCTCCCCCTTTACGGTCCTTATCGGGGGGGATCCGCTCGGTCAAAACAGCACTGATCCGTTTGCTTTCGCCTCGCGCGTGGCAGGACCCGGATGCAATAACCCCGTCAATCCCGGCAATGTCAATGGCTACATCAACACAAGCTGCTTCAGCGTTCCGCTTGTACCCGCTTCGTTCGCCGCGTCGTGCCAACTTGCTCTCGATGGGAAAGGCAACTCGGTTCCTGGTACCTGCATGAACCTATTTGGCAATGCCGGGCGGAACACCGTGGTCGGGCCGGGCCTGCTCAACGTCGATTTCTCAGCATTCAAGAACAATTACATGCCAAGAATCTCGGAAACCTTCAACATTCAGTTCCGGGCTGAGTTCTTTAACATCCTGAACCACCCCAACTTTCAATCACCCGTCAAACACAATGCGCTCTTCGCACAAGACGGATCGCCGGTGGGGAGCGGAGCGGGTGCGATAAATTCCACAACTACCTCATCGCGGCAGATTCAATTTGGCTTGAAAGTCATTTGGTAGCCGAAGCGTTCGTGACGCTGTCCTGTACAATCGGCAGTGCGCTTGCGCGTCGAGATGCTATTAGTTCAGTAGAGCAACATTGTATAGAATCGAATTCGCTGGACCAAAATATAATCACTAAATCGAGGAGCTAGGATGAAGAACTTCTTGCTGTCTTTGCCGCTTGTTGCCTTCGCATTGCTTGGGACCGTTGCTCTGGCAAGCCCGCCGGGTCCGGGTTATCACCTGATTAAGAAAGTCTCTTTGGGCGCGGCACCGGGTGGCGGCGAATATTTCGACTACGTCACCGTGGACTCCGCTGCGCGGCGCGTCTATCTCTCGCATGGTGCCGAGGTCAAAGTGCTCGACGCCGATAACTTCTCCGTAGTGGGCACCATTTCCGGCTTGAAGCGCTGCCATGGTGTCGTCGTGCTTCCGGAGCTTGGGAAAGGATTTATTACGGATGGCGATGCCGAAACCGTGGCGGTATTCGATCTTAAGACCCTGAAGATCACGGGACAAATCAAAAGCTCCCCGGACACGGACTCCATTACCTACGATCCCGCGTCCAAGCTTATCTTTACCTTTAATGGCGACAGCAAGAATTCCACGGTTATAGATCCGGTCAAGGAAACTGTAGTGAAAGTCATCGACATGGGCGGCGCGGTAGAACAGCCCGTTGCCGACGGTAAGGGCACCCTTTACGACAACAACGAAGAGAAAAATGACGTCGCCGTCGTCGACACACACACACTAACAGTCAAAGCTCGTTGGCCCGTAGCACCTGCCGGAACGCCCGTGGCGATGGAAATGGACCGTGAGCACCGGAGGCTATTTTCCAGCGGCCGCAAGCCGCAATTTCTCGTCATGATGGATGCGGACAACGGCAAGATCGTCCAGTCGTTGCCCATCAGCTCCGGTGTGGACGCTAACGTCTTCGATCCGGAGGCAGGACTGTTGTTTGTCTCCACCCGCGTGGGCAAGCTCCACATTTTTCATGAGGATTCACCTGACAAGCTCACGGAAGTCGAAACGGTCAATACCGAGTTTGGCGCCAAAACAATGGGTCTCGATCCAAAGACGCACAACCTTTTTCTGGCCACCGCGGATTTTGGTCCGGCTCCTGCTCCAACGAAGAAGAATCCTCATCCGGAGCGAAAGGCGATTCCTGGAACGTTTCGCGTACTGATTTATGGGCGCTAGAAAAATCATCGTGAGGCAGGGGCGGCCGTATGCCGCCTCTGCAGTCCCCAATTTTGTGAGAAAAATTCTCCATCGCGTCAACCTCCCTTTCTTTCGAATAGTGTTGAGCACTTCGTCCGGCGAGCCGCGCGAATTTCAGTCAAAATCCGTTTTAACCCGTGTAGAGAGGGCCTGATGCGGTCATGGGGAATCGGACTAAAATTCATGCGCGCAAAAAAAACCGCACTCGTGGTTCCTTTTTTGCTCGTGCCGCTCGCTGACTGCGCGCCTGATCGCTCCTTCCATTTGATGGAAACTTCCATCGCTGACATTCACAAAGCGATGCAAGCGGGTACCCTGACGTGCCACAACCTGGTCCAGCAATATCTAGATCGCATCCGCGCTTACGACCAGCAAGGTCCCGCGATCAAGTCCATGCTGTACATCAACCCGGCAAGCCTCGAACAGGCCGATGCTTTGGATCAGGACTTTCGGCGCACCCACAAATTAAAATCGCTCGGCTGCATCCCCATCGTTCTAAAAGATAATTTTGACACTGCGGACATGCCTACAACCGCGGGCGCCCTCACACTTAAAGGTGCCCAGCCTGAAAAGGACGCTTTCGCTGTCAAACGGCTTCGCGAAGCCGGTGCGCTCATTCTTGGCAAGGCCAACTTGCAAGAATTTGCCAGCGGCGGCATCTCCGTAAGTTCGCTGGGCGGACAGGTGAAAAATCCGTATGACCTCACCAGAACACCAGGCGGCTCTTCCGGCGGGACGGGCGCTGCTGTCGCGGCGAACTTCGCAGCTGCGGGCACCGGGTCGGATACCGGCGGCTCCATCCGTTCCCCTTCTTCCGCGAACAGTCTGGTAGGACTCCGGCCAACTCGCGGCTTAATCAGCCGGGACGGTATTGTGCCGGTGTCTTTTACCCAGGACACTATTGGCCCCATGACCCGCAATGTCGCCGACACCGCAAGATTATTGGACGTTATGGTTGGATACGATCCGAATGATCCTGTGACTGCTTTTAGTGTCGGCAATATTCCGGAAACCTACACGGCGTTCCTCCAAAATGGGTTGAAGGGAGCTCGCCTTGGCGTGCTTACGAACTTATTTGGTAGCGGACCGGAATACGAAGAAGTGAACGCGGTTATGGCCAAAGCTATTGAAGCGCTAAAGGAACAAGGCGCAGTGATTGTCCGCCTCGAAGACGCGGCCCTCGACACGGACACGTTGACCGCGAAATTTCGCCTGAACGAGCCGGAGTTCAAGACGGCGCTAAACCGCTATTTACAGCAGCAGGGTTCGCACGTGTCTGTGCATTCGCTCGCGGAAATCATTGCTTCCGGCCAGTACCACAAGCCGACACTGGAGAAATTCTTCGCCACGGCGCAGAGTTATGAAGATGGCCCCAATTCCGCGGACTATAAAGATCGCCGGATAAGAATGGAGGAAATCAGGATTGAAGTAGCCAACCTAATGGCGAAAAATCAACTGGATGCGCTGGTGTATCCCCATCAAAAATGTTTGGTCCTTCCCATTGGGGCGACGTTTCAGAAAGACCGCAACGGCGTTATCGCTGCTCTGGCGGGCTTCCCGGCCATCGAAGTGCCCGCCGGCTTTTCTACGCCGACGGCAGATGCTCCTATCGGGGTGCCGGTGGGGATGGAGCTTCTCGGCCGCGCGTGGGCCGAGCCCGAATTGATAAAGCTCGCCTTCGGATTTGAGCAGGCAACGCACCTGCGAAAGCCACCAGTTTCCACGCCTGCATTGCCGGCGCCATGATGCTGCGGCTTTGAGGCCAAAAACGAATTGTTCCGCGTAATGAAAGTGTTGGCGGAGACTTAGCCGATATTTTTGGCGGCGTGTGAAAACAAGTTGCGATTAAGATAAATTAATGCTGAATTCAGGTATCCAGCCTACTCGTAGCATAACCTCAGTTCTCGCACTTTCAATGCTGCGCCGCCCCGTACGTCAAAGGAGCTAGCCCAAGCGATGCCTCTCCCGGCCGTCACCGCCCCTGAAACAAATTCACCTCCGCGCAAAAGGCCCTTCTACATGGGCCTCTCCTTCCAAGTGCTGCTCGGCGTCGCCATTGCCATCATCCTCGGTTATGTCAGCCCCGCTAGCGCCGTGGCCATGAAACCGCTCGGCGATGCCTTTATCCGTTTGATCACCATGATCATCACCTTGGTCATCTTCTGTACCTTAGTTACCGGCATTGCCGGCATGGAGGACATGAAGAAAGTCGGCCGCGTCGGCGGCAAAGCCCTCCTGTATTTCGAGGCAGTCTCGACGCTTGCCCTGCTCATCGGACTCGTTGTGGGCAATGTGGTGCGTCCCGGCAGCGGTTTTAACATCGATCCCGCCACGCTGGACACTAAGGCCGTGGCCGAATATGCCGGCCAGGCCAAGACCCAAAGTGTTACGGAGTTCCTCGTCCACATCATTCCGAACACCATTGTCGATGCGTTCACGCGGGGAGACATCTTGCAAGTGCTGTTCGTCTCTCTTCTGTTCGGCTTCGCTTTGTCGCTCGCCGGCCCGCGCTGCAAACCGCTCGTCGATCTTTTGGACGCCCTGACCCGCGTCGTCTTTGGCGTGGTCGCCATCTTGATGCGCTTCGCCCCCATCGGGGCTTTTGGCGCCATGGCCTTCACCATCGGCAAATACGGTTTGGCTTCCTTGGGTCCTCTCGTCAAATTGATGGCCACGCTCTACATTACATCGATCCTCTTCGTCATCCTCGTGCTGGGGAGCATCGCTCGCATAGCAGGCTTCGGAATCCTGCGCTTCCTCTGGTTTCTTCGCGATGAAATTCTCCTCGTGCTGGCCACGAGTTCCTCGGAGCCCGCGTTGCCCTTGCTAATGGCCAAGCTCGAAAAACTCGGCTGCTCCAAAGCCCTCGTCGGCCTGGTTGTCCCCACCGGTTACACCTTCAATGCCGACGGCACGAGCCTTTACATGACTCTTGCCGCCTTATTCGTGGCTCAGGCGACCAACACCCATCTAACGCTTACCCAGCAATTCACGATCCTGGGCGTCGCGGTGCTCACCTCCAAAGGCGCGAGCGGCGTGCAAGGAGCCGCCTTTATCGCGCTCGTCGCCACCATGATGGTGATTCCAACCATACCCGTTGCCGGAATGGCGCTGATTCTCGGCATCGATCGTTTCCTCAGCATGTGCCGCGCTGTTGTTAATATGACCGGCAATGCGGTTGCCACTCTCGTCGTGGCCCGTTGGGAAAACGAGCTCGACCGCGACACTCTGCGAAAGAATCTGGCGGCGGAAGAAAGTGGATGACGCTAAACGGCGTCTGGAAACATAGCGCAGAAGCAATATTAATTGTGATGAAGCCGCTAATGCCTGTTGTTTGGTCAGAGCTTGAGGATTCGTGCGGCGTTGTCGCCTAAGATCATCTTTCGCTGCACGCTCGTCATATTTATCTGATCCAGGAAATGCACCGGGCTTTCGTACCCCATGTCGAAGCAGTAGTCGCTCCCGATCATGATGCGCTCGGCGCCCACCTCGCCGATCACGAACTCCATGACGGATTTCGAGTGCACCACAGTGTCGAACGTGAACCGCTGCAAATATTTGCTAGGAGGCCGTGGCAACCGCAACTTTTCGATTTCCGGCCGCACCGTCGAACCGTGATCGATGCGTCCCATCAGCATCAGCAACACGCCGCCGCCGTGTGGCAGGCTGAAGTGAAGCTTCGGGTGCCGGTCCAGCACGCCGCCGAAAATAAGGTGGCAGGCGGCGATGGCGGTGTCGAAAGGGAAGCTCAGCATGTTCGAGAGATAGAACGGCGCGGTGCGCTGTCCGCCAACCACCTGCAGCGGGTGCAGGAAAATGGGAAGGTCCAGCGCCTCGATGCGGGCAAAAATCGGCTCAAACAGCGGATCGTCGAGATCGCGATGGTTGATGTTCGTGCCCATGTAGACGCCCCGTATTCCCGGCAATTTGCTGGCGCGATTCAGTTCATCGATGGCGCGATCCGGGAAGAGCATGGGAAGCGTCAGCAGTGCGACCAGCCGCGTCGGATATTGCTCGTGCGCGGCGCTGGCCGCATCGTTCCATGCGCGCGTCAGTTTGTGAGAGACTTCTTCGTCGCCCCAATACGCCATTGGTCCGGTGAGCGACATCGCCTGCACGGCGGTGCCCTGCGCGTCCATATCCGCGATCCGCTTCTTCAAGTCGACGACCCGGTAGGGAAGCGGCCCCTGAAAGCGCGTCTCCGTTTTGATGTAAAAACCTTCCTGCTCCGCGCGATATTCCACATTGAAGCGCGGCCCATCTTCCGCGAGCACGTCGAGATAGGCTTGTGGGAAAAAATGCGCGTGAATATCGACGGGGCGCACACCGGTCACATCATGGTTCGGCATGATCAATGATCTCCTGAATTAGCAGTGTTAGCTGCAAGCGTCTTCTACCGCAATCGCTGAATGCCCAGGCGATCAGCGAGTTCATCAAGAACCTTGCGCAATTCGGCGCCCAGCGGAACGCCATGGGTCATCCGCTCTTGGTAAAGCCGCGCCGAGCGCTCTCCAGGCAGCCGGACTTCATCGACGCCCGGTAGCGTCGGGGACGACTTCATAACCTCCCACACCTCGTCGACTTTCTGCTTGAAGGCCTGCAGGTCCGCGAACGTCGCGATATCCACCGCTACAATGGCCTGCCCGGTGTTGCTTGCGGTTTTGGAGTCCACGGTGTAGTCGACCACGTCCCGGCCAAACGCGGCTCCGTTCAATGTTCCGGCCAGCAAACCAACCATCAGCGCCAGTCCATACCCTTTCGGGCCGCCAATGGGGACCAGGAAGCCTTCGCTCGCGCGCTTTGGATCGGTCAAGGGCTGACCTTGCCGGTCGATCATCCAGCCTTCCGGCATCGGCTCATTGCGCTGCGCCTTGAGCCGGATCTTGCCAAAAGCGGTGTTCGTCGTAGCCATATCAAGCACGATCGACGGATGCTGCCAACCAGGCACGGCGATGGCAATGGGATTAGTGCTGAGCAGCACCTCTGTGCCGCCCCATGGGGGTAGAAGATTGGCATTACCCACGCAGAAGTACAATCCGATCATGTCCTGCGCCGCGGGCATCCGCGCGTAAAGTTGCGCCGGGCCCGCATGATTGCTGCGCCGCGTCCCTACCCAACCGATACCGCACTGGCGGGCTTTCTCGATAGCCAGTTCCGCGGCTCGTTTCATAACCAGATGCCCCAGGGCGTTGTCGCCGTCCACGAGTGCCGAACCAGCTCTGTCGCTCAATATCCGAATGTTGGGCCGCGCATTGATTCCCCCGCTTTGGATCTGCTTCACGTACTGCGGCAGCCGGAACACGCCGTGCGCATCCCCGCCACGCGCGTCGGCTTCGGCCATCAGAGCAGCCACCTGAATGGCATCCTCCGGGGGAATCCCGGCGGACGCTAGCGCCCGCGTGACGAACCCCTCGATCTCAGTTATCCCAACGCGCGGGTGGCCCGGCGCGGGCTTGGCGGTTTCGCTCATGATCTCGCCCTCTACTCTGCAATCATTCCGTGCACAGCTTAAGGTAAGTAATCAAAAACCATGAGATGGGCTTCCTCGATTACCAAGTCAGAAAGCATCGAGGTTTGCCAGCCGGACTTCTTTTCGCGCGCCGTCACACCCTGCGCGATGTTCAATTCCTTTAGCAGGTCGGCCTGTAGGTCCTGTGTCCCATGGCGGGCAGTGAGAATGTAGTGCCTCGGGACAGCCGAGTAGAACCGCTTCAGTTCAGGCACCCAGAGCCCTGTCTTAGAGATTGCCCCGGTCGGAACTTTTCCGAGAAGCTGGAAGTGATCGGGGTCCATCTCCTTAAAAACAGCAACAGTGCCAGTCGTCCCTACGAAGTAAATGCGCCCGGTAGCCGCGTCATATTGGAGGTCGTCTGCGCCGCCCACGCTGTCCAGCACTTGAACCACTTTCCCCGTCTCTGTATCCATGACAACTAGCTTCCCCGGTTCATGCTGGTGTCCGCCTCCAATATTGCCGGTGTGGGCTATCGTCCGGCTGCCGACAAACAGGCGATGATGGGCCGCATCCAGACCCGCAGTATGGGGCACCGGGCCTCCGGTAATTGGCCACTCGGCGACCACGGCGCGTTTTTCGAGATCAACGACCGCAACATGGCTGTCACCTCCCACAATATCTCCCATAGTGACGTACAATCTTTTTCCTGACGGCTCGATTGTGATGCCCGCGGGATCGCCGCCGGGGAGCTTAATGCTGCCCACCAATTTGGCCGATCTTGTGTCGACTATGTCGATGGAAGCATCCGTAGATCCGTGCTGGCCGCTGCCGCCAAAGTCTTCAAAGACTTCGACGCCGGCATAAATCAGATGGGCGGCAGGATCGTAAGCCGCGTTATCCGCTCCCCTGTTCGGATCACCATATCCAGACAATTTGACCGTCTTGGTTACTTCGTACGTAGTCCCGCTAATGGCTACGACAGTGCTATCTGTCAGGGTCATCCAGACTTCGTTGGTCTCGGGGAGATAGAACGGCTTCTTGGGCATGGCGGAAAGCCCTTTGGTCTCGTGGATCACCTTGCCTGTGCGCAGGTCCACAGCGATAAGGCTCTTTGCGGCCTCCCCAGAAATAAATAGGCGCTGCCCTTTGACGTCTGCCGCTAGATGGTCCATGTAGCCATCCCCTGGCAATGGGATGGTCTCAACTAACCCCAGAATGCCTGACATATGCATCATCGGCAGCTGCTGATTCGTCGCCTGCTGACCCTGCCCTATCGAAACGAAGGCCGTCAACAGAGTCACCAGAATCGCGAGAAACCTTTTCATTTCTTCTCTCCTCAATCGAGAATTTCGACGCCCCTCAGATCGATGTAGGTAGCTGCCGGCGGGCGTTATAAAACAAATGCCCTATGCACCCTCAAGGACAAGGCGCTAGTATCGCGGCCCGCCGCTCCGTCCCAAAATTACGGCCGGAGCGGCCGGCCAATGGTTCTTCGCTATTACCAAATCACTTTCAATGCAAACTGAACGTCCCGGGGCTGTGTCGCCAAGTTGTCCATAAATCCGTTGGTTATTACCGCTCCATTGGCGTCAAAGATCCCCGCGCCATTGAGTGGTTCCGGAGGCACAAAGTTGGAGTGATTGAGGATGTTGAAGATCTCCGCGCGGAACTGGACGTTGAAAGTCTCCGAAATGCGATGGATCGGGAAGTTCTTGGTCGCCGAAAAATCCAGATTTACAAGCTTGGGTCCAACGACGGAATTGCGGCCCGCATTGCCCAGCAGATTGGCGCAAGTGCCGGGAATGCCGGCCTTGCCGGGAATGCCGTTTTGAGTCGGGGTAGAACCAAAAGTTTGACATTGCGCGGCTATAGCTGGAATCGACTTAGGCAGTGTGTAGCAATTTACATTTATGTAGGAAGGGCTTGTACCACCTATGTAGTTGTGATTCACGGGATCGCAGCCAGGAATGCGGTCTGGAATGCCGAATTGGTCTGCACCGCCATTTCCCAGACCTGCTGGGTCTCCATTGATGATTACCGTCGTCGGAATTCCAGTATTGATTTTGAAGATGCCGCCTACCTGCCATCCGCCCACTGCCGCCTTTGCAAACCCGTTGAATGACTTGGGCGTGGGCAGAGCCCAGAGCACATTAATGGATGCGTTCTGTCCGACGTTGAAATCAGAAAGGCCACGAAGCGATTTCGGGGCGAACCAGTACAAAGAGTTTAGGCTATTTGAAAACGTGTCTCCCGCGATGGTTGCCGAGTTGTCGTCAATCGACTTGGACCAGGTGTAGGCGACCTGGAACTGCAGGCCGTGGCTCATCCTCTTGTCAACATTTAGATTCATGCCGTGGTAGGAGGAGTCGCTTCCCCAATAGAGATACCGAATGGTCCCTAAAGCCTGGTTAATCTTCGCAGAGATGGGGTTGGTCTGAGTGCCGGCCGGGGAGTTGCCTGCCGTACAAGAACCGTCAGCGTTCATCGGGGACCCACAGGGAAAGAGGTAGCCCGCGGACGTAAGAGTAGGGATCGTCATGTTGCCGTCGTCTCCGCGAATCAGCATGTGCACCCCGTGGGAGCCTATATAACCCAGCGTTACCGACAGGTCCGGCCTAATTTGACGCTGCACGTTGAGATTCCATTCCAGCACGTAATTTCGGTGAGGGTTTGCCTCAACCGTTGAGGTGCTCAGCTTGCCTACCTGGACTCCCGGCTTTGGATTCGTCAACAGATCCTGCCCTCCCGCGGAAAATTGGTTCTGCAAAGGATTGGTACCAGATGCGGGTTTATCCACGCTATCAAATATCATGAACGGTGCGGCCTGGGCCTGCAGCACAAGGAAATAGCCGGGCAGCGGCAGCACATCGTAAATACCAAAGCCCCCGCGGACTGAAGTCTTTCCATCGCGGAACGGATCCCACGCAAATCCAATCCGAGGCTCAAAATTACGAAGGGTAGGGTTGTGATAGTAAGGGCCAACGCCACCACAGACAGAGCCTGGGAGCCGCGGAGCTGTTGGCCCCCCCGGAGCGAACGAGGAATCAAACTGGACCCCGCATTGCGGCGCCGCGTCGGTAATATTCGGCAAGCTAGTAATCTTGCCCTGCCCATCCTTTATGACCGTAACCATTTCGTAGCGCAGGCCGAGGTTCAACGTCAGATGGGAACGAAGGCGCCAATCATCCTGGACATACCCTGCGATCAGGGTCTGTCGCAATTCACGCGGCGTAATTGTGGAGGGTATGCCGGCCTCGAAATGCTTGGCCTTGTTGGTGAGAAAAGACGACAGGTTTGAGAAATTCCATCTTCCGCCCGGCGTGACCCTCGCAATGTAGTTGTATTGCATGCGCTCGATATCCGCACCGAACTTCAGGGTATGAGCCCCATGCGTCCAGAACGCGTCGTCAGCGAACTGATAATTATTAAAGGCGTGCTCGTAATTGGAGGCCGCCCCAACGCCCCCCTGATTCCTCGTATAGCCGCTGATAGCCACGATTGGGGCCGCCTGTCCCGTAGTGCTGCCCAGCGACAAGTCCTTTGCCGCGGGATTAATCGCTCCAAACGGTATTAGGTTGAGCGCATGACTGCGGCTGTAACCAACTCGCGCGGCATTGACGACACTGGGGCCGAATGTGTGGCTCTCCCCGAGCACAACGGTCTGCCGTCTGGTATGTGATTTGAGAAGAACGTTGTTGAAGCTGTCGGGCTGCGTGAAGTCCGTGTCGTCATACAGGTACGTTCCGAACAGGCCGTCATTCGCCGAAAGCTTGTGATCCACACGGGCGGTATAGAAATTTTCCGGCACAATTTGCAAGCCGGAGTGAATGAATTGCCCTTTGTCCTTAGCGGAGGTTCCGGGCGTGGCATGGGGGAACATAGCCAACTCCGCCGCTGCTGCGGGGTCCACGGTTACGGGACCGCTCACTAGGTTCCCCGCACGCGCGCTGTCAGAAGGGACGGTAATTGTCGTCGTAATCCCCTTCGCCTGACGAAATCCTTCATAGTCTCCGAAGATAAACGTCTTGTCCTTGATGATTGGCCCACCCGCCGCGCCGCCGAACTGATTGCGCCTGAATTGCGCCAACGGGGTGTTGCCGCTCCTGGAGAAGTAATCTCTCGAGTCCAACGCGCTGTTTCGTATGAATTCGTACACGTCGCCATGGAAGGAGTTCGTGCCCGACTTGGTGATCGCGTTTACGACTCCGCCGGTGGCCTTCCCGTACTCGGCCGAGAACCCGCCGGTCAGAACGGAGAACTCCTGAATGGCGTCCACACCCAAGGCCGCGCCAATCACGTTGCCCGGGCCGCTGTTAGCATAGTCGTCGACGCTAACTCCATCCAGACGATAGTTGTTGTTTGTGGTCCTTTGGCCAGAGATGGTGAGTTCCGCTCCGAAGCCACGATTACCGCGCGCGGACTGAGCATAGTCCACCTGGGTTTCGATCAGGTTTACGCCAGGGTGAAGAGTAGCAAGCGAAGTCCAGTCGCGGCCGTTCAGGGGCAAATCGAGTATCGTCTGAGATTCCACTTGTCCAGTCAGGGTTGACGAGGTGAGATCAATTTGCGGCGCAGCTTGCGTCACCTGGATGGTTTGCGTTGTTTCCCCGACCCTCATCGGGATGTTGAGCTGCTGCTGCGCCCCCACCGCGAGGGTGACCGTCGAAACTACCGTGCTGAAGCCCTTAGCCGTGACCCTCACCTCATAAGTCCCCGGTGCCAGGTTCGGAGCCGAATAGTAGCCGTCGGAATCCGCCTGAAAGTCCTTACTGATACCGGTGCCAGTATTCCTGATGGAGATCTGCGCTCCGGGTATTAGACCGCCAGACGGATCTGAGATAGTGCCGGAAAGGGTTGCTCCGGTGACCTGTGAATAAATCGAAACGGTGAGGGATAGACTAAAAACGATTACTACCAATGGTGCTAAGATTTTCGTGAGTTTTTGTGGGCCCATAGCGTCTCCTAAATGATCATGTAATGATCGTGGCCCGAACTTTCCTCAACGCCGCATTTCGTGAATGTTGGAAACGTCCGCGAATTGGCTCAACTATAAAACAGTACGAGAGAGCATAGTTCATTCGTTGCGGTGCAGACTTAAAACAAGATTAATTTCTGTTTAGCTCAAAAGGGATTGGTAACGAGATTCGACTGGAAAACAGGGGCAATACGCGAACGGACCAGGCTGTTCTCACGAAAGTTCACAAGCAATTGGAAGACACCGTCAGATGTGAAGGAAGTCTGCGCTCCCGCCGGGTCAAACCAGCTTACTTTGCTTCCGAAGAGTCCTTGCGCCTTAACGCCATCTTCAATACTTCAGCCAAGTGTATCGCCGGCTTGCCGGTGCCTTGAAGGACCTGCTCGCGGCAACTGAAACCATCCGCGACAATCAATGTGCCCTGCGCCGCATTCCGTACCGCCGGCAGTAGGACTCGTTCTGCCACAGCTTGTGACACCTCAAACTTGTCTTTTTGAAACCCGAATGGCCCGGCCATTCCACAGCACCCGGAATCTGGAGATTGCACCTCCGCGCCCAAACTTCGCAGGAGCGCCTCCTCATGATTCATTTTCATCAGCGCCTTTTGGTGGCAATGACCATGGAGAAGAACTTTTGTGGAGAGCTTGGGAGGACGATAGTCCGGCGCATAATTTTGCAGAAACTCGCTGAGAAGGAATGTTTGGCTTCGGAGCTTGGTGGCGCGCTCGTTGCTGGGAAATAGATTGTGCAGCTCATCGCGAAAAACAGAAGCACAACTGGGCTCCAAGACGACTATTGGCAGCCCTGCATCAATCTGCGGACCAAGAGCATTCAGGATCTGGCTTAAGTTGTTTTTGGCTCTCTCAAGCATTCCGAAGTCATAAAGGGGTCGCCCACAGCACAGAGGACGCCGGGAGCAAGTCACTGTGAAACCTGCATCCTCCAGCACTTCCAGCGCGGCCCGGCAAGTTTCCGGATGAAAGTAGTTATTGAACGTATCCACCCACAGAACGACTTGGCGTGCCTTGGATGACGCCGTTCCCAAACTGCTGTCCCATCCGAAAATGGAACTCCGATGCCGTCGTACCCATCGCCTAAAGCTCATTGCCGCCAATCGTGGCAATTGCCTCTGCGCTGCTAACCCCAAAATTTTTTGCAGCAGGTGACGGGATCCTGGTGCTTGGCTGAAAACATTAGCAAGTCCGGGGATCAGCGACCCAAGCCTTGCCCACCGCTCGATCAGGCCGAAGGCATACGCTTTTAGCGGCCGCCGCTTCTTTTCGTAATAGTGCGACAGAAATTCCGCTTTGTAAGTGGCAATATCGACGTTCGCCGGGCATTCCGACTTGCAGGCCTTGCACGAAAGACACAGTTCCAGTGCATCCTTAACGTGTTCGTCCTCCCAACCTGAGCGAATCACCTCGCCTTGGAGCAGCTCAAAAAGCATGTGAGCGCGTCCCCGCGTGCTGTGTGCTTCTTCAAGCGTCACCATATAACTCGGGCACATCGCGCCACTGTCACTCTTCCGGCACGCTCCGAGTCCGATGCATCGCAGGGTGGCCTTCGCAAATGAACCATCGTCATCGGGGAATTTGAAATGAGTCTCCGGTTCCAGTGGCTTATAGTCCGCGCCTAGCCGCAAATTCTCTGTAGGCAAGTAGGCATCAACAACTTTGTGTGGGTTTAGCCTATTTTCCGGATCCCAGGCTGCTTTGAATTCGCCGAAGGCCTTCATGAGCTCGGACCCAAACATTTTCGGAAGCAATGCCGCCCGCGATTGTCCATCACCATGCTCGCCCGAGAGCGAACCACCATAGCCAACCACCAAATCCGCTGCACGGTCGATGAACTCTGCGTATTTCCGGATCCCGTTTTCACTTTCGAGATCGAAGCTGACGCGCATGTGGACGCAGCCATGTCCAAAATGGCCGTAGAATGCGCCTCGGTAGCCGTATTCGTTCATCAGTTTGCGGATGTCCCTCAGATAGCCCCCCAACTTTTCGGGAGCCACGGCGGCATCGTCCCAGCCTTCCCACTCCGCCGGTGCGCCGGGAGCAAAGGCGGCCGCGCGGGGCCCAGCCTCGCGTATCTGCCACACCGCACGCGCTTCGCTTTTCGAGTACAGCCGTGCGTTAGGTGCTTCGCTAACCTGTTTCAACCGATCGATAAGCTGCGCGGCAAGATGTTGCGCCTCGTTCGGATCATCAGCGCCGAATTCCACCAGCAAATACCCGCGCCCCTGGGGAAGGAGATCCAGGTTTGGCGCTCCCTTCCTCTGGAGCCCGTCGACGATACTTCCTTCAAAACCTTCCAGTCCGATCGGGTGGAACTGCAATATTTCTGGAACATGATCGGCTGCGAAGAACGCATCTCGATATCCCAAACCAACAAGTGCGCGATGCTGCGGGCTGTGAATCAATTTCAACTTGGCTTCCAGTACGATTGCACAAGTTCCTTCCGTTCCGACGAGTGCGCGTGCGAGGTTGAATCCTCTTTCAGGCAGCAGTTCATCCAGGTTGTAGCCGGAGACTCGTCGCGGAATTTGCGGAAAGCGCGCGCGAATCAAGCCGGCATATTGCTCCTGAATCCGGTGCAACTTGCCGTAAATCTCGCCACGGCGGCCACCCCCAGAAATGATGTGAGCGAGCTCCGTCCCACTAGTAGCGCCCACCGTCATCTGCGAGCCGTCGTAAAGCAGAATTCGCAGCTCTTCGACGTTGTCGACCGTTTTCCCTCCGAGCAGCGAATGCGTTCCGCACGAATTATTTCCGATCATCCCGCCGATCGTGCACCGATTATGCGTTGACGGGTCCGGCGCAAAGGTCAACTGATGCATCTCTGCACGGTTCCGAAGTGAGTCCAGAACGACTCCCGGTTGAACTCGCGCGAATCTCTCGTCGCTGTTGAGCTCAAGGATCCGGTTCATATACTTCGTGAAATCCAATACCACCGCGACATTGCAGCATTGACCGGCCAAACTTGTGCCGGCCCCTCGCGCCAGAACTGGAGCACCATACTTCCTGCATGCCGCTACCGCCGCGATCACATCTGCGTCATCGCGGGGCACGACCAGGCCGATGGGAATCTGCCGGTAATTCGATCCGTCCGTGGCATACAGCGCTCGGCTCCCTCGATCGAACCGTACTTCACCTTTCAGCGTTCGCTTGAGGTCCTCCTCTAGTTCCAATGCTTGTGAGAACGAGTCCACGGGTTTTGCATGCGAGCTCAAGGGTAATGGGGTGAGTGGGTGCACGGTCTTCTTAGATTGGATCAGAGGGCTGCAGAATAAAAGACGAAAGATAAGTTTTCATATCTGATTGTTTTAGAGTTTTGCCTCTTTCGCAGCGAGCGTGACGGTCAATGCTGCACCACGGAGTTCTTCGTCCGGTTTCATCCAAAACGCCAGCATTGCACCAATCAATAGCAATCCGATGCTGCCGAGAAAGGGGAGCGTCCAATCTCCCGTCTTGTCGATCACATATCCGAAAACCAAAGGTGAGACTATGGCGGCCAGCGCGGAGCCAGTATTCATAAGGCCGCTCGCCGAACCGGAAAACCGCGGTGCAATGTCCATCGGGATAGCCCACATGGGTCCAATCGTGAACTCCGAAAAGAAGAACGCGAGGCTCAGAAAAATGGCCACCCACGTAAGATTGTGCAACAGAAGAATCGGCAGCATCGAAGCCACGGAGCAGACGAACCCCGCGACGACGAGATTCCGGCGCGCTTTCTTGCGGTCGCCTGTCCTGTCGAAAATCCGGTCGCTTATGACTCCGCCCAGCGTATTACCCAGTACCCCAGCAAGGAAAACGCCGGCCGAGAAGAGCGCCGAGCTCTTCAGATTAAGCCGGTAGCTGTGAAGAAAAAACGATGGTATCCAAGCCAGATAGAGCCAGAGCGTCCAACCATAGCAAAAATAGACGCCGGTGACGGGAAGCATCCTACGGGCTAGTGCGAGCCAGGGCACAGCTTCTTTTCCTCTCTGCTTTCCCGATGCATAGCTAGGCAAGCGCTCCAGTTCAAGCGCGGTGATGTCTGGGTGCTCATTGGGATCGTCCCGAAAATACAAAGCCCACGCGATGACCCAGGCTAGGCTGATGATGCCAAGGAAGATGAACGAACCTCGCCACGTCACGGCTACAATCAACCAAGCTACTAGAGGTGGCGTCAAGGCATTCCCTAGCCGTGCACTCGCGTGAGTGATCCCTTGGGCAAACCCCCGTTTTTCTTTTGGCGTCCAGTCACTCATCGCCCGTGTCGCTGTGGGAAACGTCGCCCCTTCTCCGAACCCAAGCATGACACGAAGAAAAACCACCGCCGCCAGACTGCTGACTGTGCCTGTCAGCAGCGTCGCGGATGCCCAGATAACGCCGCAGACCGTCAGCCCAATTCGCGCGCCGAACCGGTCGCTCACCCAACCACCGATGATTTGGAAGATGAGGTAAGGATAGGCAAAAGCGGAGTACACAAGCCCGATTTGCGTGTTGCTCAGATGCAGATCTCGTTCGAAGATGGAGGCAACCGTACTTACATTGTTCCGATCGATGTAAGTAATCCCATACATCAAGCAAATCAGAAATAGCACGATAGTGGAGGCGGAGAATGCTTTTGCCGGCATCGGGGCCACCTTAGGTTTAGTGGCCATTCAGTGTGTCCGGCATTGGATGGGTGCTTTGCTTCCGCGCTGGCAGGAATTACGCACTAGTCGCCCCAAGCTCACCTTCCGTCGCCGTGCCCGTCCGGTAGAGCCGATCGAGGGCTGCCATGACACCGCCTTTTTTGTGGGGCATCCACGACAACCGCAGGCCCATTTCGATCCCGCTCAGCGTTCCCATCAGCATTAAATCGTTGAAGTGTCCTAGATGCCCGATGCGGAAAACTCTGCCTGCAAGTTTTCCCAATCCGGCCCCGAGGGACAGGTCAAAATGTTCGAGGATCGTTGCTCGCAGTTGGTCAGCGTCGTGACCCTCTGGAGTGAAGACTGCTGTGACTGTACTCGAGTACTCTTGAGGTGCGCCGCAAACGATTTCCAAACCCCACTCCAAAACCGCCGCGCGAACTGCTTTTGCATGACGTTCATGTCGGCGAAATATGTTCGGCAGTCCTTCTTCTCGAATCATCTGCAGGGCTTCTCGCAGGCCGTAAATGAGGTTCGTAGCGGGCGTATAAGGGAAAAATCCCGTCTCACCAGACTTCAACATTCCTTGCCAGTCCCAATAACTCCTTGGCATTTTGGCAGTTTTATTTGCCAACAAGGCCTTTTGCGAAACCGCGTTAAAACTCAGACCGGGAGGAATCATCAAGCCCTTTTGTGAGGCCGCGATTGTTACGTCTACTTCCCACTCATCATGGCGATACTCTATCGAACCTATGGAAGAAATCGCGTCCACCATCAGCAGCGCAGAGTGGCCGAGGCGATTCATTACGCGACGAAGCTCGGCGATTCCGCTGGTCACCCCGGTTGAAGTCTCGTTGTGAACTACCAGCACAGCTTTAATTTCGCGGCTCTTGTCCGAGTTCAATCGTGACTCAAGCTCTTCAGCCGCCGCGCCTGCCCGCCAGCTTCCAGGCACGTACTCCACCTGAAAGCCCATCTTTTGTGCTAATTGCAACCAGAGTTGCGAAAAATGGCCCGTCTCGAACATCAACACACGGTCCCCTGGAGAAAGCGTGTTAACCAGCGCCGCCTCCCAAGCCCCTGTGCCAGAGGACGGGTACATCGCCACAAAGGAATTTGTCTGGAAAATGGGGCGCAGCCCTTCCAAGACTTCCATTGCCAATTTCGCGAATTCAGCGCCACGATGATCAATGATAGGCTGACCGATGGCCCGCAGGACTCGATCGGGAATGTTTGTAGGACCGGGGATTTGTAAGAAGTGACGGCCGGTATGAATCATATTATTGATGATACTGCCAAGAACATCCGAGCTGCGCGCATCAGGAGCAAACCCAAGATAGTTCGTTTACAGGACATTCTGGCGTCAAGACCACTTGCTGTAGCCTCACGTATCCCAAGGCGTGGCGGCCCCGCAACAAGAAGGGGGATGCAAATAGATTCCCCTTGGAAAGCCGGCGGGCCAAAGCATACCTTAGCCCTCGCAATGCCAGCTTAATGTCACATTAATTTGCTTTTATCTATCGCACGGGCCAGTACGGCTGTGGATACTAGTGCACATTCTAGCGCTTGCCGCCGGAGACTGCGGAGAAGGGAACGCATTTTCGTTGGCTCCTATTTTTGGTGAACACATACGACGGCTCCACTCGGAAACTCCAGCCGCGCCTGAAAAGTTGGCAGTCATGACTCCGATTCGAATGCCCGGAAACGCCGCTCGAGCTCCCACTGCTGCTGGGCCCTCTCGCTGGACTTGAGGAAAGCCGCGCAACCGGAAGAAGGTTTTTCACCGCCGAGAGAATCATGCGCACAAGCTGGAACAGCGCGAATGAATGCATCCGGCGCACTCCACAAACTGGCGCCAGGCAAGAAGCTGTGTTCCAGGCCAGTGCGGACCATCCGCTTGAGGTCAGCGTAACGAAGGTCATAAGTCTGGACAGCGCGGACGTATTCATGCGTCAGGTCAATGCGCGACACGCCCTCATCGTCGGTCGAAAGCGCGACTGGTACCCCGAACATCCGGTAAAGAGAGAAGGGATGATCTTTGCCATTCACGCCGAGGATCACGTCATTGCTTGTCAGACTGATTTCCACCATCACGTGATTCGCGGCCATCTCTTTCAAAAGGGCGTGGGGACTATTCTCGTAAATGATGTCGACACCGTGACCGATGCGCTCCGCCTGCGCCTGCTCGACGGCCAGGCGAACGTGGCAACAGAGGCCCTCGTACGGAACCAGGCCAGGCGCAAGCTCGCCCGCATGCAAGCTCACGTGGATCTTCGGGTACAACGCGTGAAGGAAGCCGACCATGCGCATGTGCAGCGCGTAGTCGGACATCGCCGTGTAACCGTCCTCGGGCATGACTAGATTGATGCCGACGAATCGCGGATCAGCCAGAGCCGTCTCAAAGCACAGCAGCGTTTGCGCAAAGACCTGCTCCTTGGAGAAGCCGCGCAGAACCTGGCAGAGATAGCGGACCTGGACACGACAGGCGGAAACCGCATCCGGCTGTTCACAACGTTCCCGCTTGACGCGGAGAGCTTCGGCTTGGTCGATGCCCGTCTTGGCGAGTGCCACGTCGTCGCGCAATCCGCGCGCCAGCAATTCCTCGCGCAATTGACTGAAATCGTCGTGCCAGCGGATTTCTCTCGCGATTGCAGCGGTGTGACTGAAATCCGGCGTGTGCATCAGCTCGAGGTATTGTTCATTTTGTGCGTCAGCGTGAGTGGCGACCTCATCGATCCACTCGCCAAGATGGCGATGATCGGTCCCGCCGAATTTCGAGAAGGTATCGAAGAAGTGATCGTGCCCCGTCACTCCCGGCGAGGGCACGAAACCGCGCATGGAGAAAGCATCCACGAGCGCGTCAAAGAGATGCTGGTCTTTGTAAGCGTCCGCCGCCGGGACTTTGCCGTCTCCGCACACGGGTTGTTCCCCTCCGCTGCCTCGAGAGGACTGCGGCTTCGCGAAAGCAAGCTTGGCAGTATCGACGCACAAATGATCTTCGGCTGCCGCGCGAATCCAGGATTCCGCGTAAACAGCGCCGCTCAGATGATTGTGAAGATCGGCGCCCTTCGGCATGCCAAGAAGGAAGTGACGAAGCTGAAGCGGATTCTGCCGCGCGGCTTGGAGTCCGAGCTCGGTGCGCTGTTCGGAACTTGTCGCCACGGCCGAAGAATGCGGAGCTTTGGTTTGGGTCAAAGCAGGCGAGGCGAAGAGCAACAA
>Ga0137394_10000631_pt1 | contig 24495 bp, 22 predicted proteins | sample czobulk116metaG_FD_108278 | JGI IMG/M metagenome (GOLD analysis project Ga0137394, IMG submission 108278) | Vadose zone soil microbial communities from Angelo Coast Range Reserve, California, USA - czobulk1.16 metaG | ecosystem: Environmental > Terrestrial > Soil > Vadose zone | place: USA...
CGCGTGGCTCGCAAGAGTCAATGGCCCTGTGCGCTCGGACACTCGGCGCGCGTGTCAACGCCAGCGGCGGGCGGCCCGTCGAAGTATCCTGTTGCCGCCGATGGACACCGAGCCATTCGACACCTCGGGGCTCGTCGCGTTTCTCCAGGCCAATCGCGCGGGAGAACGCTATCTCCTCGCGACCTCGACGACCCGGCTCGCGGCGCCGATCATCGTCGGGTCGGGTGAGGCCGTGATGGCGATGGGCGGCTTCCACGGGCTGAATCCCATCCTGACGCCGGACAAGCTCGGTCGAGGACAAGGGGATCCGCTTCGCGATGGTCGGCGACGCGCCGGCCATCAGCCCGACCTCGACTAGTCCTTGAGCCGCACGTCCTCGTAGGACGGGAACGGCGAATTGTGGATCCAGGTGATCGTGTGCTCGGTCACTCGTGGCCCGATCCCCATCAACGCGCGGAAGTCCATGATCGGCGCGAACATCACCCGGTCGATCGTGAGCTGCTGGATCTTGTGCAGGAGCGCCTCGCGCTTGCGCGGATCGCGTTCGCGCGCCTGAAGCTCGAACAGATCGTCGATGTCCGGGTACCCGCCGTACGCGTAGCTCCCCTTCGAGAAGATGAACTCCTGCACGCGGCTGGCGGCGTTCCCCGAATTCCCGACGCCGGTGATGAACAGCGGGCGCAGCTTCTTCTCGCGCCAGGCCGAATAGAAGGCTGCGCGCTCGAGCGGACGCATCTTGACGCGGATCCCGACGGCGTTCAGATAGTTCACCACCGCCTCGCCCATCGTGAAGAACGGGGGGATCGGCACCAGATCGCCCGCGTCCAGGCCATTCGGGTAGCCGGCCTGCGCGAGCAGCTGCCTGGCCTTCTGCGGGTCGTAGGCGAGCGGCTCGACCTGCAGGGCGTAGTCCATGACGCGGGGAATGATGACGCCCGCCGGTGGGCAGAAGCCGAGACACGCGGCCTCGTTGATCGCCTGGCGGTTCAGCGCGTGGTTGACCGCCAGCCGCAGACGCCGGTCGCTCCAGGGCGACTTCGGATCCCACTGGTCGGCGAACTCGAGCCAGTTGATGGACGCGTGACGCGAGGGGACGATCTGGAGGCGCGGATCGCGCTTCACGTTCTCGGCGTCCTGGCCGTCGAGCGCCACGGCGATGTCCGCCTCGCCGGTCCGGAGCAGCGCCGCGCGCGTGGTCCCCTCGGGGACGCTCTTCATGACCAGGCGATTGACGTGCGGAGCGTGTCGCCAGTATCCCGCATAGGCGTCCAGCACGACCTCCACCCCGGGCGTGTGGCTCACGTACTTGTACGGGCCGGCGCCGATCGGATGCCTTCGAAAGCCCTCGTCGCCGACCTGGGTGAGATATTTCTTGGGCACGACGATCCCGGCGGCGGTGGCGGTCGTGCCGTAGAAGGTCATGAAGTCCGGCCACGGCTCCTTGAGCACGAAGCGCACGGTGAGCGGATCGACGATGTCGACCTGACGGACGCGCGCCTGCAGTTCCTTGGCGCCCGCCCCCCGGTAGCGCTCGTAGCTGAACTTCACGTCCTCCGTCGTGACGGGATCGCCGTTGTGGAACCGGAGACCCCGGCGCAGCTTGAACTCGTAGGTGAGCCCGTCCGCGCTCTCCCGCCACGACTCCGCGAGGCTGTTGCCCATCTTGAAGCCGGGCAGCGGGCGGACCATGGCGTCGTGGATGGCGTAGAGCACGCCGAAGGGTGTGATCTGCGGCGGAGCGGTCGACGGATCGAACCACGACGGGGCGATGGTGACGTGCCACGCCATGACCGCCACGCCGGGCTGGGCGGCGCTTGCCTGGTTCACGGCGAGCGTCAGCAGGACGGCCGTCAGCAATGAGGCGGTCCGACGGTGACGGAAGTTCATAGCTTCTCCAAATCAGCTCACGTATTCGTAGTTGTTCTCGAGCGGCACGGAGACGAGCGTCTGCCAGCTCGTCACTTTCTTGCTCACCGCCCACGTCAGCGACCTCATCCCCAGCATCACGCCGCGGGAGTCATCGTAGAGCTTCTGTCCGAGGGCGTGAGTCATCCGGGCGCGCTTCTCACCGTCGAGCTCGCGCGAGATCGTGTCGACGTCCTCGTCGTACGGCCCGTCGCAGAGCAGGTTGAACGCGCCCTTCGAGTGGATGCAGCGCTGCCAGCCGAGGACCGGCTCGTCGAACGGCGGCGAGCCGTAGACCCAGTGGGTCTTGTTCGTCTTGCGCGCGCGATTCTTCGGCAGGAAGTTGCTGAACGCCTCGGGGACGCGCCGGACCTTGATGCCGATCTTCTCCCAGTCGAGCGCCACCGCTTCGACCATGTCCGGGCCGTCGAGCGCGTAGGTCATGACGAGGGGATTCATCCGGACCTCGAAGCCGCCGGCGTGACCGGCCTCGGCGAGGAGCTTCTTGGCGCGCTCGGGATCGTGGGGCGGGACCTTCCAGTCGCGGCTGAAGCCCTTGTGGAAGGGGTAATACCAGTACATGAAGGGCGCGTCCGAGCCCATCCCCTTCCAGAGGGCGCTGATGATCGTCTTTTTGTTGACGGCCAGGTTCAGCGCCAGGCGCACCTTGCGCGCGTTCTCCTGGCTCTTGGGGTCGCTCGGGTCGCCCGCCCACGGGCACGCGGGGCAGTAGTCCTCGCGGTCCGGTGTCGTTTGGCCCTGCAAGACGACCCAGTGGCACGCGGCGTTCGCCGTCTCGTGGATCCGAAGCCCCGCCTTGCGGGCCTGGTCCAGGTAGTCGCCGAACACGTTGCCGATGTCGATCTCCCCGGACCGGAGCCCGGCCAGGCGCGTCGCCGGATCGGGGATTCGCCGGATGACCAGCTCCCTGAAGGCGGGCGTCTTCCGCCAATGGTTGGCGATCGCCTCGAACCGGTGATAGTCGCCCTGCTTGCCCTCCACGTGCCGGAAGGGGCCCGTGCCGATCGGGTGGAGCGCCGCTTTGTCCTCTCCGACCGACTCGAGGTACTTCTTCGAGGTGACGTTCTGGTAGCCCACGAACTGGGTGAAGTTCGAGGGAACCTCCCAGACCCGGTTCTTGAAGTGCATCACGACCGTGTACTTGTCCGGCGTCTCGATACGGTCGAGGTGGGCGCGAAAGAACGGCGCCGATCCGCCCTGCGAGTCCGGCTTGAGATTCTGCTCGACGGTGAACTTCACGTCCTCGGCGGTCATCTCGCCGAACCCCTCGTGGAACTGCACTCCCGAGCGTAGCTTGAACGTCCACGTCCGCAGCTCGTTCGAAGGCTTCCATTCCGTCGCCAGCCCCGGGCGATACTCGAAGGTCTTCGGGTCGCGCATGATCAGGGGGTCATACATGCAGTCCCACAGCGTCTTCTCGGACTGGCTGGAACGCCAGGCGAACGGCGTCTCGATCCCCCACTGCCCCACGGCCACGACGAGGCGCTCGCCGGCGGCGCCGACGCGTGACGGGGAGATGAACGGCGCGCCCACGAGCGCGGCGGCCGTCGTGGAGGCGCCCTTGAGAAACGCCCGACGATCGAACGACTGGGCCATCGTGTTGCCTCCTCGATGAGGCGTCAGGTCTCGGCCGTCGTGCCTCGCCGTCGCCGGATGCCGTGTGGAGTCGGCAGGGATGGTAACCCGTGGTCGGGGGAAGTACCAAGTCTGGCGCGTCAGGCCGCGTGCGCCGAAATGCGCCCCCGGGGCGCGCGCGACCGCGGCGTCGACGCGCCCGATTTGAACAGGAGCGCGCCGGCGACGATCAGGTAGAGCAGGTAGCCCCCGGCCTCGAGGAGCGACGGGCGTGCCCGGTACCCGACCAGCCCGTTGAGGAACCTGCCGACGAAGCCGTGATCGTCCAGGACGAACGACGTGTCCCAGGCCGTCGGCGACTGCGGCAGGACCCCCATGCCTTCCAGCCGGCCGACGCCCGTGCTGAACATGCCGGCCGCCAGGAAGAGCAGAAAGACCGAGGTCACGGCGAAGAACCGCTGCAGGCTGATGTGGCGGCCGCCCCGAAAGATGGCCCAACCGAGCAACGCCGCCACGACGAGACCGAGGATAGCTCCGAGCGCGCTCGCCCAGCCCGACGTGGAGGTCGCCTGGGTCAGGAGTCCCCACAGGAAGAGCACCGTCTCGGCCCCCTCGCGAAACACGCCGGTGAAGGCGATCACGCCGATGATCCACAGGCGATGGTTCGCTTGCGCCTCGTCGATCTTGCGCTGGACGTCGCCCTTCATGGCGCGGGCGTGCTGCTGCATCCAGTAGCCGTGCCAGGTGAGGACGATCACCGCGACGAAGATCACGCCGAGGCCGATCAGATCGGGGCCGAGGTCGAGCAACGGCCCGGACAGCGCCGTGACGAGCACGCCGAGGGCGATGCTGGCCAGCACGCCGAGCAGGCCGCCGCGCGTCGCGTAGCGGTAGTGTCGCTCCGCGCCGATCTTCTGGAGGTACGTGTAGACGATGCCCAGGATGAGGGCGGCTTCAAAGCCCTCGCGGAGCGTGACGACGAAGGTGCCGCCCATGAGGCCTCGGGGCTACTCGGCGACGATGCGCCCGGTCACCTGCCGGTTGAAGTCGTCGGCGAAGGGATAGGTGCCCGGCTTGAGCGCGCGGATCCGGACGTTGACGGTCTTTCCGGCCGGCACGACCTTCTCGACGCGGAGCTCCTTGCTCTCGAACTCCGCCGCCTTCGCCCCCTTGTTCGTGATGACGAGCACGAAGGGGGTGTTCGCCTTGACCTTCACCTCGGCGGGCTGGAACTGGTTCGTGTCGACGGTCAGGGGAATTTCCGGAGGCGCGTCCGCCGCGACCGCGGACCCCGCGACCGAGAGGAGACCGGCGACGACGCCGGCGATCAGGAGCGCGAAGGTTCTGCGCATTCGTGGCCTCCCACCAATCAGTTAAGGCTCCAGTCCAAGGATAATTAGGATGACCTAATCCTCACGTCCTGTCAAACCCCCTTGCGCCTCCGGCCGAGCCGATACCTTGCTACCATGGCGGCGCCGTCCGAGGCGAGCCGCGGCGAGGAGGAGGCCCATGGCGACCGCCGTGCGCAAGACGCCGTCGACGACTCAGGAGGTGGGTGGCCCGATGATCACCGCGACCGTCCGCTACAAGCTCCCGCCGCACATCGACTACGCGTCCTGCCGAGCGCACTTTCACAAGATCGCGCCGGGGTTCCAACAGGTGAAGGGCTTGATCAGCAAGCACTTCGTCTGGAGCGAGAGCGGCTGGGCCGGAGGCGTCTATCAGTGGGAGACGCTCGAGGACGCCCGGCGCTTCTACGGCGGATCGTGGCTCGACGGCATCGTCGAGCGCTACGGCATGCATCCGCACATCGAGTTCTACGAGGTGTTCGCGCTGACCGACAACGCACGGGGCACGGTCGAGCTGTTCGCCTCGCCCCGGCCCGCCGTGCTGACTCCGGAGGACTAGGCATGGAATTCATCGACCTGAAGGGCGCGCAGGAGTTCTCCCCGAAGCAGCACGTGCACAAGAGCCTGACGGCCACGCCGCGGAGTGACATCACCATCGCGTGCTGGGAGCCGGGACAGACCTCGCCGATCCACCGCCACCCCGGCGCCGACGAGATCTACCACGTGATGGAAGGCAGCGGTCTCTTCAGCGACGGACGCACGGAGCGGCGGCTCGGTCCCGGCGACACCGTCATCTTCCCCGCCGGCGAGGTGCACCAGGTCGCGGCGTTGACGCGGATGGTGCTCTACCGTGTGCAGGCGGGAGCCGATCGCCATCCCGAATCGCTGGACGCCTGGCCGGCCAAGCGCTAGTCGGGACATCGTGGCGCGCCGGAAGATAGATCAATTCCGGCGATGGATCCCGACGCCCGTCACGAAGTCGTAGAGGTTGGCGACGTTCATCTTCATCACGCCCGGCGCCATGCCGTCCTGCCCCACATCCATGGGATAGCGGTCCGTCATCGCCGTGAGGTCGGCCACGCACTGCTCTTTGGTCATCCCACGCTCGACGCTCCGGCGCACGTAGTCCACCCACTCCTGGATGAAGGCGCCCTGCTCGTTGAGATATCGCTTGTCGCAGACCGGACCGTGCCCCGGGACGAGCGTGTCTTCCCGGAGGTCCCGGAGCGATTCGAGGGCCTCGAGCCAGAGGTCGGGGTCCGCCTCCTGGAGCCAGGTGTGGACCTTGCAGAAGATGTTGTCGCTGGTGAAGACGACGCCCTCTTCCTCGACGATCACCGCGGCCTGGTAGGCCGTGTGGCCGGGCATGTGCACCAGGCGGAAGGTGTGGTTGCCGACGTGCATCGTCATCTGGCTCTCGAACGTGATGACCGGCGCGTTGGGCTTGTAGCCCTCCAGCAGCTTCGGCTCCTCCGGTCCGAACGACGCGATCCGGGCGACGTGCGCGGCCAGGTCGGTGGCCAGGATCCGCGTTCTCACGCCCTCGTGCGCGACCACCGGAGCGTCGAAGTAGGCGTTCCCGGTCCAGTGGTCGCCGTGGGGCTCGGTGTTGAGGATGTAGCGGAGCCGGCCACGACGTTCGACCTCGGCCCGGAGCCGCAAGGCGTCGCTCGGCTTGTGAGGGCTGTCGATCATCACGATGCCGTCCGAGGTGGTGACGATCCCGTGATTGGACCCGCGGAGCTCGGTCTCCACGAAGACGTTCTTGCTCAGCTGTTTCATGGTCTCCCCCGTTCCGGGTGATCGGTCGCGCCCGACAGGCTATGGTATCGTCTGGCCTTCGGCAAGCTCCCCGGCTCAAGGAGGAACGCAAGCGATGCCCTACAAGCTCCTGAGTTATCGAGCGGGTCAAGCCGCGCGCGCCGGTGTCCTGATCGGCGACACGGTGTACGACGCGGCGAAGGTCACGGGCGTCGCCGCCCATTCGAGCGTCCTGGGCGTGCTCGAGGACTGGAGCCGCGCCGGGCGCCTGCTCGCTCAAGCGGCGAAGCGAATCGCGTCCGGCAAGGGGCGGGCCAAGGGGGTGCCGCTCAAGAGGGCTCGGCTGCTGGCGCCCGTGCTCTATCCGGGCGCCATCTACTGCGCGGGAGCCAACTACACCGACCACATGGCCGAGATGGCGCGCGCCCAGGGTCAGCCGCCCGGGCCCACCATGAAGGGGCTCGGAGAGAAGCCCTGGCACTTCGTCAAGACTTCGAAGAGCTCGGTGGTGGGGCCTGGCGCGCGGATCAAGCTGCCGGTCTATTCGCAGATGGTCGACTGGGAGGTCGAGCTCGCGGCAGTGATCGGCAAGGTCGCCCGGGACGTTCCGGTGGCGCGCGCGCTCGCCTACGTGGCCGGCTACACGATCGCCGACGACCTGTCGGCGCGGGACGTCATGCGGCGCGACAAGAATCCCGCGAGCTCTCCGTTCCATTTCGACTGGCTCAGCCAGAAGTGCTTCGACGGCTCCTGCCCGCTCGGGCCGTGGATCGTCCCGGCCGGCGACATCGCCGATCCGCAGAAGCTCGGGTTGAAGCTCTGGGTGAACGCCACGCTCATGCAGGACTCCAACACGAGCCGGATGATCTTCGACACCGCCGAGCAGATCGCCATGCTGTCCTCGCGGGTGACGCTGCAGCCGGGCGACCTCGTCTTGACCGGCACGCCGGCCGGCGTCGGCATGCCGCGCCGGCTGTTCCTCAAGGCCGGGGACACGGTGAAGCTCTGGATCGAGTCCATCGGCGAGCTGAGCCACACGATGGCCGGATGAGCCGATGAGCGAGCCCGACCGCGAGCCGTACGTCGGACGGCCCCTGAAGCGGACGGAAGATCCCAAGCTCATCACGGGTCGCGGGCAATACGTCGAGGACATCAAGCTGCCGGGGCTCGCGCACCTGGTCTTCCTCAGGAGCCCGCACGCCCACGCTCGAGTGACTCTCCTGAAGACCGACGCGGCGCGGCGGGCGCCGGGCGTGGTGTCCGTCGTGACGGCCAGGGATCTCGGCTCGCTTCGGCCCCTGCCCTTCATGGCCACGCTGCCCGGGCTGAAGCAAGCGCCGTGTCCGTATCTGGCGGAAGCCGTCGTCGACTCGACCGGCGTGCCCGTCGCCGCGGTCGTCGCCGAGAGCGCGGCGCTGGCCCGCGATGCCGCCGACCTGATCGAGGTCGAGTACGAGCCGCTCCCGCCGGTCGCCGACCCGGAACGCGGTCTCGATCCGGGTGCTCCGCTCGCGCACGCCGAGCTCGGCACCAACCAGGCGTTCAGCTGGCCGCTCAAGGGCGGCGACGTCGACGGAGCGTTCGGGAGGGCCGCCCACATCGTGAGGGTCCGCCTGGACCACAACCGCGTGGCCGGAGCGCCGATGGAGCCCCGGGGCGTGCTCGCCCGATACGACGCCGGAAGCGACGAGCTGACGCTCTGGTTGACGACCCAGAACCCCTTCCTGGCGCGGGCCGACCTCGCGGCGGTCCTCGGTTTCCCGGAGCACAAGCTGCGCGTGATCGCGCCCGACGTCGGCGGCGGGTTCGGCGTGAAGGGGCCGCTCTACCGCGAGGAGATCGTCGCCGCGACGCTCTCACGTCGGCTCGGCCGACCGATTCGATGGATGTCCACCCGCACCGAGGACCTGCTCACCACGATCCAGGCGCGGGCGGCTGTCACGGAGGCCGAGGGCGCGGTGACCGCCGACGGAGAGATCATCGGTTTGCGGGCCAAGGCGATCTTCGATCTGGGCGCGCACCTGCTCTCGCTGTCGCTCGTGCCCCCGATGTCCACCTCGACCCACATCTTCGGGCCTTACCGGGTCCAGAACGCGGAGCTCCTGAGCATCGGCGTCTACACGAACACGGCGCCGACGGGTCCTTACCGAGGATCGGGCCGGCCCGTCGGCGTCTATCTCATCGAGCGCCTCGTGGACGAGGCCGCGCGGGTCGCCGGCCTCGACCCTGTCGAGATTCGCCGTCGCAACTTCGTCCCGCCGGAGGCGTTTCCCCACCGCACGCCGTTCGGCGTCGCGTACGACTCCGGGAATTACGCGCGAGCGCTCGATCGCGTCGTGGAGCTGGCCGACTATCCGGGACTGCGCCGAGCCCAGGCGGCGGCGCGCGCGCGCGGCGAGATCATGGGCATCGGCGTCGCCACCTACGTCGAGTCGACCAACGTGCTGGGCTGGGAGAGCGGCGTCGTGCGCGTGGAGCGGAGCGGCAAGGTCACCGCCGTCACGGGCTCGAGCCCGCACGGACAGGGGCACGAAACGACGTTCGCCCAGATCGTCGCCGACCATCTCGGCGTCGCCTACGACGACGTGATCGTCCGCCACGGCGACACGCTCGGGGCTCCGCAGGCGATCGGAACGTTCGGCAGCCGCAGCGCCGGCCTCGGCGGCAGCGCGCTGGCTCAGGCCGCCGGGGAGGTCAGAGAGAAGGGACGCCGGCTCGCGGCCCGGCTCCTCGAGGCCAGCCCCGAGGATCTGCAGCTCGCCCGCGGCGGATTCCAGGTGAAGGGAGTGCCCGAAAGGCTCGTCGGCTGGGATCGGATCGGGGAGCTCGCGCATCGCGGGATGGGGCTGCCGCCCCAGGAGATGCCAGGGCTCGAGGCGACGGTGTTCTTCCGCCAGGACCAGCCGTCCTGGAGCTTCGGTGCCGGAATGGCCGTGGTTCGCGTCGCCCGGGACACCGGCCAGGTCCGTCTCGAGCGCTTCATCGCCGTCGACGACTGCGGCAACGCGATCAATCCGCTGCTCGTGGACGGACAGATCGTCGGCGGCTTCGCCCAGGGCCTCGGCCAGACGTTGCTGGAGCGCGTCGCGTACGGCCAGGACGGCCAGCTGCTGACGGGAACGTTCATGGAATACGCGATCCCGCGCGCCGACGACATGCCCGAGCTGGTGGTCGATCGCACCGTGACGCCGTCGCCGCTCAACCCACTGGGAGTCAAAGGCGTCGGCGAGGGCAGCGCCTGCGTCGCGCCCCCCGCGATCGTCAACGCCGTCCTCGACGCGCTCGCCCCCTTCGGCGTTCGCCACGTGGACATGCCGCTGACGTCCGAGAAGATCTGGCGCGCGATCCGCCGAGAGTAGGCCGAATCAGCGCTACCGCGCGGGCGGAATGATCGGCAGCAAGAGGTGCGACGGCCGGCCCGGGCCGCAGTGGATCGTGACCGTCTTGCCGAAGATCTCGGGCGGCCGGTCGCGCGGGTCGTTGTGCTGGAACGGGCCGACGCCGGTGAAGACCGCGCCGAGCGTCCCGAGCCCCGTCGATGGCCCCCCGGGATACTCGTAGTCGCGCCCGCGTACCGTGAGCCCGATCCGGTAGCCGGCCGGCGCGACGATCGACGTCGGCCAGATCTCGACGTCGAGCTCGTACACCTTGCTCGGCACGAGCGGCTGCTTCTCGTCGTGCGTGTGGTACGGGCGGTACGGAAGCGTGAGCTTCGGGTCGAGCTTGCGGTGCGACGCCCGCAGCCATCCCTGGGCGATCGGGGTGTGCGGATCGAGCGCGCCCTGGAACACGACTTCTCGCAGATTCGGGGTCAGCACGCGGACGACGAGGAAGAGGTCGGCGTCCGTCGTCCGGGACGACAGGTAGAGCTTCGCCGCGATCGGGCCGGTGATCTCGGTCTCCCTCGGGAGGGGCGGCGTGAGAAAGGTGACGCCGTCGCCGAGCCCCTCGTACGTCACCGCGCCGCGGCGAGCGACGGGCGTGCGCACCAGGCTCTGGTCGGCCGGGCTCAGGTAGAGCTTGGTCCATCGCGTGCGCGCCAGGGGCCACTCCTTCTCGTGCCGCTCGACGAACCGCTCGCCCTCGTGGCGCACCTGGAGGACGACCTTCGGCTGCTTCTTCCACCCCGTGTCCTCGCCCTTCAGAAAGTGGCCGAAGAACTTCTTCTGAAGGGCGACCCCGTAGTCCGTGTAGAAGTGGGTCCAGTGCTCGATGCCGTGTACCTCGAGCCATTTCTCCTTCGACGCCGAGCGTACGAACCCTTCGAAGTTGCCCCGCGGATGCAGGCCCTGCCCGCCCCAGTTGGCCGCGGAGAAGAGCGGCGCCTTCACCTGCGACCAGTCGGGCATGCGCGAGCGCCAGTACTCATCGCTGGCCAGCGCGTTCTGGCAGCAGTCCTCGTAGAAGTCACGGCGGTTGCCGCCGAGCTCCTCCTCGGTGAGAGTCGGCGGTCCGCACACCCAGTCGCCGTTCATCCGGCTCCGGAAGCCTCTGCTGCCACGCCCGTGCTGAACCCGGATGACCTGCGAGGGGAACCACGCCCTCCCGAAGGTACAGAGGATGCCCCCGTGGTGGCTGAGGTCGCGGTAGTAGTCGGCGGCGCCCTCCCAGATGCAGATGGCCGCCAGGTGCGGCGGCTGGAGCGCGGCGACCTGCCACTGGTTCATCGCGTAGTAGGAGATGCCGTTGAGCCCGATCTTGCCGGTGCTCCAGGGCTGGCCGGCCGCCCACTCGACGCAGTGATAGAGGTCTCTGGCCTCGCGGGCCGACCAGATGTCGAGCTGGCCCGGCGAACGGCCGGCGCCGCGCGAGTCCACGCGGACACACGCGTAGCCGTCCGGCACCCACTTCTCGGGGTCGACCACTTCCCAGTTCTGATACTTGTTCGAGGAGCCGGCGGGAACGTCCGGGTGCAGCTCCGTCATGCGGCGCCATTGATCGGTGTAGAGATCCTCGAAGTGAAGCCACTTGCCGTAGGGGCCGTAGGTCAAGAGCGCGGGGTACTTGCCCGCGGGGACCGGGCGAAACACGTCGGCGCGAAGGACGAGGCCGTCGTCCATGCGGACGGGGACGTCCCAGTCGATGCGCATGCCATCGCGAACCTCGCTCGTGAAATCGGTCATGGACCAAGCGCCGCCCGGCCGCGCTCCCCGCGTCATCGCCGTGCCGCAGCGCCGTTCACGTCCACCGCGCGCCCCGTCTGGGCCGACTCGACGATCGCCTCCAGTACCGCGATGTTCGCCGCCGCCTCCTCGCCGCCGACCTCCGGGTTCGTCCCGTCTCTCACGCAGCGCGCGAACTCGGCGAGCTCTTCGACCACCGGGTCGACGGCCGCGAGCGGCACCGCCGTCCGCTCGGGCTGGCCGCGGCGCGCCAGGAACAGGCGCGTGCCGTCCTCCTCGCTCCACGCCTGCGCCTCGGTGCCGTGCAGGGTGACGACCGCCGTCCGGTTCGCGTGCACCCACGAGGTGCCGAGGTACCCGAGGCTGCCCGACGCGAACTCGAACAGGATCGAGGTCGCGTCGTCGATCTCCACGCCGGTGAGCGCCACCCGTCGCACGATGGCCAGCACCCGGGCGATGGGCCCGAGAAAATACCGATAGGTGTCGACATGGTGGATGCCGAGATTGGTCATGGGTCCGCCGGGGGTCTCGGCGCGGACCGTGCGCCACATGCCGGGCTTGAGCGTGAAGCCGATGCTCGCCGAGAAGTTTCCTTCGATCTGCGCGATCCGGCCGAGCGTCCCGTCGTCGAGCAGCCGCTTGATGGCCCGGCTCGCCGCCTGGCGGCGACGCTGGTGACCGACGGCGAGGACGACTCGCGCCCGGCGGCACGCGTCCGTCGCCCGCCGCGCCTCCGCGAGCGTCAAGGTGAACGGCTTGTCGACGAAGACGTGCTTGCCCGCCCCGGCCGCGGCCATGACCTGCTCGGCGTGAAACGAGTGGGGCGTCGTGATGAGCACACCCTCGACCTCGGGATCGGCCAGAGTCGCCTCGAAGCTCGGCAGTGCCCGGCAGCCGTAGGTCTTGGCGAAGGCGCTTCGGCTGTCGGCGGAGCGACTGGTGCAGGCCACGACCGAAAGTCCGGTTCCGCGCCCGGCGGCCTCGGCCAGCACGCGGCCCCATCCCCCGACGCCCACCGCCGCCACTCGCACCGGTGTGGTGCCGGGACCACTCGGGGCCACGAGTCTAACCCCTTCCCGGACGGCCGCCGAGATCGAGGACGAAGTCGAACGTCCCGGCCTTGCCATCGGTCCCTTCCCGCACCTGTATCAGCAGATCGCGACTGAAAAGCGGATCTCTCGCATTGCCCGCGTCGCCGGGGAAATAGAGCTGGGTCGTGAGCGCCGGCCGGTTCGGCGCCTGCACCTTCACGTGGATGTGGCGCGTGCGCCCGACGTAGACGCCGGGCACGATCGTCTCCAGGCGATAGCGTCCCTGGTCGTCCGTGAACTGGTGGCCGCGCAGCCGGAACCCGGTGGTGTCGTACACGCCCCGGTCGTCCGAGTGCCAGGCGTCGATCAGGGCGCGCGAGACCGGCTGGCAGCTCGTGGACAGGACCAGCCCCGTCACCACGATCCGCGCGCCGATGATCCCGGGCTCCAGGAGCGACGCGCGCAGCGGCGAGTCCGGCTTGAAGTAAGGCCCCTCGGTCTGCCTCGGGGTCGGCGACGATTCGCCGGCGCAGCTCGGTGTGGGCCGGAGCGGCTGTGCCCGCGCCGCGTCCGCGGTCCGCGCGCCCGCCACGAGTGCCCACAGCCCGGCGGCGACCCTCAGAAAGTCACGACGCGAGGTCCAGTCGTGCCTAGAACATGCCATTGGAGTTGGCCGCCTTCTCTGGGATGGGCTGAATGACGTCCCAGTGCTCGATGGTTTCACGTGGGCCAGGGCGGTCTTCCTCATACGGTTCTACCCTCCGGCTTCGGCCTCTGTCAAACCGGGCCCGGCGCCAAAACCTGCTGGTCTCCGCCCCGGGGCAGCGGTACGATCACGAGGGTGCCAGACGGCACGGAGGCCCGGGAATGAACATCTTCAAAGCGCTGGCGGTCAAGGACGTCGACGAGGCCACGCAGGCGATCCCGCTGATCGACGTCGGACCCGCGTTCCGAGCCGAGCCGGGGGCTCTGGACGCCGTGGCGCAGGAGGTGCGGCGCGCCTGCGAGACCGTCGGCTTCTTCTACCTGGCCGGCCACGGCGTGCCGCAGCCGCTGATCGACGGGGCCTTCGCCGCCTCGCGCGAGTTTCACGCCACGGCGGCCGAGTCGAAGCGCGCGCTGAAGATCAACGAGAACAACATCGGGTATCTCGCGGTGAACGAGAGCATGCAGCGACACTCGACCGTCCACAAGGCGACCCGGCCGAACTTCAACGAGAGCTTCTTCATCAGCCACGACCGAGGCTCCGACCACCCGGACGTCGTCGCCGGTACGCCGCTCCGCGGCCGGAACCAGTGGCCCGACGGCCACGAGCGCATGCGGGTCGCGATGGTCGCGTACTTCAAGACGCTGGAGGGACTCGGCGAGCGGCTGCTCCCGGTGCTCGCCCGTGCCCTCGCGATGCCGGCGGACTACTTCGGGGCCTTCTTCCGGAACGAGGCGCACATCAACCTGCGCTTCCTGCACTACCCGCCGCAAGACACGGACGACGAGGAGCAGTTCGGTCAGGGCCCCCACACCGACAACTCCTTCGTCACGATGCTCGCGCGCGAGGACGTTCCGGGCCTGGCCGTCCGTCTTCCGAGCGGCGAGTGGCTGGCGCCGCCGGTGATCCCGGGAACTTTTCTGGTCAACCTCGGCAACATCATGAAGCGGTGGTCGAACGACCGCTTCCGGTCGACGCCGCACGGCGTGCTGAACGATTCGGGGAAGGACCGGTACTCGATCGCCTTTTTCTACAGCCCGAACGTCGACTCCGTCATCGAGTGCGCCCCGTCGTGCGTGAGCGCCGACAACCCGGCGCGCTATCCGCGCGCCGTCTACCGCGACCTGGTGCTGGAGTTCTACAACGCGAATTACTTCCACCGAAAGGACTTCGTGGGGGCGGCGGCCGGGAGCTGACGCGCGCGGCTCAGCGCTTCGTGGTCGACCACTGGTCGATCGCGACTCGGCCGGTCAGGGAATGCGCCACCTCTCGCGGAGCTGACGCCGCCTTGGCCGACGAGCTCGAGCTGATCCGGTTGGCCATCGGCGAAGACCACGTCGAGGTGGCCTTGCTGGACGTGACTCGGCTGGCGGGCACGGAATCGACGGCGTCCCGATTTCTGACCGCCCTGGAGCACGAGGAATACGCCCGGCTGCGACATCCCTTGCGCCGCCGGGAATGGCTCGGCGCGCGGGTTTGCCTCAAGGTCATGCTGATGCAGCAGCGTCGGGTCGGCGACCCCCTCCACTGCGCCGTCGTCAAGGACGCTCGCGGGCGCCCCCGGTTCGCCTTTCTACCGGAGGCGCCGGCCGGCGTCGCGTACGACTGCTCCCTGTCCCACAAGGGGCGCTTCGTCTGCGCCTGCGTCGCGCGCGCGGCCGGGATCAAGGTGGGCGTCGATATCGAAGAGGTGTCCCCCCGCCTGCTGAGGCTGGCGCATGCGTTCGCCAACGACCGCGACGTCCTGATCGACTCACGATCGGCGGAAGAGCGGCTGGCGATTCTCTGGACGCTGAAGGAGGCCTGCACGAAGGTGGTGGGCCGCGGCCTCGGGATGGCGCTCCGGGACGTGACCTGCGAGGAGATCGCTCCCGGCCGGCACAAGGTCGTGACGGTCGACGGCGTGGAGCTGCGGGCGCGGCACACGGTGCACGACGGGTACGTCGTGGCCCTGTGCGTCGGCGAGGATCTGCGGCCGGAGCGCTGACCGCCTCCTGCGGGGTCAGGCGCGCCGCCCGCCGGCCATCATCCGGAGGAACGCCGGCGACAGCCGGGGGTCGAGCGTATCGCGGATGCCGTCGCCGAGCAGGTTGAAGGCGAGCACGGTCACCGTGATGGCGAGGCCCGGGAAGAAGGCCAGCCACCACGGGGGCACGAGCGCGGTGATCGAGTCGGCCAGCATGTTGCCCCAGGTCGGCGTGGGCGGCGGCACGCCGACGCCCAGGAAGCCCAGCGCGGCCTCGATGACGATCGCGACCCCCAGGTGCGTCGTGGCCAGCACCAGATAGGGCGCGACGCACTGGGGCAGGACGTGAAAGGCCATGACTCGCAGCGAGGATGCGCCGCTCGCCCGCCCCGCCTCCACGTACGGCATCTCGCGGACCGACAGCGCCACGGATCGGATCACGCGGCCGCCGAAGGGAATCCGCGTGATGGCGATCGCGAAGATCACGGCGGGCAGACCGGTCCCGATGGCCATGGAGATGGCCATGGCGAGAATGAGGTCGGGAAACGCCTGGAGGATCTCCATGATGCGCTGGCTCACGAGGTCGAACCGCCCACGCAGGTAGCCGCAGGCGACGCCCCACAGCGAGCCCACCGTCGTGCCCATGATGACGGCGGAGAACGCCACGAAGAGCGAGGTGCGGGCGCCGTAGATGACGCGGCTCAGGGTGTCGCGGCCCACCTGATCGGTTCCCAGCAGGCTCTGACTATCAGGTGGCCTGTTCATTCGTCTGAAGTCCGCCTTGAGCGGGTCGCGCGGCGCGAGCAGCGGTGCCGCCACTGCGACGACGACGATGAGGACACCGGCGAGGCCCCCGAGCGCGGACAGCGTGTTGCGGCGAGCGAACCGAGCCAGCTCGGCGACGACGGCGTTCTTCACAGACTCGCCTCGCCTGCGGCTGCGGCTCGCCCACCCATCACGGGACTCAGCCGTACCGGATGCGCGGGTCGAGCCACGCGTAGCTCAGGTCGACCAGGACGTTGACGCCCACGAAGATCACGGCGTAGAGCAGGACCAGGTTCTGCACGACGATGATGTCGCGCTCGATCACCGCGGTGACGAGCGCACGGCCGAGGCCGGGCACGCCGAACGCCTGCTCGACCGCCACCGAGCCGCCCAGCACGAAACCCAGGAGGACTCCGGAGATCGTGATCACCGGCAAAAGGGCGTTGGGGAGCGCATGCCGCATCACGACGAGCCCCTCGCGAAGCCCTTTCGCCCGGGCGGTCCGCACGAAGTCCTCACCGATGACCTCGAGGAGACACGAGCGCGACATGCGCGCGATGTAGGCCCCCTGCGCCAGTCCGAGGACCAGGGCGGGCCCGATCACGATCTGCAGATTGTGCCAGGGGTCCTCCCACACGTGGACGATCAGAATCGGCGCCTTGTAGCCGAACCAGAACAGCGACGCGAGGACGATCAGCATGCCGAGCCAGAAGCCCGGAACCGCGATGAAGAAGACCGACAGCGCCCGCGCGGCGCCGTCAGGCAGGCTGTTGGGCTTGAAGGCGCTCAGGATGCCGACGGGCAAGCCGACGAGCCAGGAGACGATCAGCGCCAGCACGCCGATCTCGGCGCTGATCGGGCCGCGGTGGAGGATCTGCTCGGAGACGGTGTCGCCGCGAAAGAACGACTTGCCGAGGCGGCCGGCCGCGATGTCGCCGAGCCAGCGGACGTATTGCACGGGCAGCGGGTCGCTGAGCCCGAGATCGGCCATGATGCGCACGCGGTCGGCCGACTTCATCTGCGCGTGGCCCTCGACACCGAGAATGGCCACGAGCGGATCCCCCGGCAGGACGCGGAGGATCACGAAGACGCTGACCGAGACGCCGAACAGCGTGATGGCGGCGTACAGCGCCCGGCGCGCCAGGTACTTCCGCACGCGCTAGGAGCCGGTGCTCAGGCGAGCCAGACCTGGTCCCACCGCACGACGTCGTAGATCCCGAAGTACGTGGACGGGTTCTGGCCGTGCACCTTGTTGGACCAGGCGTCGTAGATCTGCTCGTACGACACCGGGATGAGCGGCGGGTCCTGCTCCAGGATGTCCTCCGCCTTGCGGACCAGCGCCTTACGCCTGTTGTCGTCGAGCTCGCGCTCGACCTGGCTGGCGATGTCGTGGAACGCCGGGTTCGTCCAGCGCGAGTAGTTCTGAGGGCCGTCCTTGCCGTACCAGGCGCTGAAGATGTCCGACGGGTCCATCAGTGTGGACACGATCGCGCTGATCGCGAGATCGAAGTTGCCGGCCTGCGCCTCGTCGAACCATACCGACGTCTGCACGACGCGCAGGTTCGAGTCGATGTTGAGATGCTCCTTGAGCATGGCCTGGATGGCGACCGCCCACAGCTTGAAGGTGGCGATGTCGCGGACGACGAAGTCGAGGTTCCTGATGCCGTTGCCGTAGCCCGCTTCCTTCATCAGACGACGAGCTTCCTGCACCGCGGGCTTGATGTCCTTCTGATAGCCGAGCTTCTTCTCGAGATCGGCCCGCGGCGTCGACATCTCGTGGAACGGATAGACGAAGCCGCCCACCTGCATCGGCGCGGTGTCCTTCACGACCTCGACCAGGGTGTGCCGGTCCATCGCGAGATGGATGGCTCGGCGCACCCGTGCATCGGCCAGCGCCTTGTTCTTGACCATGTTCGTCCAGAAGGCCTGGATGACCGACTGGTTGAAGGACGTCGCCGTCACCCCCTGCATCTCTTTGGCCTTGCGCCAGGAGACCGGGTCCAGCAGCCGCGCGTAGTCGACCTTGCCGGACAGGAACGACGAGCCCAGCTCCGGCGAGAACGGCATCATGTGATAGATCTCGAGCTTGTCGACCAGCGGCAGCCCCTTGTTCCAGTAGTCGGGGTTGCGCTCCTGGATCCAGATTTCCTTGTCCTTGCGCGAGACGTGGCGGAAGGGCCCGGTGCCCGGATAGTTCATCACCTGGCGCAGGTTGCCCTGGTTGTCATCGAGCGTCTTCTTCCGCACGATGATGTTCCAGCCGCTGGCGAACGCGCCCAGCATGAACGCCTTCGGCCGCGCCTCGATGAGCCGGAACTCGATCTTGTGCGGATCCAGGATCACGATGTCGCCCACCGTGGAGAAGAGCGGCGTGCGCGGGATGACCACGCCCTTGGGCGGCCGCGCGATGCGATCGTAGGTCGCCTTGACGTCCTCGGCGGTGAAGTCGGCGCCGTCGTGGAACTTCACGCCCTTGCGCAGGTGGAAGGTGTACTTCTTGCCGTCGGGCGAGATCTCCCACTTCCAGGCCAGGTCGGGGATGATCGTCTGCCCGTCCTTCGGGCTGCGTCGTAGCAGCGTGTCGTACATCGGGCTCTGTGGGCCGATGTTGGCGACGGTGCCGGACTGATGCACGTCGAAGTGGGCCGGTGCGTTGTGAACCGCGTAACGCAGGGTGCCCCCACGTTTGGCGGCCGGGTCGGGCCGAACGGTCGCGTCCTGCGCGGCGGCGGACCTCGGAGCCTGAAGCCGCGACGCGACGATCGCGCCGGCGCCGACGGCGCCCGCCCGCTTGAGGAAAGCTCTCCGGCCGACGCTGGTGGGACGCTTCGGCTCACCCGTGTGATTGCTCATGCACGCCTCCTGTCGGTCAATCCTCGCTAGCGGCGCACCTCGGGGACGTCGAGACTCACGGAACATAGCAGAAGTCTTCGGAAAGTGCCATCACGCGCCGCGCGGTCCGGCGGGGCGCTCGGAAGCGCCGGCGCGGCGCTTAGGAAGCGCCGGAGGTGAGCTCGGCGCGCACGAGCCGCGCGCCCGCCGTCAGCGCCTCGAGCTTGGCGACGGCGCGATCACGCGGCAGATACTTCATGCCGCAATCCGGCGCGGGCACGAGCCGCTCGGGCGGCACGTGGACCAGCGCCGCTCGGATTCGGCCGGCGACGATCTCCGGCGTCTCGACGTTCGCGTCGCCCAGGTCGAGAACTCCCAGGACGACGGTCTTCGAAGGGAGCGCGCGAAGGATGGCGCAGTCGAGCCTGGGCTGGGCGGCCTCGATCGAGACGTGGGTCGCGCGGCACCGCTCGAGCTCGGGCAGATACGAATAGCCGCTGGGCTTGTCGCGCACGGTGTGCGCGTAGCCGAAGCAGAGGTGCACGACGGTCGGCCCGACGATGCCGTCCAGCGCCCGGTCGATCGCCGCCACGCCGTACTCGCGGGCTCGGTCCGGCCAGGCCTGCAGGTAGGGCTCGTCGAGCTGGACGAAATCGGCGCCGGCGGCCTTGAGATCGCGCAGCTCCTCGTTGACGACCGCGGCGTAGGCCAGCGCCAGACTCGGCGCGTCCGGGTAGTACTCGTTCTGGGTCAGCGCGGTCAAGGTGAACGGTCCGGGCACGGTGACCTTGATCGGGCGGTCCGTCTCGGCTCGCAGAAATACCGCCTGGCGCGCGAGCACCGACTTCGGCCGCGTGATCGGGCCCACCGCCCGCGGCACGGGCGTCGGCCGCCCAACGCGACTCATGGCCGTTCCCGGTCGCGTGACGTCGAGCCCGGTGAGGGCCGGAGCCAGCCAGCTGAAGTAGCTCTCGCGGCGGACCTCGCCGTCGCTGACGATGTCGACGCCGGCGCGCTCCATGTCCCGCACGGCCAGTCGGGCCGCGTCATCGTGGGCCTGCTCGCGGATTTCCTCGGGCACGCGCCAGAGCGTCGGCCGCGGGACCCGGGGCACACCGCCCGAGAGCAGCGCCGCGCGGTCAACGAGCCACTCCGGCTGCGGGAAGCTGCCGACCACCGTCGTGGCCAGCAACGGAAGCACGGCTCTCTGCCTCACGTGGCGCCCAATGACCTCGGCCCGATCCTGCTCCACCACCGGCCAGCCGGTCAATCGCGAACCCTCTTCATCAGCCTCTCGCGAGGGGACGGAGTGTCGCCCCGCTTCCGGGGTAATCCGGCCCCGTGCCTGCGCTGCTCCCCAGTGTCACGAGATCGACAGCACGAAGTGCGCCTCAACCCGGAAGATCGTGAAAACGCGCAGGTTCGTTCAGGCTCGCAACTTGCAAAACGACCCCTAGAGAGGCTACGACACAAGGAGGCGACGATGCGACGAGCGAGCAAGTATTTGTCCCGGTTGGCCCCCCTGGCGGTGGCGGCCGCGCTGATCGCGAGCCCGGCGGCCGCTCAGCAGGTTGACGTCAAGGGCGAGAAGGAGCTGACCGCGGCCGGCAAGAAGGTCGACAAGGACGGCGCGTCCCCCGCGGACTCCGGGCGCGTGACGGGCAAGATCGTTGAGCAGTGGAAGGGGACGGAGTTCAAGTTCGACACCACGAGCGCGCCCCGCGAGCTCACGGCGCAGGACGTTCAGAACCTCCGGCAAAAAGGGCTGGGGTTCGGCGAGATCTCCATCTTGCTGGCCCTCACGGCCAAGCAGCCTGATCCGGCGACAGCCCTCCCCTTGAGCGAAATCCTCGCGCGGCGCCAGGCGGGTGAAGGGTGGGGCAAGCTCGCCAAGAGTCTCGGCTACCCGAACCTGGGCTCAGTGATGAAGAGCGTCAAGGCCACCGAGAAAACTGTCGAGAAGACGGGCGCCGACGGTAAAGCTGAGAAGGTGAGCAAGGTCGACAAGACGGAGAAGGTGGACAAGCCTGACAAGCCCGAGAAAGTCGACAAGGTCGAGAAGCCGGAGCGGATCCGCGTCGAGAAACCCGAGCGGGTCGAGAAGCCGGGCCGCTGATCGCGACGCTCAACCGAGGACCGGCCCGGCGGCGAGCCGCGCCGGTCCTTCCTTCATCGAATAGCGGTTGGCTGACCCAGGGAAAGGCAACGGGATGCGCTACCGCGCCATCGTGACCGGGATCGCTCTGACGCTTCTCGGCGCTGCACCAGCCTTCGCCGAGGACGAGCGGATCTGGTTTCTGTCGACGTCCTTCAACTACTCCAAAGGCGACTACGGCACGAATGAAGACACCGAGCTCATCTATGTGCCGTTCACCTTCGGGGTCAGATTCGATCGGTTCGGGCTCGGCCTCACCGTGCCCTACCTCCACCAGACGTCACAGAACATCACCGTGACTGGTGGTGGCGTGGCCGCGAAGAAGAACAAGCAGACTGCCTCGATGACGACTACGGCGAGCCAAACGGAGGACGGGCTCGGCGATATCTTGCTCCGCGCGTGGTATGTCGTCCTCCAAGAGCAGCCGCTGGTTCCCGAGATCGCTCCGTACGTGAAGATCAAGTTTCCGACCGCGGACGAAGACCGGGGATTGGGGACGGGCGAGTTCGACGAGACGATCGGCGTCGATCTCAGCAAGACGTTCCTGGACAACCGGCTGACCGGGTACCTCAGCCTGGCCTACACGTTCATCGGCTCGCCCTCGGGTGCGGACTTCGACAACACGTTCGGCTGGAGCATCGGCGCAGCCTACGGCGTAACGTCTTCGTTCAGCGTCTTCGCGTTTCTTGACGGTGCGACGGCGATCGCGCCCGGCCAGGACGATCCCCTGGAGCTGCGCTTTGGCGCCGAGTATCGGCTCACCAAGGCAGTGAAGCTGACGGGGTCGGTCATGAAGGGGTTGTCGGACGGCTCGGCTGATTGGGGTCTGTCGGCGGGACTCGCTCTGCGGTTCTGAAACGAGCGAGCTGGAAGTCTAAACCGCCCGAACCGCCTCGAGCGCCTTCCAGTCGAACTCGACGCCGTGGCCCGCGCGATCCGGAGCGATGGCGCATCCCGCCTCGATCCGGAGCGGCTCGGCGGTGAAGCGGTCGAGCCCGAAGCCGTGGGCCTCGAGATACGAGCGATTGGGCGCCGCCGCCAGCAGATGAACCGTCAGATCGTGCGCGCCGTGGGACGTCACCGGCAGGTTGAAGGCCTCCGCCAGGTGGCAGATCTTCATGAACGCGGTGACGCCGCCGCAGTTCGTCACGTCGGGCTCCGGGAACGTGACGCCGCCGGCCGCGATGAGCTGGCGGAACTCGTAGAGCGTGTGGAGGTTCTCGCCGGCCGCGATGGGGAGGCCGCCCTCGCGGACGATCCTGGCGTGGCCGGGAACGTCGTCGGGGATGGTCGGCTCCTCCAGCCATACCGGGGCCAGCTCGCCCAGGGCCCGCGCGGCCCGGATCGCCTCGTCGACGCTCCAGCGCATGTTGGCGTCGACCATCAGTGGGAAGTCGGGGCCGAGGTGACGGCGCATGGCCCGCACGCGCTCGACGTCGTCGTGGAGCGACGGGCGGCCGACCTTCATCTTGATCGCGCGAAAGCCGCGGGCGAGGTTCTCGTCCGTCTGGCGCAGCAGGGCGTCGAGTGGGAAGTCGAGGTCGATGCCGCCGGCGTAACAGGGCACGCGCGGGTCGAATCCGCCCAGCACGCGCCAGAGCGCCGCCCCCTGGCGGCGGGCGCGAAGGTCCCAGAGCGCGATGTCGACGGCCGACATGGCGAGCGCCTGGGCACCGCCGCGCCCGCCGTAGTGGAGCGCCCACCACATGGCCTGCCAGTGGCTCTCGATGAGGTCGGCGTCGCGCCCGACGAGCAGCGGCGCCAGATCGCGGGCCACCAGGGCGTGGACGGCGGCGCCACCGGTGCCCACGGTGTAGGTGTAGCCGACGCCCTCCGCGCCGTCGGCGTCGCGCACCCGCGCGGTGACGAGCTCGAAGCCTTTGATAGTCCCGTGCGTGCTGTCGGACAGGGCGACGGGCAGCGCAATGGAGTAGTGACTCGCGACGATCTCGCGGATCAGCACCGTCGCGGGCGACTCACTTGATCGCGTACGGGTTGATGGGCGTGCCCACACCGCGCGTGACGGGCAGCGGCGACGCCACGAGCAGGAACGCGTAGCGCCCGTCGGCGGCGCAGTCCGCCGCCAGCTCCTCGAGATAGAAGATCTCGCCCAGCGTCAGCCCCATGTTCGGGATGGCGCAGATGTGAAACGGGCTGCGAAACGGCGGCAGCTCCGAGGGCCGCACCTCGACCGCGTAGTTGTCGGACGCCACCGCGGCGATCTCCCGCGCGTGCATCCACGACACCGTCTGCACGGAGACGCCCGGCGATTCGTCGAGGTCGAAGTGGCGCCAGTCGTTCCGGTCGAGATAGCGCGACATGTGGCCGGTGCGGATCAGGAGAAGGTCGCCGCGACGGACGTCCACCTGCTGGGCGGCGGCGGTCGCGTCGAGGTCGGCCGGTGTGATCGCGTAGCCGGGGTCGAGCGCGCGCACGCCCTTCCAGCGGGCGACGTCGAGGAGGACGCCGCGGCCGGCGATCCGACTCTTGGTCTTGTCGATGCTGTTCTTCGCGGTGCCGCTGCTGGTGACGAGGGCGGCGTCGTAGCCGTTGTACATCTTCCCCTCGTAGAAGACGTGGGCGAGGCTGTCCCACTGGGTGACGCACTGGAGCGGCATGACGATCCAGTCGTCGGAGCCCCCGTAGCCCTGCATCGCCTCGACCTCCGCCGGCGTCCGCGGGGCGTCGCCGCCGTCGCGGAACATGGTGTGGATCGGATTGAAGCGCTGGCGAGTGCCGCTCTGCGGACCCTCGCGCTCGAGCGGAATGCCGAGCGCGAAGACCTTGCCGGTCGTGGCGAGCCGGCAGGCCGCGGCGACGGCGTCCGGCGTGATGAAGTTCAGGGTGCCGATCTCGTCGTCCGGTCCCCACCGACCCCAGTTCCGGACTTGCATCGCGAGCTTCCGGAGAGTCGCTTCGCTCATGGCCGGCAATCTTACGACAACCGCGCGAGCCCGGGGCTGATAATGTGAGGCTCGTGACCGCTCGCACGGACCGGCTCCTGCTCGCCAACGCGATCATGGGCCAGTTCCTCACCGGCGTCGCCACGCGGATCTTCGTCGTCTCGCTTCCGACGCTCGCCAGCGCCCTGAACACCGACATCCTCGCCATCTCCTGGGCGCTGATCGCCTATCAGCTCGCCGGGATCAGCCTCTCGGTCGTCTTCGGGCGCCTCGGCGACATCCACGGGCGCTACGCGATCTACGGCTCCGGATTCGCCATCATGACCGTCAGCTCCCTGCTCTGCGGCCTGGCGCCGAACGCGCTCCTGCTCATCCTGTTCCGGTTCATCCAGGGGCTCGGCGC